>Ga0209536_100004783_pt1 | contig 21318 bp, 18 predicted proteins | sample DeeMarSeWOR28_12_FD_187461 | JGI IMG/M metagenome (GOLD analysis project Ga0209536, IMG submission 187461) | Marine sediment microbial communities from White Oak River estuary, North Carolina - WOR-2-8_12 (SPAdes) (version 2) | ecosystem: Environmental > Aquatic > Marine > Intertidal zone >... | reverse complement strand
GGGAGCATCTGCTGCGCGACTTCGATCTCGACCTCCCGGTCCTCGAGCTTACCGTCCTGGAGCAGCTTGCGGAGCTTCTCCCGCGTGCGCGCCCGCCGCTCGTCCGTGTCCGCCCCGTCCTCCTCGCCCTCCGACTCCCGCCGAACGTCGCCGCCGACCGAGACGATGAAACGCGCTGCCTCTCCTCCTGCCGCCGCGCCCTGGCCACCGGCGGCCGTGGCATCCGGCTCCGCCTTGAGCACGCGAGCCGAGGTCTTCTTGGACGGCGCCGGGAGGAGCAGGTCGAGGAGACGCTCCTCCGCCCGCCGCTCCGCGGTGGGATAGAGGTCGTCCTCGCGCTCCCCCCGCACCATGTTGATCGCGGCGTCGACGAGGTCGCGCACCATCGACTCCACGTCACGACCGACGTAGCCGACCTCGGTGAACTTGGACGCTTCCACCTTGATGAACGGCGCGCCGGCGAGACGCGCGAGGCGACGCGCGATCTCCGTCTTCCCCACTCCCGTCGGCCCGATCATGATGATGTTGTTCGGCAGGATCTCGTCGCGGATCGCCTCCGGCGCCTGCTGCCGCCGCCAACGATTCCGGATCGCGATCGCGACGGCCTTCTTGGCTTCGGCCTGACCGACGATGTACCGGTCCAGTTCCGCCACGATCTGCCGCGGCGGCAGCTCCTCGAGCCACGGCAGGGGCTCCGGGCCCGTATCGGCCGCCGCGGCCTTCTCCGTGAGCGGACTCGTCTCCGTCATGTCGGCTCCACCGCCCCGTCGCCCAGCTCGACGACGGAGATGTTGTGATTCGTGAACACGCAGATGTCCGCCGCGATCGCGAGGGAACGCTCCACGATCCCCTTCGCCGTGAGGTCCCGACGGTCGACCAGCGCCCGGGCGGCCGCCAGCGCGTAGTTGCCGCCGCTGCCGATCGCGAGGATTCCGTCGTCCGGCTCGATCAGCTCGCCGCTGCCGCTGATCACGTAGCTGTGATCCAGGTTGGCGACCGCGAGGAGCGCTTCCAGCCGACGCAGCACGCGGTCGCTGCGCCAGTCCTTCGCCAGCTCCACCGCCGCTCGCGAGAGGTTTCCGGGGAAGCGTTCGAGTTTCTCCTCGAACTTCTCGAACAGGGTGAACGCATCCGCGGCCGCGCCGGCAAATCCGGCCACCACGCGTCCTTTGCCGATGATGCGCACCTTCGTCGCCTGCGCCTTCATCACCGTGTCACCGAACGTGACCTGCCCGTCGCCACCCATCGCGACCCGCCCGTCCTTCCGCACGCAGAGGATGGTGGTCGCGTGGATGCGCTGTCCGTCCGTCGTCGTCATATGCGCTCCGACTTCCTGTGCCTGCGCGTGGCTCCCGCGGACGCTCACTTCGCGCGCGGGTGTGCCTCCTGATAGACCTTCTTCAGCCGAGCCACGCTGGTATGAGTATACACCTGCGTCGTGCTCAGTGACGCGTGTCCCAGCAGCTCCTGGACCGCCCGGAGATCCGCCCCGGCGTCCAGCAGGTGCGTCGCGAAGCTGTGCCTCAGGGTGTGCACGCTGTACCCGGCGCTCCGCCCGAGCGCGGTCAGAAAGCGCCCCACGACGCGCTGGACCCCTCTGGTCGAGAGGCGCCGCCCCTGGCGCGACAGGAACACCGCCCGGCGATCGATCCGGCCCTGGAGCCGCTCGAGGAGATCCTCGCGCTCCTGCAGGTAGCGCCGCAGGGCGCGCGAGGCATGGCCGCCGAACGGGACGATTCGCTCCTTGCGCCCCTTCCCACGCACCTTCACCTGCTCGGACACGACGTCCACCTCCGGGAGATCCAGCCCGGCCAGCTCCGACAGGCGCATCCCGGTCGCGTAGAACAGCTCCAGCACCGCGAGGTCGCGGGTCGCGCCGAACCCGCCCGCGTCGGCCAGGGCCTCTGCGTGCCGGAAGAGCTCTTCCACCTGACGGCGCTCGAGCACCGCCGGCAGGCGGCGATCCAGCTTCGGCAGCCGCAATCCCTTGGCAGGATTGTCGTGCATCCCGTAACGCGCGCCGAGGAAGCGGTAGAACGTCCGCACCACGGACATCGCCCTGGCGATCGACCGCTTGGACAGGCCGCGACGGTTCAGCTCACCCATGTACGATCGCAGCGCCAGCCGATCCACCGCCTGCCACTCCCAGGCACCGCCGCCGAAGTAGCCGTCGCAGAAGCCCTGGAGCACCTCGAGGTCCCGCCGGTACGCCGTCACGGTGTTCGGTGAGTCGTTCCGTTCCTTGCGCAGATACGTCACGAACTCGACGATCTCGGGTCGCAGGACCGGATCGCTGCCCCCCGCGGGCCGCGTCATGCCGCCGCCATGCCGAGCGTGTTCGCGGCGAATCCGTCCATGGCGTCGAGCGCCCGCGCCGCCAGGAGCGCTCGCTTGCGCCGCTTGTCGCGCACGGGGGGATCGAGCGGCGGCAGGAGTCCGAAGTTCGCGTTCATCGGCTGGAAATGTGCGGGATCGCACCCGTGCACGTAGTGCAGGAGTGCACCCAGCATCGTTTCGACCGGCGGCACCGCCGCCGCCACGCCATCGAGTACCCGCGCCAGGTTGATGCCGGCGAGGAGTCCGGTGCCGAGCGACTCGGTGTATCCCTCCACGCCGACGAGCTGGCCGGCGAAGAGCACCTGCGGATCGTCCGTCAACGACAGGTGCGGCGAGAGAGCGGCGGGGGCGTTCAGGTACGTGTTGCGGTGTATCGAGCCGAAGCGGTAGAACTCGGCATCGCTGAGGCCCGGCAGGCTGCGGAACACGCGCTGCTGCTCCGGGATGCGCAGGCGAGTCTGGAACCCGACCAGGTTCCACATCTGGCCGGCCCGGTCTTCCCGGCGCAGCTGCACGACGGCATGCGGCTCCCGCCCCGTGCGAGGATCCGGCAGCCCGACCGGCTTCAGGGGACCGAACCGCAGCGTCTCCCGTCCGCGGCGGGCCATCTCCTCGATCGGCAGGCACCCTTCGAAGTACGGCACGGCGTCGAACGCGTGCCCGGCATGCTCGTCGGCGGCGACCAGGAGATCGAGGAACGCCTCGTACCGGTCCCGGTCGAGCGGCACGTTCAGGAAGTCGTCACCCGCTCCCTTGCCGTACCGCGACAGCCGGTACAGCGGCGTGTGATCGAGCGAGTCGTCGCTCACGATCGGCGCGATCGCGTCGTAGAACGCAAGCCGTCCCACGCCGAGCCTGGCAGTGATGGCGTCGGCGAGCGCATCGGACGTCAGCGGTCCGGTCGCCACGATGCCGGGCGACGGGATCGCGGTGATCTCGCTACGCTCGACGGTGATGCGGGGGTGCGCTTCGACGGCCGCCGTTACGGCGGCGCTGAACGCCTCCCGATCCACCGTGAGTGCCGAGCCGCCCGGGATGCGGGTCTGATCCGCCACGCGCAGGAGGAGCGATCCCAGCCGCCGCAGCTCGGCCTTGAGCAGGCCGTGGGCATTGGTGAGCTCGACGGACTTGAAGGTGTTGCTGCAGACGATCTCCGCGAGCCGGTCGGTCTGATGCGCGGGGGTCGGCCGACCGGGACGCATCTCGCAGAGCGTCACCTCGACGCCGCGCTCGGCGAGCGCCCAGGCCGCCTCGCAGCCCGCGAGGCCGCCGCCGACCACGCGCGCGCTCACGCGGTGTCGGCGTGCGGCGCTGCCCCCTCGACCGTGAACTCGTCCTGACACTTGAGGCACTTGCGGTATTCGCCCCGTGCCTTGGTCACGCGTCGCTCCGCCCCCACGTGGCCGCACGCCGGGCAGGTGTCCGGCATCGGCCGATACCAGCTGGAAAAATCGCACTCCGGATACCGCGTGCAACCGAAGAACGAGCGCCCGCGCCGGGTGCGCCGCTCCGAGAGATCTCCCGTGCCGCATTTCGGGCACGCCACGCCGAGCGGGATGGGCCGCGTGTGCTTGCACTCGGGATAGCGGGTGCACGCGAGGAACTCCCCGAACCGGCCGGTCTTGATCACCATCGGCGCGCCGCATTCCCGGCAGACCTCGTCCGTGGGCCGGTCCGGCACCTTGTCGCGCTTCAGTGGCTTCGTGTAGCGGCACTCGGGGTACTTGGTGCAGGCGACGAAAGGTCCGAACCGCCCGCTCTTCAGCGTGAGCGTGCTGCCACACTCCGGGCAGGGCTCCTTCTCGATGTCGCCGACGTCGTGTGCTTCGCGGATGAGCGCCGTCGTATCCACCGACTCGAGTGCCCGCGCGAACGGGTCGTAGAAGTTGCGCAGCACCGTCTGCCAGTCCAGCTCGCCTTCCTCGATCTTGTCGAGCTCGTTCTCCATCTCCGAGGTGAACTCGACGTTGAAGATGTCCGGGAAGCGGCTGACCATCACGCGCGTGACCGTCTCGCCGAGCTCCGTCGGGAAGAAGCGCCGTCGCTCCATGCGGACGTAGCCGCGCTCCCGCAGCGTGGAGATGATGGCCGCGTAGGTGCTGGGCCGCCCGATCCCGTCGCCTTCCAGCTCCTTGATGAGGCTGGCCTCGCTGAACCGCGGCGGCGGCTCGGTGAAATGCTGGTTGGGCGTGACGGCGTGTACCGCGGCCTCGTCGCCGCGATCGAGCGGCGGGACCGGCGCGAGGTCCTCGAACGTCTCCTCCTCGCCCCCTTCCTTCGTTTCCGTATAGAGCACGTGGAAGCCGTCGAACACCATCACCGACCCGGTGGCACGGAACAGGTAGCCGTCGATGTCGAAGTCGAGCGTGGTCGTGTTGTACACCGCCGGCGTCATCTGCGACGCGACGAACCGCTGCCAGATGAGCTGGTAGAGCCGGAACTGGTCTTCGGCGAGGTACCGCTTGACGTCGGCGGGACGCCGCGCGACGTCCGTGGGCCGGATGGCCTCGTGCGCCTCCTGGGCCCGGGCCGCCCGCTTCGCGCCGTAGCTGTTGGGCTTCGCCGGCAGGTAGGCCGCCGCGTAGTGCTCCGCGATGAACTCCCGCACCCCGGCGATCGCCACGTCCGCGACTCGGGGGGAGTCGGTGCGCATGTACGTGATGAGCCCCACGGCTCCCTCGCGGCCGAGCTCGATCCCCTCGTAGAGATCCTGGGCGGTGCGCATCGTCCGCTGGGCGGAGAGACCGAGCCGCTTGGCCGACTCCTGCTGCAGCGTGCTCGTGATGAACGGCGCGTTCGGGTTGCGCCGCCGTTGCTTGCGCTCCACGGCGGACACCACGAACGGCCGTCCGCGGACGGCCTCGACGACCTTCCGGGCGTCCTTCTCGGACGGCAGGGAGGGGTCCTTGCCGCGCACCTTGTGGAGCTTCGCGGTGAAGCGGCGGTCCCGGGCCTCGAGGTCGGCCTCGATCGACCAGTACTCGACCGGCTTGAAGTCGCGGATCGCCTGCTCGCGCTCGACGATCAACCGGAGCGCGACCGTCTGCACCCGGCCGGCCGAGAGGCCGCGCTGCACCGAACGCCAGAGGAGCGGGCTCGCCTTGTAGCCCACCAGCCGGTCCAGGATCCGCCGCGCCTGCTGCGCCTCGACCTTCTGCTGGTCGATCGCCGCCGGATGCCCGACGGCCTCGCGAATCGCGTCCTTGGTGATCTCGTGGAACAGCACGCGGCGCACCTGGGATCCACTCCCGATCTGCTCGGCGACGTGCCAGGCGATGGCCTCGCCCTCGCGGTCCGGGTCGGTGGCGAGCAGCACCGAGGAGGCATCCTTCGCGGCCCGCTTGATGGCCGCGAGTTGCTTCCCCTTGCCGCGGATGGTCACGTACTTCGGCTGGAAGCCGCGCTCCACGTCCACGCCGAGCTCGCGCTGCGGCAGGTCGCGGACATGCCCGACGGTCGCCTTCACCGCGTAGCTGGCGTCGAGGTACTTCGAAATCGTCCGCGCCTTGGCCGGCGACTCGACGATCACGAGGGTCTTCCCCCCGCCGGCCGCGGCCGCCCCGGAGGATCGCCGGGGCTTGGCGGCCGCCGCCTTCCCGGACGTCTTCTTGGCCGTCTTGCTGCCGCGGGCGCGCTTGCTGGCCGCCGTCGTCTCCGGACGGGACCTCGCGGTCGCCTTCTTCCGACTCGTCTTCTTCTTGGACGCCTTGGTCATTCCTCGATATTCCGTTCTCTCACCGAGCGGTCCGCCGGACCGGCGAGGTGTCCCGAACGCTGTCGTGATCGATTGCCGCCCTCATGCACCGCGATGCGTGACCCGGTGTACTCGCGGGCTCGAGCCGGGGCCCAGCGTGCCACCACCGCCGCAGTAACATCAACCGTGGCAAGGTGTTGTCCGCTTGTGCTCCGGTGACCGGCGCTAGCCCAAGGCGGGGCGCATAATTACCACGGCGCGGCGGAACGCGCAAGCATGAGCGACGCATGCCGGAGCATTTTCATGACACGGTCCGTTGACGCGCGTGCCCCCCGCTGCGCCCAAACGACCCGAGCCCGGCCAGGGATGGCCGGGCTCGGTCGCGTACGGTTCCGATGGTGCGGCGGTCGGTTACTGATCCGACGCGCTCGGAATGTTCAGGATGTGCGGCGTCACCAGAATGAGCAGGTCCTGGCGTACCTCGCGGCGGCGCGTTACGCCGAACAGGTTGCCGATGATCGGCAGGTCCACGAGATACGGGATGCCGGTCTTGGACACGCTCACCTGGGTCTGCGTCAGCCCGCCGATCACGGCCGTCTGCCCGTCGTCCACGAGAATCTGGCTCGTCGCCTCCCGCGTGGAGAACGCGAATCCCAGGTCCGTGTCGACTTCGCGGAACGACGAGTTCTCGGCGTGGATGTCGAGCTGCACCTGCCGGTTCGCCGTGACGTGCGGTGTCACGTCGAGCCGGATGCCGGTCTCGATGAGCTGGACACTTGCCGCGCCGGCGCCGGCGGCCCCGGCATCGACCACGCGGATCGGCGTCTTGTCGCCGACCAGGATGACGGCCTTGTGGTTGTCCGCCACGCTGACGACCGGCTCGGCCTGCTCGTCGGCCAACTGCACCGACTGCAAGGCCTGGAGCCACGCGGAGAGGCTGAACCGTCCCACCGCGACCGAGAACAGCACGTCGAGCGCGGTCGCCGGCAGGGGGCTGCTCGCGTTCGCCACGCCCGCCACGACGTCGCCGCCGATGTCCACCACCGCCGGGATCAGGTTCGGGTCGTACGGCTGGAACGCGTCGAAGATGCCGTCGCCGTTCGTATCGAACCCCCTGGTGGGATCCGGCCGCGCCAGCACCGTATTGAAGAACGCGCCACCGTTGTGGGTATCCGCAAAGTCGTACTGGATCCCGAGATCGAGCACGTCCGTCCGGCTGACCAGGATGATCTTGGCCTGGATCGAGATCTGCGCGGTCTGCAGGTCGAGGCTGTGCACGAGCGATTCGATGTTGCCGAGCCGGCTCGGCACGTCGGTGATGACCAGGCTGTTGGTGGCCGTGTCCGCGACGACCTTGCCCCGCTCGGACTTCGCGCCCTCGAGCACCGAGATGAGCGAGCTCGCGCGGGCGTAGTTGACCCGCATGATGCGGGTGTTCAACGGCTCCAGCGAGTCACGCTGCATGAGCGACTGCTGCGTGGCCACCCGGATGATCCCGTACTCGTTCTCCTCGGCCGCCAGCCCGTGCGCCTCGAGGATCGCCTGGAAGGCGACATCCCAGGGCTGGCTCCGGATGCGGGCCGTGACGGAGCCCGTCACGTCCTTGCCGAGCACGATGGTCTTGCCGCTCAGCTCGGCGAAGCCCTCCATGACCTCGGCGATGGACGCCGAGTCGAAGGAGGCCGTCACGATCGGCTGCTGCGACTGCAGCGGCGCGGGCACGGCGACGGCTCGGCCCGGGCTGCTGGGCGGCGGCTCCAGGGCCGCGAGCGACGACCAGGCGTCGAACGCCCTGTCGGCACCGAGGCTGACCCGGATCGCGCCGTCCGCGTACTCGAGCTCGTAGTCGCGCAGCGACTCCAGCTCGAGCACGATGCGCACGACGTCGGGGCGATACTGCGCCGACCGGATATTGAGGATTCCGCCCCGGTTGAGCCCGTCGTACAGGACGCCGGAGGACCCGAGGGTGGCTCCCATGACGTCGATGACGATGCGCGCGGGATTGTCGAGCGTGAAGTCCTGCACGCTCACACTCCCGTTCACGTCGATGACGACGAGCGCGCGACCGGCGCCCGGAAGCACACTCACTGCCTTGACCTCGCCTGGATCCGCGACGGCGCGAGGGGCCATCAGCGCGAGCCCGACGAGTGCGAGCACGATTGACCGCTTCATGGGGTTTCCTCCTGCCTGCCGCGCAGTCGGAGCGACATCTGTCGTTCGACACCGAATTCTTCGATGGTCACCTGAACCTCGTTGACATGGATCGCCAGGACCCGAAGGCGACCGAGTTCGTCGCCGACCCGCACGGTATAGCGCTTGCCGAGCGTCGTGTCGCGCAGCACGGCGACGCTCCCGCCGGGGTATCTCGGATCGTAGTTGATGGCCGTGACCCGGAGGTCCTCGACCAGCGGGCGAACGTCACCCGAGCGAAGCAGCGAAATGAACGGATCGCGACCCGAGCTGCCGTACACGAAGACTTCGCGCACCAGGTCCGTCTCGCTGGGGATGTCGGGCTGCTGGACGGCCGCGCCCGGCGCCGGGGCCTCGCCGGCCGGTCCCTCCCCGGCGAGCACTTCGCCCGAGGGCATGCCCGGGGGCGGCAGCTCTTCCCCGCCGCAGCCGACGATACCGAGACCGACGCTCGCGACCAGCCACGCCACCGCGTTACGGAGTCTCACTGATTCCTCCCGCCGTCGTCGATTTGACGAACGTGCGCACCATGAACGTTGCCTGAAGCAGGGCGCCCGTCGTATCGGCGTAGAGCTGCGCCTGCTGTTCGACCACCGGAGTGATGGACACGTTGTACGGCACCATGATCCGCGGGAGCGACGCCACGTCCGAGAGGAACTCGCCGATCTGGTCGTAGTGACCGAAGACCTGGAGCCGGTAGCGGTATGTTTCGAACATCCCGCCTTGCTCCTGCGACTGCCGCGAGAACTCGGCGATGTTGACGCCGCGCAGTGCCGCCCGCGAGGCGATGTCGTCGATGAGCTGCGGGACCTCGTTCTCCGCGGGCACCAGCCGCCGCATGAGCCCGAGCGACCGCTCGTACACCGCCATCCGCTCGTTCAACTGCTCGACGGTGCCCTGCGCGAGATCGGCTTTGGCCGCATCGACCCGCGCCTGCAGCGAATCGACCTCCACCTGCAACGCTCGCGCTTCCTCGGCCTTCGGCGCGCGCCAGAGGAACCAGAACGCCCCCGAGCCGCCGACCGCGAGCACGATCAGCAGGATGTAGATCTGCTTTCGATCCTTTTCCGTAAGCGCCACGGTTCTCCTCCCTACCGCACCGACTGGATGACGGGCACGGTGCGCATGAAGGCCGAGTCCGCCTGCTGGAACGTGGCCGTCACGCTGAAGGCCCGAATGGCCTTCTCCTCTTCGACCACGGTGGTTGCCGGCCCCTCCACCACGTTTGCGAACCAGGGTGAGGCGGCGAGCCGCCGCAGGAACCGCGTGTACGCCGCGATCTCCGATGTGCGGCCCTCCACCTGGAACTGGATCGGCGGCGGCGGCAGCTCGACCGAATCGCTCACGATCGGCGCCGGCGTTTCGATGCCCGACACCGACACGAGCCACGAGTAGTCGGGCAGCGCCCGGGTCACTTCCTCGAGGATGTGCGGCCAGATGTACCGGTCGCCGTCGATGGCGCGGATCTCCCGCAGTTCCGTGACCAGCGAGTCACGCATCCGCTCCGCCTGTCGCTTCTGCGCGATCAGGTTGGAGTAGCGCCGCGACTCGGCACGCACCCGCTCGGCCTCGCTCTGCAGCGACGCGAGCTTCGCCTGCTGGAGCGTGAACAGCGATCCCACGAAGAGAACCGCCGCCACGATCGCAACGATGGCGCCGACGAAGAGCGGATCCTTGACCTGGGCGAACAGCTCGCCGAAATCCGGCATCTGCATGCCGGCGCCGGCCTTTTTCCGCGCCCGTTTGCTGCCCCCGAGCAGATTGACTTCAATTCGCATGCGTCGATCCTCCAGGCCTCAGGCTGCCTGGCGCAGCGCCAGGCCTGTCGCGAGCATGAGCAGCGGACCCATTTCGTCCGCGTTGATCGTGTCGAACACCCCGTCCTGCACCTGCAGTCGCTGCAGGGCGGTCGCGGCCTGCACCGGCATGCGAAGCCGCCGAGCCATCGCGTCGATCAGGCCGGGCACCCGCGCGCCACCGCCGCAGCAGTAGACCCGCTCGACCCCGCGGATGTCGCCGGTGGCCGTCTGCAGGAACGCACTCGCCCGCTCCAGGCCGACCGCGATCTCCTCGCCGCGATTCTGCAGGAACGGCTCCAGCGCCGGCGTCAGCTCGTAGCCCTGCAGCAGCGCGTCCGCATCCTCCGCCGACATGCCGCGCTCGCGCTGCAGATCCTCGCGGAACTTGCGCGTCCCGACCGCGAGATCCCGCGTGAGGAGCGGTACGCCGTTGAGAAGGATATTCACATTGGTGACTTCGTGCCCGATGTTGAGCAGCGCGACGCCGCCGCGCTGGGCATCGGGATAGTTGAGCTCGAAGGCGTTGTGGAGGGCAAACGCATCGACATCCACCACCGCCGCCTCGAGGCCGGCCTGCGTGAGCAGCTGCGTCTTGTCCTCGACCAGGTCCCGCTTGGCGGCGACGAGCAGCACGTCCATCTGCAGGTCGGAGCCGTAGGGATCGAGGATCTGGAAGTCGAGCTCGACCCCCTCGACGTCGAACGGCACGTGCTGCTGCGCCTCCCAGCGCACGACCTCGAACGCCTCGCTCTCCTTCATCCGGTCGACCTTGATCTTCTTGACGATCACGTCGCGCCCGCCGACGGCGACCACCACACGCTTCCCCTTGATGCCGGCCGACCGGAAGAGACCCTGGATCGCATCCGCGACGATATCGGGATCCATGATCTCCCCTTCGACGATGGCGTTGCCCAACACCGGCGCAACGGCCACCCGGGCAAGCTCCGGAGCACCCTTGGAGTGATCGATGGCAACGAGCTTCATCAGCCCGCTGCCCACGTCGAGGGCGACCGTCGTCTTCGAGCGCCCCAGTCCGAAAAGTGCCATATCTCCCGACCGTTTAACGAGATAGATTGGGTGAGCGGCAGACTACAGTACGGCCCGCCGCAGATTTTGTCAAGCTCAAACCTACTTTAACTTATTGCCAACAAGTCCATTAAAGACTGTGAGTTAGGTCACACCGGCCAGATCGGCGTTTCAGTTCAGGTTCACCCAGCTGCGCTCCTTGAGCTTGGCGCCGCTCGCCGCACCGTTGACGGCCCTCGCGATGGCGCAGCTCGAGAAGGACACGATCGCGTCGCCGAGCACCGAGCTCTGGTCCAAATCCACGTTGGCCGCGATCACGCCCCCATTGAAGTGCCCGCCGGTCCCGGCTGTGCTGAGCGCCCCGCGCACGATGACCGGGCCGTAGAACTCGAAGCCACCCTGGACACTCAGATTCCCGTCCACCAAGAGAATACCCTGGCCCTGCACGCCGTTGACCGTGATGTCTCCGGTGGCGTAGACCACCGGAAAGTAGTTGCCGCACGGACCTGCGGGGCTCAGCGGGCTGCCCCAGTTCGTCGGAGCGGTGAGATTGCACTGCGTGCCCGTCAGGCTGGGCTCGGCCTTGTAGGTGCCGGGCCCGATGACCTTGTTCGCCAGGCCGATCAGGTCCCCCCAAGGGACGTCCCCGAACGTGGTGAGGGTCGAGTCGTCGATCGTGGGATCCTGGTCGATCTTGGGTACACCATCCACACACGAGAAGCCCGAGCATCCGGCGGTCGAGATCAGCGTGGAATCCTTGATGCGCACTCCTGCCCGGTCGGCCGCGTACGCGCCGCACGCCCACCCGGCCGGGTGCGTGTCGTGCCCGTCGATGTCGCTCGAGCCGCCGAGCTTGAGCTCCCCCTGCGTCTCCAACGCCGCCTTGACACTGATCTCGAGCGGCCGCAGGCGCACCAGCATGCCCACCTGCTGACGTGAGGTGGAGTCACGGCTGAAGCCCTCGGAGCGCACCAGATACAGCGCGTTGTTCAGCCGCCGGACGCTCCCGCGGTACCACCCGCCGTTGGCTGCGACCGTCCCGGAGAAGGGCAGAGTATCGCCGATCGCCATGTTGTTGTAGACCATCGTATTCCACCCGGCGACATTCAGGGTTGCCCCCTCCTCCGCCGCGGCAAAGGCCTGCTGCAGCCGGATGGAATTGCGCCCCACCCGTTGCTCCTGCATGCCGAAGAAGAAGGAGCCGGCCACGAGGGCTCCGATCACCACCAGGGCGAAGATCGCCACGGCGAGGGCGATCCCGCGTTCGTTGCGCACGCTGTGCATAGGTCGAGTCTCCATCGTCCTGCCCCTTGTTAGCGGCCGAGGTTGTTTCGCACCGCGACGGTGGTGCCCAGGCTGTCGATGACCCGCTGCAGGCGTCCCGCCGAACGGACGGGCTCGAGGGTCATCCCCGGCACCATGACACCGATCCGCGCGACCTCCGACGGCTGGGTCGTGACGACACCTGCCGTGTCGAGATACGTGAACCGGACGCCCCTCCCCGCGAGCGGGCCCAACAGGGGCTGGGTCGTGGTCCAGCCCGTTCCCTTGACGTACTGCCGCACGCCGAGCCACGCGTCGCCCCGGGCATCCTGATAGGTCAACATCTGCAGCATCTCGTACCCGCGCACCGGTGTGCCCGCGGTCGCCTTCCCGAGCCCGCCCGACGGGTAGACGTCGCTCAGCGCCACCGTGACGCTGGGCCTGCTGCCGGGACACACGGTCCCGTAGCTGACCGCCGTGACGTTGGCATGGACCCAGAAATTGTCCATCCTGGTCGTCGGGTTGGCCTCGGCGAAGAGCACCACCGAGTCCCGGACCGGGTCGGGATAGCGGTCGCCAAAGAACGGTGTCCGCCAGAGATCGATCGAGCCGGTGCTCCCGCCGTCCACCGGATCGTTGCAGGCGAAGTAGAGCGTGCGCATCGCCTTGTAGGTGATCGAATTGGCGGTCATGTTCGTGATGTCGCTCCCCATGGAGTCCGCCGCGTTGACCTCACGCAGCTCCGAGGGGAGGATCGCCGTCGCGCCGCGCAGCGTCTCGTTCAGGTCCGAGCGCTCGGCCTGCTGACGGTAGAGCCGCTGATTGCTGGTCAACAGCTGGTACACCGCGAGCGCCACCACGCCCAGCAGGACCATGGAGATCAGAAGCTCGATGAAGGTGAATCCGCGTCTGTTGTTCATGGCGCCCTCAACAGCCGATGGTCGTGGCGAACGTGTCGGCGCGCGTGCCGCGCGTCGTGGGCGAGACGACCACGACCCGCACCGAGCGAGCCCGCCCCCCGGCGGCATTCTGCACCGTCCAGTTGAGCGTGAACGCGCCGCGCGTCGCCGTGCCCGCCGCGAGACTGGCGCAGCGCTGACTGCGAAACACCTCGAACTGCTCGGCCGCCATCGTGCTCGCCTGACTGTACCGCTCGCCCTGGCCGATCATCCGCGTGACCAGGGCCGCGGTCGTCATGAGACCGATGATGCCGATGGCAAGGACGAGGACCGCCACCAGCACCTCGATGATCGTAAACCCGTTGCGATTGCTCACCTGAGCACCCTCCCGACCGGATTGATCTCGATCGCGTCCTGAAACACCCCGCGCTGCACCACGATCTTGGTCGTCCCTCCCGTGGTGAACAGCCCGCGCGGATCGAACGTCAGCCAGGTGTTGTTCGTGGTCACGGCGACGCCCCACCGCGTGCGGAGATTCACCGGGTTCACGATCGTGTCGAAGGCCGCCGTCACCGGGTTCTGCGCCACGACGAGCGCCGTGTCCCCGGAGATCAGGAGGGCGGTATACCGCCCGCGCTGGATCGCCGAGGCCCGCGCCGTCGCGTGCATCGTGACCAGCGCGTCCCGGGCCGAGCGGACGTTCTGCCGGACCAGCGCCGTGCGGAGCCGCGGTCCCGCCACCGCCACGATCACCCCGAGGAGGACGACGACGATGAGGATCTCAATGAGCGTGAAGCCGCGCCTGTTCATAGTTGCCTCTCCGTGTTGCACGGACGGATACCACCAAGAAGCGTGCCGTGCTCCAATCTGTTGTTATATAATGATTTAGAGTAATCGAAGGAGGGCAATAGTATGCAAGTTTCTGCAGTCGTGCAGGAATTTGCATCACTCGAGATCATGCTCCCTGATCTTGTAGAACAGGCTGCGGACACTGATGCGGAGCGCCTCCGCCGCCTCCTTCCGGCTTCCGTGGGCCGATTCCAGGGCTCGGCGGATCGCGGCGCGCTCCGCGGCGGCGACAGCGTCGTGCAGCGGGACGACCGGCCCTTCCGGTTGCACTTCCCGCACGGACTCGCCGGTGCGATCGCCGCCGACGCCGACGAAGGCCGGTGCGTCGATCACGCCGTCGGTCGAGAGGACGGCGGCCCGTTCGAGCGCGTTCTCGAGCTCGCGCACGTTCCCGGGCCAGGGACGACTCCGGATGGCCTCCAGTGCGGCCGGGGTGACGCGGACGCTCCGTGCCGAGCGCCGCGCCACACGTTCCAGCAGCGAGGCGACGAGCGGATCGAGGTCCTCGGGCCGCTCCCGCAGTGGTGGCAGGTGAATGTGCACCACGTTCAACCGGTAAAGCAGGTCTTCCCGGAACCGGCCGGCCGCCGCCTCCGCGGTGAGGTCCCGCGCGGTGGCGGCAATGACCCGGACGTCGATCCGCCGCGATGCCGACTCGCCCACCCGCCGCACTTCGCTCTCCTGCAGGACCCGGAGGAGTTTGACCTGAAGCGGCAGCGGCATCTCGCCGATCTCGTCGAGGAGCAGCGTGCCGCGGTGTGCCTCCTCGAACAGGCCCGCCTTGTCCGCCGTCGCTCCGGTAAACGATCCCCTGCAGTGGCCGAACAGCTCCGACTCGAGCAGATGTTCCGGGATGGCGGCGCAGTTGACCGCGACGAACGGCTGTTCCCGACGGGGACTCAGCCGGTGGATGGTCCGCGCCATCACCTCCTTGCCGGTCCCGCTTTCGCCGGTGACGAGCACGGTCGTGCCGTGTGCGGCCACCCTACCGGCCAGCTCGGCGACCCGGCGCATGGCCGGAGACTCGGCGACGAGGTCCTGCGCTGTGAGGCGCGCCACCTCGGCCTCGAGTGCGGCCACGCGTCCGCGCAGCCGCTCCCGCTCCTCGGCCTTGCGCAGGAGCAGCACCAGCTCGTCCGACCGGAACGGCTTGGGGAGGTAGTCGTACGCGCCGCGCTTCACCGCCTCGATCGCCGACTCCTCGCCGCCATACGCACTCATCATGATGAGCAGGGCGGTGCCGTCTCCCTCCCGGTACCGGGCGAGGAACTCGAGGCCGTCCATGCCCGGCATCCGCACGTCGCACAGGATGACGTCGAAGGGTTGGTTGCCCGCGCGGGCGAGGGCTTTGCCAGGGTCCCCCTCGGCCTCGACCGCGTAGCCCTCGGAATCGAGCAGCAGGCTGAGCGAGCGCCTGAGGCCGGGATCGTCGTCCACGATCAGCACGCGCATCGCCATGTCAGCGGCCCTCCGTGTGCGACGCCGCCGCGGGCCCGGTCGAAGGCAGGAAGATCTTGAATGCCGCCCCTCCTTCGCGCGCCCGCTCCACCCAGACCAGGCCGCCGAGCTCGTGCACCGTGCCCTGCACGATCGCGAGACCGAGCCCCGTCCCGAGCCCGGGCTCCTTGGTCGTGTAGAACGGGTCGAACACCACGTCCCGATCCGCCTCGGAAATGCCGGGTCCCGAGTCCGCCACCCACAGCAGCACCCCCGGCGTGCCGTCCGCGATCTCGGGCCGCTTGGGCCGGCTCCACGCCCGCCGGCGCGGAACCGTATCGACACCCGGATCGCTCCGGCGGCGCTCTGCGCGGTCATCCGCCTGAAACGCCCGCGCGCGCGCCCCGACCGCGACCGTCCCGCCTGAGGCGGCGTCGACGGCGTTCAGCAGCAGGTTGACCAGCGCCTGCTCCAGACCGTGCACCGTCCCCTGCACCGGCGGCAGTCGGTCGGGAACGTCGACCTCGAGCTGCGCCCGCTGAAAGGCCCCTTGGTGCCGGAGCAGGTCCACCGCACTCCGCACGACGACGGCCGGATCCACGCTCGACACCGTATCGTCCTGCGGCCGCGCGTAGGCGAGCAGGCTGCGCACAATGCGGTCGATCCGGTCCGTCTCCCGCTCCACGGCCGCGAGCAGATCCCGGTCGCCCCCGCGACGGCGGAGCACTTCCACGTAGTTGCCGACCGCGGAGAGGGGATTGCCGATCTCGTGGGCGATCCCGGTCGCCAACCGTCCGATCGATGCAAGCTTCTCCGCCCGGAGCAGCTCGGCTTGGGCCTCGGCCAGACGATCCGTCATCGCGTTGAACCGCTGCGCCAGGTGGGCCAACTCCACCGTGGCCGCCGGGCTGGCGCGCGCCGCCAGATTCCCCCGCGCCAGTTCCTCCGTCACCCGGACGAGCTCGCCGACGGGCCGCAGCACGAGCTTCTCGAGGAGGTACCTCCCGAAGAGAAACAGGACCACGACGTCGCCGACGATGAGCAGCACGATGCCTGCGACGGCGAACCGGGGCTCGAAGAGTTGCGCGATGAGGGCGGACAGGACCGCGAGCGAGATCGCCGCTCCCGCCAGGAGGGCCAGATTGACGAGCAACTCCCGCTTGAGGCTCGGAAGGCGGGAATCGGACGTCGGGATCACGGAACGCGGTGTCACGGCCGGATTATGGTGTCGTCACCCACGGGTTGGCAAATAAGAAAGGCGACAGGATGCCCCCGTCGCCCGTCTACCGCCGCCGGGTCAGGCCGCCGCTACGGCGTACACTTCGCCACCCCATCGTCGGTGGCCGGAGCAAGCGGCGTGGCGTTCACGAAGATCGCACACGTCTTGGGCGTCATCGTATGGCCGACGGTGGCCTGCCAGCCGTTGCCGTCGAGCATGATGGCGAGGCCCTGTACCCCTGCGCTCACGGTGAAGATCGAGGCTGGGAAGGAGGTGGTATAGGCGCTGTTGTCGTACATGTACGCTTCCTCGATGGTCGCGAGGTTGCGCAGATCCGTCTTCATCTGTGCCAGGTATGCCTTTTCCTTGGTGCTGCCGAACTTGGGAATCGCGATGGCCGCGAGCAGCCCGATGATCACGATCACGATCAGCAGTTCGATCAACGTGAATCCGTGTTCATGGCGGGGCATCGGATTCCTCGGGAGAGAGTGTCGGAATCGTTGCGGGGAACCGGGCGGGCGGCGAGCTGAGCCCTCGCCGCCCGTCCGTACCTACGCGCTCGGTGTTACGGGGTGCACTTCGGCTCGCCCTCGTTGTTCGCGGGGGCCAAAGCCGTGGTGCCGATGTAGATGGCGCAGGTCTTCGACGTGAGACCGTGACCGACCGACGCGTTCCAGCCGTCACCAGTGAGCGTGATGGTCGGGCCCGTGACGCCGGCCGTGACCGTGTAGATCGTGGCCGGGAACGACGTCGTGTAGGCCACGTTGTCGGCGAAGTAGGCTTCCTCGGCCGTCGTCAGGTTCTTCAGGTCCGACTTCATGGCCGTCAGGTACGCCTTCTCCTTGGTGGTCGCGAACTTCGGAATCGCGATCGCAGCCAAGATGCCGATGATCACGATCACGATCAGCAGCTCGATCAGGGTAAAACCCTTGCGGTTGAACATCTCGTTCCTCCGAACGTTGAGTTGACCAGATGATGCCAAGCGTCCTGGGCCCCTGATTGGGCAAGCTCCATTCCAATCACGGCATACATACCTAAATTGCTGTTGAGTAACAGTTTACAGAGCTTTCACGCCGTCAGATTCGCTCGGAAACCCACGCGAATCCTCTCATTTTGCAACTCCCGCCGCCGGCCGCAACTGAGGGAATCTCCGGCCCCACCCGGCCAGACTCGGACGGTGGACTGGCACCATCAACACGCCATCGTCACAACACTATCTTGTCAGTTCAGTGGGACCGACGTTCTCACATTGCGCGAGCGATTCCAGGGAGCCCCAGAGGTCGGGCCGCATTGCCCGGATGATCGGCTCGGAGCCACGGACGTCCGCGCAACTCGCGTTGAAACCGGGTGCATCGACGAGCGCTGCGAGGGAGTCGAGGCGCGCCTGCGCATCCGCTAGTCGCCCGGAGAGCCAGTCGGCGCGGAGGTCGAGGAGCGCTATGCCCCACTGACGATCCCCCGCGGCCGAGAGCGCCGTGCGGTAGGCGTCGAGCACATCGACGCTGCCGGACATGACCGCGGCGCTTCGCGACCCGACGGCGACTGCCGAGTCGGTCAACCCGTTGGCGAGCAGCGCGCGCACGAGTGCGTCCACCAGGCGCGGATCGCCCTGATAGACGCCGAAGGCCTCCTCCGCCTGCCGCAGCGCCAAGAGCGGCCGGCCCATGGCCAGGGCGTGCCGCGAGGCCAGCACGCGCGCCCACGGGTCACGCGGAAACAGGTCCCCGGCAACGAGGAGTTCTCCGAGGGCCCAGGCCGAATCACCGCGGGCGGCCACGAACTGCGCCAGCAGAATGCGGGTGTGGAAGTTCTCGGGGTGCGCGGTCTGTTCTTCGACCACCGGGGTGACGGGGTCGATCCAGAACGGGATACGGTCGATCGTGCGCGCGGTGAAGGCTAACAGCAGCGCGCCGAGTCCGATCGCGACCGCGCGAAGCTGGGGTCGGCCGTGCAGACCGGCCACCACCCACCCCGCGACGACCGCAGGCGCCAGCACTGCCAGGTAGAGGTTCCGCTCCGCGAGCATCACTCCGGACACGAAGATCAGATTGGAGGTGGGCGCGTAGCTCAGCAACGCCAGGAAGATCCCGAAGGCGATCGCCGGGGCGCGTCGGACCGACAGCAGACCAAGCGTGACCACCGAGAGCGACGCGGCAAGGCCGAGCACACCGACCGCGGTGAGCGCGGTGTGCACCGAAACGGTCTGCGGCGCGTAGTCCGACAGCAGGGCGAACGGCCAGGCCAGCGTCCGCAGCACCTCGAGGTAGACGGGGAGCATCGTCGTGAGGCGCTCGCCCCAGGACAGCCCGAAGAAGGCCGCATGCTGGCCACCGCCCACGTAGCCGCCGGCGATCCCGCGCCACAGGAACAGCCAGCCGCCGGTGGCGGCGAGGACTCCCAGATAGAGCGGAACCGACGAGCGGGTCGCGCGTTCCCGCTCGAGCGCGTGATCCAGCGCGAGCACGGCGAGGGCGATCACGCCGTGCTCCTTGGATGCCAGCGCCAGGAACACGGCGGCGAGCGTGACGGCGAGCCAGCAGTAGCGCGCCCCGTCGGATCCCGCCCGTCGAAACCGCCGTGCGCCAAGCACGGCTCCGAGGATCCCGACCGCGACGAGGAGCTCGGCCCGGCCGACGACGTTTGCCACGGCCTCGACGTGCACGGGGTGGATCGCGAAGATTGCGCCGGCGACGAGCGCGCCGATCGGCGGCAGCCACCGCGAGACGACCAGCACGGCGAGCCCGGTCGCGAGGGCGTGCAGCAGGACGTTGACGAGGTGGAACCACCAGGTCGCGCCGCCGGACAGCGACCAATCCAGTCCGTAGCTCAGAACCGTCAGCGGCCGGTAGAGTCCGGCCCACTGCCACTCGCCTGGCCAGTACGGAGCGAACCACGCCGCGATCGCCGTGCCGAGCGAGTGTGCCGCAGGATTGTCGCGGATCGCGACAACGTCGTCCCCGGACCAGCCGTTCCTCAGCGCGAGAGCGTACGTGACGGCCGCCATGCCGGCGGCGATCCAGCAGGCCCGGCGTCGGGTCAGCGGGGACATCGGAAGCTGAACAGTGCCGGCCCGTCCGTCAGAACGAACAGGGGCGCCAGCACCGAATCGCCCGCGGCCCTCAGGTCTGCCAGCAGGGGAGCGGCCTCGCCGTCCACCCACGACGTCGCGACGTGGGTGACGCCGGATGCGCAGAAGTAGGCCGCCGTCGCGCCGGTGTCGAAGCGCTCCCACGCGCGGTCCCGCAGCCTGAGGAGGACCAGCGGAACCGTGCGACGTCCGGTATAGAGGTACACCAGCGCCTCGCCGTCCGTCGCGACGACGGCGTCACCGGGCACCGCGGTGTCGATCCCTCGCACCAGATAGCGGAAGGGGCCGCTCAGATCGGCGGCCGTCCGCGCGAACCCTCGCCGCGAAAGCGAGCGAAACTCGCGCTGGCCGAAGCCGATCAGGAGCGACATCGCCAGGATCCCCACGGCGATTCGTCCGGGAGCGCCCCACCGCCAGACTCGGAGCGCGCCCGCAACGAGGAAGAGCCCGAGCCAGGGCAGGAGGATCCACATGAATCGGTCGGGCGTGAACGGCCACAGAACGACGATGGCCACGTACGGGACAAGCACCCACAGCAGCACCGGGACCTGACGGCGCAGCGCCGTGATGCCCACGCCCGCCACGCCCGCGAGAAGCGCGCCGAGCAGGTACCAGGGCATCGGGGGCACACCGGGGAGCAGCAGGCGCGGGAAGGGGCTGAACGCCTGCAGGTTCAGGCCGGCCAGCACACCGGTCGCACCGGCCTGGGCGGCGAACTGTCCGTACGTCCCGTAGTTCGCGACGAGAACCGGATCGATCGCGTCGGCCTGTGCGGAGATCCAGATCCACCACGGCACCGCGAGCGCGGCACCGGTGGCGAAGGCGGCGACGGCAGCCGCCCGACGGCCACGCAGCCACAGGGCCCACGGGATCCCGACGACGGCGGCGAGCCCGATCGACCGCGTCAACGTTGCGAGGCCCGCCAACACGCCGGCGACGGCACCGCGACCGAGACCTACGCCGTCCCGCTCGACGGACAGGATCGCCCCCCCGAACAGCGCGAGGAAGAGCGGCTCCGAGAAGCGCACGCCGACGATGGTCAGGAGCGGGAAGGCCAGCATGGCCGCGAGCAGCGCGGCATACCGCAGCTCCCACCGCAGCCCGGTGCGGGAGGCGTGGCGTGCGAGGATCCACCCCGCGGTGCCCATCGCGGCGGCGTCGAACAACCGGAACAGCAGGACGTTGGCGGGGAACTGGGGCCAGACCCGCCAGAGAGCCGCGAGCGCGGCCGGGTAGAGCGGCGGGTAGTGCACGGCCGGCGGCTCGCCCGGGAGGTGCAGCGAGACGTAACCTCGCCCCTCGGCGAGCGCCTTGCCGAGCGCCACATACAGACCGTCGTCGTAAAACACGCCCACCATCGCGTCGGTCTGTGCCCACAGGGCCGCGAGGAAGACGGCGACTCCCGCGAGTCCCGGGCCGTACCGTTCGACGAAGGTGGCGACGGCGGCGCGGTCCGGCAGCCGCCTCACGAGTCGCGGGGACGCGGCGGGAACAGGTTGAATCGGAGAATGTGCCAG
>Ga0209536_100004782_pt1 | contig 21320 bp, 22 predicted proteins | sample DeeMarSeWOR28_12_FD_187461 | JGI IMG/M metagenome (GOLD analysis project Ga0209536, IMG submission 187461) | Marine sediment microbial communities from White Oak River estuary, North Carolina - WOR-2-8_12 (SPAdes) (version 2) | ecosystem: Environmental > Aquatic > Marine > Intertidal zone >... | reverse complement strand
ACCCATTTCCTCATAATTAAAATCTCCGGGTTTCACGGTAGCCACTAAGTCTCACTCTTCGTTTATTATAGAGTTGTTCAAATCAGTCAGCATTTCACTGATTCTGTTTATATCTTGTTTTGATGAAGGTTCGTTGATACATCTGTATTAACAATGAAGTGGGGTAAGGGTGGGGATTGTGTGTTCCGAATAGTGCCCTCTTTTGCTAAAATGTATATCAAGCTAAGCATTAACAATTCAAGTACTTTCTGTGTCAAGGAGAACAATATGATGAATACACAGATCCTTTCATGAACAAAAGAAAAACAGAACTTAGTTTAATTTAAATGGGTTAAAGCATTTTTTCTGACAGGATTTATTTTTGTCGTAGTGATAATGCGATGCATTCAATAACAAGTCATGGAAATAGTGATATGAAGTCAGTTAACTATAAGAACGGCAAATTCGTAAATTCTGTACCGGTTAAAAAATTCACAGTTAAAGAACATATTGTAATCGGATGGATATTCTTATTTGGTAGCAAGGAAGGGAGGGTTCCTAAACAGACACTTCCTGTTGTTAAGCCGGAACCATTTCAGGAGCCTCCTTATGCAGCAATAAAGTACAACTGGCTTGGACATTCATCCATACTTCTTGAGCTTGAGGGCAAAAGAATTCTTCTTGACCCGGTATTTTCAGAAAGAATCTCATTTACCCAATTTTTCGGACCAAAGAGGTTCCATCCAACTCCCTTAACACTGGAGGAATTACCCCATATAGATATGGTGTTTATATCCCATAACCATTATGACCATCTGGACAAGAAGACGGTGGACCACTTAAAAAACTCGGATGTTCATTTCTTCGTCCCCCTTGGTAATAAAAGCCTGCTTTTAAAGTGGGGGGTTAAGAGCGGGAAGGTTTCCGAACTGGACTGGTGGGATGAGACTGAACTTGATGGGCTGACTGTTGTATCTACACCTGCGAGACATTTCTCAAACAGAGGGGCCTTTGACGTAGATAAGACCTTATGGACATCATGGGCAATACTTGGAAAGAACCATAGAGTTTATTTTAGCGGTGATACGGGAATCACCCCGCAGTTCAGCGAAATTGGTGAAAAGTATGGACCCTTTGACTTAACCTTCATCAAAATGGGGGCCTATGGTGAGATGTGGCCTGATGTCCATCTCAATCCAGAGGAGGCGGTGCAGGCTCATATTATGCTCAAAGGCAGACAGCTTGTCCCCATACATTGGGGAACCTTTGACGTAGCCTTTCACAGTTGGCAGGAACCTATAGAGAGAATGATTGCAGCTGCGGAAAAAGACAATGTTTCATTAGTGATTTCAGAAATTGGTGAAACAGTAATTCCCACTGATCATGAAAACAGTTACTGGTGGCGTGGTCTGCGGTAATCATATATTCAATCAAGTAACAAAATAGCATGAGGCAGTCCTCGGCGAAAGAGTCTTTCCGAATAATTGACAACAGACAACTATCCTCATTTTTTCATCTTACAGAATCATTGACTCATCATACATATCGTTAATATCCGACCGTCACTTACACCGAAGATACTATGATGGAATTTTCATTCCTGCCCTGAGTCTGCCTTGACGATAGCCAAAATCAAGCTTCAGTCGGTATCGATTTTCATCATTCCCAATATAAAAGGACCAGCACAAATTCTCTATATGTAAAACTCTCAGAGAATTATTCAGCCTGGATTCTATTAATGCAGGATGTCATCATGATTTTTGTTTCAGAGGGATGAATACTTAGCGTGTGGTCACTGAACCGTGAAGTGCGTATTTTTTCTGCTTGTTTTCATACATTAACTTGTCTGCTCGAACAATCAACTCATCAACAGTGTATGAAGATTCTTTATCAATTAGTACTGTGCCTACACTTACGGATAACGTATAGTCATGGTTAACTATAGTATTGTAAATTTCAATGTTTCTCTGTAATCGAGCGATTATTGCACCGGAACTGGCTTCAGATGTTTCAACAGGAAAAACTATAAATTCATCACCGCCAATACGAGCAATAATGTCCGTTTCTCTATATGTTTCTTTCAGGATTGCAGAGATAGCAATAATGGCGGCATCCCCCTCTTTATGCCCCAGATTGTCATTAATCTTTTTTAAATTATCCATATCGGCATACAGTAGAAAACTTCTGCTCTTGGAACGAGTTATCATTTTCAAATTGTGTTCGGCCAAGGCAAAGAATCCCCGCCTGTTATACAAACCGGTCATTTCATCAGTAATTGATGATTTATGCAGCTGCTCTTCAATCTTTTTCATGTCAGTTATATTTTTTGACACGATCGTAACATGAGTAATTTCGCCGTATTTGTTTTTAATCGGGCTATAGGTCTGCATCATATACCTGTCGTCTCTAAAACTTTTATATGTATACGTCATGCTCTTCCCTGTTTTAAATGCCTTATCTACCTTTTTCAAAAAAAGTTTCGTTTCTTCGCTTGAATGAATCTCCCCGAACTCCTTCCCAATTAATTCTTCTTTTGTTTTACCTAATCTGGATAAGTGAAAGTTATTTATAAAGCAATATCTATATTGTCTGTCAACGACATAGATTGAATCGTCAATGGATTGAATCAACGAACGATATTTATTTTCACTCGTTTGAAATGAGTTAAGGGCCTGTTCTTTTGCGGCGAACATTCTGGACAATATTAGGCCGTATGTCAAAAAAGTCGCTGAAACAAGTAATCTGAAGTAAACTTCCTGTTCATCATAAAAGAGTGCCTGGATAAATGATTTATCATAATGAATTAAATAATCCAGAACCGCATCTGCAAGTCCAAAGAATAAAGCGAGCATGCAAGAGAGGACAAGTATTTTATTTTTATTTTTTAGTAAGTTGCTTGATTTAGCCATATATACAACTACCTCTATAGCTTAGAATCAATAAAAATCAATGACAAAACATCATGGTCAAAAGTAAAGCTGAGAACGTACAGCCATTAAAATTATCGGTCTTATTAAATAAGAATAATGCAAAATGCATGCTAATTGTCTTGTACATACTTTGTTCTTAATTTATAATTCGTTACGGGTAAGTATAGATAAGAAATGAAAATCTTTAATTTATTACGAGGGTCTAATAACGTATTAATGTGTGAAAATACACACGTTCGTTTATCCCTTATACGTATAATAACTTTGCTTAGTTCTCTTGCCAATCGTCAATATTCTCATCTTCACAGATTACTCGAAACATGATGGTCTCCTCAGTTTTCAAATCCTAACAGATTTCTGATTATCAAATATTAGTTTAAAGATAAGACGTAATGTATCCGAAGTAAATTCATGAAGGTATTTCCAGCAATATTTGTTCTAATCGTTATCTCAATCTTTTTAGCCAGCTGCAGTCAGGTTGAGATTCCTGAATATCCTGGTGCAATAGAGGATCAGGAACATGAAATGAAATATTTTGGAATTTCTCTTGGGAATGTCAGGAGAGTGGTGACAGATGATTCATACGATACAGTGGTGGCTTTTTATAGGAATATACTGGATGTCCATAATCCGGAAGTTGCCGCGTATACATTAGAAGATGGCCGTCAAACTGCCATAACGATTACAAAAAGCAAAAAGAGTTTTGTAACTGTTGCTATTCAAGAGTTTAAGAGGGAAAGAAAAACCGCTATTACATACATGAAATCAGGGAATAGTGGTGGATGGTTCAGTTTAGTCGTAACTTGGCTCTTGGCCCTGGTTTTTAACTGATGATATCGCAAAATAATTAACCAGGGTTTACATAATAACAATTTACCATCGTAAATCCCCAAGACTTCCTCGACTATCTCTTTTCGATATCATGATAGATTCTTTGTTTTTTTAAGGGGAATTCCTGCCGATTATCATTTAAAAGTGGCATTCTATAAGCCCGGCAGATAATGCAATCATGACCCGCTTCCCTCATCTTCGAGATCAAGGGCCTTACAATTGCCGAATGCGCAGGTGTTAATCTCAAAAGGAAAGGAAAAGTTCAGCATGGCCGTTGTCTTGTTCACGGTAAAATAAGGGACAACACTATCATATCCTGAATAGATGCGGTAGGCATTCAGTGCAGTCTTTGCGAGAGCAACAGTAAAAATCAGATCTTTTGACATGCCCGTCTCCTCAGCTATTGTTGTGGGGTCATATCCCGGATGCCCCTCTGTGAGGTAGTAGGCATAAAAGGTGTAAAAGAGAAAATCAATACCGCTGAAAAGGAGCAGTGAACTGTTGTATATTGTGGGCTTTTTCCTGTAACTGCTCAATGCATGTTCAAAGGTAAGATCTGCTGCTACCTCACCCCCCATGGTGTAGGGCAGCACTGATTCATCCTCAATGGTATCTACATTGCTCATGCCAAGAAAGAATTGACCGTCCTGCTGTGCAAAAAAATTGAGTTTGCTCCCCGCAGCCCCTGCATAATCAGCAACAGCCTTGTGGCCAAATTCATGGACCATCATATTTGTCAAAAAGGCTGCACCAACTGTTGCAATACTTCCCAGGGTATGAGGTGCATTCGATAGGAAGAATGTTTTTCTGCCTGATCTTTCAAAATCAGTATGCTTCATCACAAGGGGCGTGCCGTATCTGTTGTCTGATAGAGGTGAATAATGGACCAGTTCCTCTCTTAGCCTGTATCCTTCAGTGTCTGCTCTATCATTATGGTTCCACAGGACAATATTGTCATGAACACCTTCACCCCTGCCAAATGAATATACATTAAGGTCCTGATGCTGATTTGACTCTCTTTCAGACATGTGAACAGGACCGGGCGTGAACCGTTTTATTGTCTTTTCATCTGAATGACTGTCCATTGCAGATACAAAGGGAGTACATATGAACAAAACTGCTAATGCTGCAAGCACCCTTTTCCCTGATATGGCCAACTCCTTCATGACTTGATAACAGCAATGTCTGTGCCAATCGAGATTAGCTTTGATTATAATAAGTTACATCTTTCCGTTTTGAAATGTCCCGGCAGAAGATTGGCTGAGGCCGTCATTGCATTGACTGAGAAAGAAGACAGAAATCTTTTGATAAAAGCCATATCCTGTGATATTATTGCTCTATCATCTCTTGCAAAGGATAAGACAATGTCATTGATCTGAGATATTCTTTTTTGTCTTGAATTATGTAATAAGAAGGGAGGCAAAATATGAAGCGACGCGACTTTTTAAAGGTATCTGCAATGGCAACTGCTGCAATAGCGAGCAATCCGTTATCTGCAGAATCCGGCACAGAACCCTCAAAAAAACCGATTGTAAAACAATACACCGAGATTGGCAAAACGGGCCTGAAGATGAGTGATATTTCCTATGGAACAGGCAGGCTGCCTTCAGCCTCCATGATTCTCAGGGCAATTGACAGGGGCATCAATTATTTTGATACTGCACCGGATTACGGCTCATCTGAGGAATACATCGGTGAGGCAATGAATAAAATACAGCGTGACAAGATCATTATTACCTCAAAGTTCTGCTCGCCCTATGCGTACCCGAGTCATCTGTCCCTTGGCAGCAAAAAGAAACAATTTGTCAACGCCGTTGAGGGCAGTTTGAAACGGATGAAAACGGACTATATGGATTTCTGTTTTGTACATGCCATTGGAGAGCAGAGCGACAACCGGGAGAAGGAAGAGAAAAGACTGCTTGATGAAGAAATGCTCTCAGCCTATCAGTCCCTGAAAAAGGAGGGAAAGGTCCGCTTTCTCGGAGTATCATCCCATGGTCCGAAAAATATGGAGCACCTCCTGATGACTGCCGTACAGTCAGGCCACTTTGATCTGATCATGCCCTCTTTCAATTTCATGACCTTTCCGAGAATACCTGATATTTTGAAGGAAGCTAAAAAAAGAAATGTTGGTGTTGTGGCCATGAAGACCCTTGCCGGCGCCAAGGAATCAGGTTTTGACAGCAAAGGGGCACCCTTTGCTCCTGCTGCCTTTAAATGGGTGCTCAATCATCCTGAGGTAACCGGTCTTGTCATAACTATCAAGACTATTGCAGATCTTGATCTTTACCTCACGGCCTCGGGAGCGAGATTCAGCTCTGCAGATCAAAAAACCCTTGATCAATACGCAAGGCAGTTCGGGAACCAGTACTGCAGAACAGGCTGTGGTGACTGTGAATCTGCATGCCCTCAAAAGGTTTCCATTGCAACGACTCTTCGGTATCAGATGTATTTCAAAGATTATGGTATTGAGAAATCTGCTATGGAATCCTATGCCAAACTGGAGGCCAAAGCAGACAAGTGTGCTGACTGCATTACTGAAGACTGCAGGGAAGCCTGTACCTATGGTTTACCGGTAAGTACCATGCTTCGGCAGGCCCATGACGACCTTTCTTTCATCGTCTAGATGGTACAATCAACTCTATACAGGCTTCTGCTTGTAGCCCTGCTGCCACTGATTGCCCTGGTGCTCTACCGTGAGGGTCAGCAGTATGATCCTGCCCTCATATCCTTTAGCACAACGCAATCCGCCGATGAGACGCCGGGCGAATTTTTTCCTCGTGAAATTGAAGGACTTTCCCGTTCAGGACCTGTCCGCACCTACACAAAGGAAAATCTTTATGAATATGTAAACGGTCACGCAGAATATTTTATTTCAGCTGGATTTAAAAAGCTTGTCGTTGGTGAGTACACAAGCCATCCTGGCAATGAACCGGATGCTGTCATCGATATCTATGACATGGGCAGAAGCATTCAGGCCTTTGCTATAGTGACTGATGAATCACGGGGAGAATTGCATGAGATTTTCCCGGGATTAAGGGGATTTAGAACACCACTTTCCCTGAGTTTTGCCAAAGGTCAATACTACATAAAAATTGCAGCCTTTAACGAGTCCCTGTCTCTTGAGGTGATTGCAAGGACAATGGATGCAGGAATTACCGAGGGAGATGACCCCTTTTCTGAGTTTGCCTCCTTCCCGGACATTGGAGAAATTGTCGCTACAAGATTTATTAAAGAAGCATACAGGGGCCTTGATTTTCTGAACAATGTTATGGAAAGGGAATATAAGGTCAAGAATGGAACAGTACACGTTTTTCTTGTACTCGATGATATGAATACAATCGATGCAGCTGTGGAGTCCCTTGTTGCCTATTTAAAAGAATCTGACATTGCCTACAGTGAAATGAAAAAAGGCGAAAGCACCATGTATCGAATTGACGACCCCTACGAGGGGGTATGGTTTCTCATATCGTCACCGGGTCGCATTGTTGGAGCCCTTGGCTCCGTGAATGACAGGTTGATTGATTTATTATACACGGGCGGTGAAAGCTGATGTCTTCAAAACACTCACGAAAAGAGCCTGATATATCGAGAAGAAAATTCCTCAGAAACACTGCCGCAACATGCGGACTTGTTGCAGCAACAGGAGTATGGGGTTATCTTGCCTACAGTGATAAATCTGTTCGTCGAAGCAGCGAAAAAATATATAGTTTCAAGGACTACAGAACACCGGATTCAAAGTCACGCCCCTCTATGGTCATTGTTCATGGAACTGAAGTCAATGCCATGGCACTGGCTGCCCTGAATACGCTGGGTGGCATGAAACGGTTTATCAATAAAGGTGAGAGGGTGCTTATAAAACCCAACGTGGGCTGGGACAGGCAGCCGGAACAGGCAGCCAATACAAATCCTGAACTGGTGGGGGCAGTGGTCAATCTCTGCCGTCAGGCAGGTGCTTCGGAAGTGTGGGTTACTGATGTTTCGATCAATGATCCATACAGGAGTTTTGCGCGTTCAGGGATAGAGCATGCTGTCCAGAGAACTGGCGGCACGGTCAGGTTCACAACAGAGAATGACTTTGTGCTCACTGACTTGAAGGGACAGGTTCTCCGTGTCTGGCCTGTTAGCAGGTTTTACCATGAGGCAGACAAAGTCATTAATATGCCAGTGGTAAAGCACCACTCTCTGAGCAAATGCACCATTGCCATGAAGAACTGGTACGGAGTACTTGGCGGCCGTCGGAACAGGCTGCACCAGGATATCAACACCTCCATAGCAGACCTTGCAACTGCCATCCGCCCTACCCTGACGATCATTGACGCAACTCGGGTACTGGTCCGAAACGGGCCGACGGGGGGGAACCTGTCAGATGTTTCCAGGGAAAACACCATACTGGCGGGACTTGACGAGATAGCCCTTGATTCCTACTGCCTTAAATTTCTCAACCTGCAGGCAAAAGATGTGCCGTACCTTTCCATCGGTGAAAAGAGGGGATTGGGCGTGGTAGAGTGGAAATCGCTTGATTACGTGGAGTTGAAGGTATAATGAAATTTCTCACTCTCCAGAACATACGCCGTCTCTATTCAGTATTTTTCATTTTTCTTTTTCTCTTTCTTGCAGGAATAACGGACTTCAGGAACATGAAAGGCTATGAAGTCTCTCTCTTCCTTGAACTCGATCCCCTGATTGCCATCTCCTCTTTCCTTTCAGGCTGGACACTATATAAGGGTCTGGCACTGTCGCTGATTATTATCAGTACAACTCTGGTCTTCGGCCGTTATTTTTGCTCATGGGTATGCCCCATGGGAATCATCAATCAATGGATCAGCCACGTTCTGAACAGGCACAGGCCGGTGGATGACTACCGACTGAACGCATACAGACCTGTGTACCGCTTTAAATATTATCTTCTCACCCTGTTCCTTGTACTGGCAGCATTCGGAGCACTCCAGGTCGGTCTCTTTGACCCGATAGCATTCATAACGAGGTCTTTTTCCATATCGTTCTTACCGGGAGTTTACTATTCCGGCACTCAACTCTATTTAAAACAGCCCCTGTTTTACGGCGGCGTACTTATTTCCCTGATCTTTGTCGCTGTTCTCTTTGCAAACAGATTTATCCCGCGCTTCTGGTGCAGGGTACTCTGCCCCCTCGGAGCTCTTCTCGGTCTTCTTTCCGGCGTGTCAGTGCTCCGGATACGCAGAGACGTTGAAAAATGTACTGACTGTCAAAAGTGCCTCAGGTATTGCCACGGGGGATGCGCCCCCCATGAGGAACTGCGGGTGAGTGAATGCCACCTCTGCATGAACTGTATAGAGGACTGCCCGGAAGAGGCAATTCATTATGGATTAGCTCGGGAGAACAGTTCAATCCACAGCCCTGTTGATGTTCACCGGAGAAGGCTCATTGAAACGGCGGTTGCCGGTATTGTTTTGTTTCCAATGATGAAGAGTGTTGTGAATGCAGATAGTGCTCCGGCGCACAGCGTGATTCGTCCACCCGGTTCAATAGGGGAAAAGGATTTTCTTAAAAGGTGCATTAAATGCGGTGAGTGCATGAGGGTCTGTCCGACAAATGTGATACAGCCCGGGTTACTGGAAAGCGGATTCGAAGGTCTCTGGTCACCTGTTCTGATGAATAAAATCGGCTATTGTGAATACAACTGCGTCCTCTGCAGCCAGGTTTGTCCCACGGGAGCTATTCTGCCGCTCTCAATAGAGAAAAAGACCGGCAGGCCTCCCTTTCAGAAACCGGTGAGGATCGGAACTGCATTTTATGACCGGGGACGCTGCCTTCCCTGGGCCATGCATACAGAGTGTATTGTCTGTGAAGAGGTATGCCCCACATCTCCGAAGGCAATTTGGTTTAAAACTGAGGAAGTGACTTTACGGACGGGCAGCACAAAGAAACTGAAGCTGCCCTATATGGATCCAAAACTCTGTGTCGGCTGCGGCATATGCGAGAACAAATGTCCTGTCCACGACCGGCCTGCTGTCCGGGTAACTTCCATTGGTGAGACACGGTCGCAGACAAACCAGATGATCCTCAGCAGTTAGATTTTTTTCGGTACGCACACTTCTGATTTTTTTGCTGCCGTACGTCCGCACCCTCCGCATACGTATGAGATCTTTGCTGCCTTGGGTTTGCACACGTGACGGGGGTCTCCTACGGCAATGCCGCAAAATTCACATGTATAAGCCTTCTCCTGAACAACAGGTGTGCAGAGATGACCCTTGGACGTTGTTACTGCTCCGCAGGTGGAGCAGACATATTTTTTCTTTGCAGCTGTTTTTTTCTTCGCAGTCTTTTTCTTTGCAGCCATGATAACCCTCCTTTTTAAGTGTCAATAAAATTCTTTGAGAGTTTGTTCAATCTTCTTTATATCAAACCCCTGTTTTACAAGGGGGCCACTTTCATTCACCGGAATCCTTTCCTCATAGACAGGCCTGTTGTTCCTGAAGAGAACACCAAGAGGTATCCTCTCTCCCCACTCAAGTGATTTTTCAAATGCCTTTACTCTGTCTTCAGCATCATGTGATCCATCCAGATGATAGACTCTTTCCTTGTACCACTGAAAGGTATTGATCTTATTAAAGGAGACGCAGGGCTGAAGGATGTCCACCAGGGTAAATCCCCTGTGCTGCACAGCTTCTTTCATGAGTTCCTTGAGATGACCCATCTCACCGGAAAACCCTCGCGCTACAAAACTGCAGTCAAGGGCAATGGCAAGGGCAAGAGGGTTTAACTGTTCTGAGAAAACCCCGAAAGGCTGGTTTTTTGTCTTCATGCCTTCCATAGTTGTCGGCGATGCCTGACCTTTTGTGAGGCCGTATATCTGGTTATCATGGACAAAGAGCTTCACGTTGATATTTCTGCGAATGCTGTGAACAAAGTGATTGCCGCCCTCACCGTAGCAGTCGCCGTCGCCGGTAAAGACCATCACCAGGTGTTCATGGTTCACAATACGCATCCCGGATGCAACGGGCAGCGCCCTTCCATGCAGTCCATTGAAGGTATTGCATTTTGTATAGTGCGGGAACTTGGCTGCCTGACCAATTCCCGAGACAATGGTAAATTTGTGCGGTTCAATATTCATTTCAACCATTGCATCCCTGAATGATTTCATAATACTAAAGTTGCCGCAGCCCGGACACCATGCCGGATGCTGACCCTTATAGTCTTCCGCTATGGTCATCTATCTCCTTTATTAAACTGTCAATAGTAAAGGGCCTGCCATCATATTTTAATATCGTCCCTTTGAATTCATATCCTGTTTCTGTTCGTAGAAGACGTGCAAACTGTGCCGTAGCATTATTCTCAATACACAGAGCATGTTCAGCCTTGCTCAGGATATTCAGGTAGTCAAACTTTTCCGTCTCCGGCAGAGGATAGATCTCACTGAAATGAAGCATTCCAATGCTCCTGGTCCCTGATAGTACATCAACCACCTCCCTGAGAACACCATAGGTCGACCCCCAGCCTGTGAGCACAATGTCTGCATTCTCCTTCCCATAATACAGCGGAGGAGCAATATCCTCATGAATATGAGGAACCTTCCTAAAGAGCCTCTTATCCATCATCTTCATTCTCGTTTCACTGTCCTCTATTAAATGGCCTTCTTCATCGTGTTCATCACTGTCGGTGACAATGAGATGAGTGGAGTCACCGGGTACCCCCAGGGGAAAGACTCCGGTATCAGAAAAAGCATGCCGTTTATAATCAGGGAAATCCTGTAAATCAGCGCCTCTCAGTCTCTGATCCGAATAATGGATTTTGTTCAGATCAAACCGGTCATAGGTCCACTCAGCGTCAGCAAGATACTGGTCGGTCATAATAATGACCGGAATCTGATATTTCTCTGCAATGCCAAAGGCCTTATTGGTAAGATAAAAAGCCTGCTCGGGGGTACCGGGTGCAAAGATAACCCGGGGGAATTCACCGTGTCCCCCATATAAAGCGAACTGGAGGTCCCCCTGTTCTGTTCGCGTCGGCAGACCCGTCGCAGGACCTGGTCTCTGCGCCAGTGCTATGACAATAGGCGTCTCCGTTATCCCGGCGAGGGAAAGTCCCTCGGTCATGAGGGCAAAGCCCCCGCCCGATGTGCCGGTCATGGCCCTCACACCGGCAAAAGAGGCCCCTAAGGCCATGTTTATGGCAGCTATTTCGTCTTCAGCCTGTTCTACAATAATCCCGTATTCCTCCTCCTTGCCTGCTACGTAATTCATGATGCTGGTTGAGGGAGTCATGGGATAGGCGCTGTAGAATTTCAGACCCGATGCGACTGCACCCAGGCCGATGGCATCATTGCCGGTTATGAGCATTCGTGGTTTTGATCTGACTGCCGGTGTAAAAGAGCACTTCTGGCAATACTTGAGAACAAAATTGCGGCCTGCCTCTGCAGCCTTTACGTTGCCCTGTATAACGTCATCGCCTTTTTTCCTGAAAGTCGTTTTCAGTATTTCAATCAATATATCAATTTCCATTTCGAGCATGCCGAGTACAGAGCCGATTGCAACAGTGTTGGCCATTATCTTCTGACCGCCGTGGGCTACAGCGAGCTGGGTAAAGGGAGTGTCAAAAAAATGAAGACCTTCATACTTTTGTTTCAGGGCATCTGAGTCATAGACAACCTGCCCGTCCCGGGACAATTCTTTTTCATGCAGAATGATACTTGCCTGGTCCATGGCAACCAGAATATCAACCGTATCACGGGATGCGGTAATCTGCCGGTCTGATAAACGGACCTGATAAAAATTATGTCCTCCTCGAACACGTGATTCATAATCCTGGTTCGTAAAGACATGATATCCTGAGCGCGCAAAGAGACGGGCAAGGGTCCCGCCGATTGTCTGAATGCCCTGCCCTGCTTCACCGCCTATTTTGATTGTGTAATCCATGAGTTCAGTCTTCCGTCATTTCAAAGGCATCTGAGAAATCTTTTGCATCTGCACCGTAGCAGGATTCCTCGCCCTGAATGCGAATAGCAATGACATTTCATTTCTTGTTATGCACCTCAAAGGTTCCTTCTGAAATCACTGAGCCATACAAGGTGGCTTTGCTCTTCCTTAATGATTGCACTCATTGTTTCTTTATCATCGACGATGTCTTTCATCTGATGAAAATATAAAAGCGTCTCTTTCTCAAAGCCAATTGCAAAGCGCACAGCATCCTCAATGGACTGAATATTCTTCATTTCAGGGAGGGACTTGTTTTTACCAAGGAAGTATTCTGATTCAACGATTGCCCTCATATACTTACTCGCTTCTTCCCAGTTCTCAACATGCTGGTCCCCGACCCGTCCCTTTAATGACGTAAAGGTCTGTTCGTGATGCCGCTCCTTTGCAGCCAGCGTATCGAAGAGGTTCTTCAAGGGTTCGTTATCCTGGAACTTTTCAGCCATCCTGGTGTAGAAGGCCTGACCTAGCTTTTCTGTCTGTATCGCCTGTTCCAGGGCTTCTGTAACTGTGTAATTCTCCATACTTCCTCCTTCTTGTTGAAATTATCTCTGACGAATATACTCCTTCTTCAAAATAAAGTTTTCCAGCTCTTCTGTTGTACTAATAGGTTTATAACACGTTTCGCCGGAACAGGGAATGATATATCTCATATCCTCTTCATATACAAGGCTTATGTAGGGATGAAATGCTGCCCGTGCAGCCCGGGCCAGTTCGCTGCCCGGCCCGCTATGGATGGATAGTTTTAATGTGTTCAAATAAGCGTCAAGTGCGCAAAAAAAGTATGCTCCGCTGATTCCGAGATCATTTGCCCTTTGAGAAAATGCCTTCAGCGAATCTTCTGCATACCGCATGTACTTTTGATCCTTTGTAATGTTTGTCATTTTGATAAGCACTATTATGCAAATTGAATTTGCAGATGGGTGCGGAATATCTTCAACCCCCCTGATCTTTATACCAAGGGCATGATCTTCGGAGTCAAAGAATCCCCCCTGTTCCCTGTCCCAGAAGGTGCTTATACAGGTCTGCATGAGTGTCACTGCCTGTTCAGCATAATCTCTGTTCCCTGTTGTTTCATAGGCACTGACGAGGGCATCCATCAGGTAGACATAATCATCCAGCATCGCCCTGACGCCCTCAGAGTGATACAGACTGCCGTCAACGTATCGGAGACCCATGATGCGGTCAAGGCTCTTCACAGCCAGAGCCTCAAGACCGGTATCCTTCAACACCCTGCATGCAAGGAACAGTGATGACAGAATCATACCGTTTGTTGATGTGTGCATCGTCTTATCAATAAACGGGGTTTCTCGTGTGAGCCTGTGATCATGGAGCTTTGTCTTTGCCCTTTTAATAATCTCATTGACACTGCTGAGCTGCCTGCCTGTTTCTTCCGCTATCTCCTCTGCAGAGCGGGCAATAAAGAGGACATGCTTTTCCGTATCATGGTGCATCCTCCCTGCCTCATGGAGAAAATGAAGGGCCATAACTTCGTATTCATCATCATCCAGGATTTTCCTGATCCCCCTGTCAGTCCAGGTAAAGTAGCCTCCTTCATCATCAGGCGAAACATCAGCATCCTGACTTGCATAAAACCCGCCATTCGGGTCACCAAGTACATCCCTGATGAAACGGGCAGTTTCTTCTGCTATCTGTTTCAAGAAGGTATTTCCCGTAGCGCCGTAGGCATAGATGTAGTTTCTCAAAAGCCATGCATTGTCATCTGCCATTTTTTCAAAGTGAGGAATGATCCAGGCTGGATCAGTGGAATATCTGTGAAATCCGCCAGCCAGCTGGTCATAGACTCCTCCCCGTGCCATTGATTCGAGACTCCTTATACCAGCATCACGGAGTTCAGGAACTGCTGTAATAAAAAATCTGTTTATGAGCAGCTCCATTGCCCCTGACATGGGAAATTTCGGGGCTTCACCAAAGCCGCCGTTCTTTGTATCATACTCAGAGAGTATATGTTTCACTGCATCATCAATGGAAGATTTCCTGAACTCCCCCTGCTGAAATGATGGTGTCTGTAATATGCTCATAATCTTTTCAGTGTATTCTTCAACATCATCCCGTTTTTCCTCATAGAGCCTGATTACGGCACGAAGAACCTTTTGAAAACCCGGCCTCCCCATCCTGTCTTCAGGAGGAAAGTAGGTGCCGCCAAAAAAAGGTTTTTTCTCGGGCGTGAGAAAGACACTCAGAGGCCAGCCTCCACCCTGTCCCATTGCCCTGACTGCCATCTGGTACCGTCTGTCAATGTCAGGCCTTTCGTCCCTGTCCAGTTTTATGGATATGAAACGAGTATTTAAGAGGTCTGCAACTTCATCGTCAGAAAAACTCTCCTGGGCCATAACATGGCACCAATGGCACCATACTCCTCCTGAGCTCAGAAAGAGAGGCTTTCCGTCCTTCCTCGCCAGGTCAAAGGCCGCATCTGACCATGGATGCCAGTCAATTTTTTGTGATGATGCTTTTTGCAGATATGCTGAAGGCGAGGTGGAAAGTCTGTTAATTTTCAATCACCTGGTTATAGATCTCTATAAGGGTCAGATTTTTTACTTGTCATCATCCGCCTTGCCTGTCCCGATTAATCGGAGACTGGAGAATCCAGAATTATAAATAAAATAAGATTCCCCGATCAAGCCTGCCGATAGGAAGGTCGGGGAATGCCATCAACATGTATAGTAAAAAATTATATTTGTAACTAATGAAGAAACAAATAATGAACCATTATAATGATTCAGGTGCTTATTCTGCTTTAATGAAAATCAGACAATAACGACTGAATCGTCACTGCCATGATCATTGGGCGCGTACTTGTCAGCGCACCAGTCATTCTCCCACCGAGAGGAATCAATGAGATACTTGAACCGGTACTCCCTGTCACATTGAAGATCCAGTGTCAGTTTAAAGTCCCCGCTTTTCAGCTTCTGCATGGGAGTTTCCTGCTGACTCCAGTCGTTAAAGTCACCGACGAGGGTAACTGTCTCTGCTTCAGGAGCTGCGTCTTTCGGCAATCTGAAGGTGACTTTGCACATATGTTTTGCCTTGAGATACTGTTTTTTCAGCCCCTCAATGACAGTGCTGTGCGTGGTTTTTGATTTTGTTTTTACTTTTGCCTTTGAGCCTTTTACTGCAGACTTTTTTTTCGTCGCAATTTTTGATGCCTTTTTCATTGCTGCCTCCCCTTGTAACGTATTCTCAAATTTTATCCCTTTTAAAACTTAGTCCTTTAATCTGCTTCCAAGTAAATTCCCGAGACTTGTAAGATGCTGCTTTTCTTCTGATATTAACTGCCTCAGAATTTCTTTCGAATTCTTATCGTCAATTTCACGCTCAATCTTTAGGTAGAGATCAAGGGAATTTGTCTCTACCTGCATCGCAAGGTCTAATACCTCTTCCATGGTTCTGCCCTCTGACTTCATCCATGACAGAACATCCTTGAGGGATTCGCCGCTTTCCATTATATCAGTTCCGCCAGCCTTTTCAAGGTCTTTCTCACCCAGATCCGCTCCTGTCATATGGCGATATGCCTCGGCAAGAAGATTTCTGTGTTTTTTCTCGGCGTTAACAAGCATTTCGAAGATTTTACCTGAGGCGTCATCACTGAATATACTTTTTGCTTCTGAATAAAATATGCGGGTCCCGTCCTCCAGTTTCATACCGAGTCGAACAAAATCTTCAACTGATTCAATCCCCTCAAGCAGGTTCATGCCCTGTTGCGGCCCTCCCGTTGCCACAAATCCGTTCCATGCCTCAATGCCCCCATCCATACTATAGACATTCTCAAAGCCCTGTCCATTCAGGAGTGAAGCAGCAGACCTGCTGCGCCGTCCCCTCTGTCAGTAAAGAATGGTTTTTTTCGATCGATCAATCAGACTCGATTTATTTGCCAGTTCAGGCAGAGGCACCAGCCGTGCGCCGGGCAGATGTCCTCTCGCAAATTCCTGAGGCTGACGGACATCAATCAATTCAACTTCATCAAGGCTTTTTTCAGCGAGAATCTTCTTTGCCTCATCAGCGCTTACTCCCTCTACTTTTCTGAATACATCAAATATGTTCATGAATCCTCTGCTTCCTTCCCAGATCAGACCACCGGGATCTGCTCATTCTCGTCCTTCGACACCTGTTTTATAAGATAATGTAGCAATATTTTCAACTAAAATCAAAGGAATATTTTAGAGATACGTCTATATCAAGCTGGATCTTATGGGATCCCTGATTACCCATCAAAGTTCTTCAAGAACTCGCCAATCTGGACACCGAGATGAACGCATTTCACCCCATCCATGCATTCATCGGCATCTTTCTTTTCCAGGTATGTGGTAAGTTCGTGATGGTCTTTTTTGAACTTGATGACGTAGGATTCTTTTTCATCACTAAATTCAAGCCCTACATTAATCCTCTTTTCTCCAATCTCCGGATACATTTCGAAAATCTTGTCCTTTAACGCCACATTTGTGTAACCCATAGAAGACCTCCATTAAAAAATATGGTTATCCTTCAACGATGCTGTGCTCTTCCCACATAAACCAGTTTCCTGTATCCTTCAGAAAGTTATAGGTGTTGGAAAAGATTGTGTAATGCTGCCGTTCTTCTTTTATTAGCTTTTCATAAAGCATTTTTTCTTTGTCAGTGGAAGCATCCCCGGCAAGTTTGGTGTAATACTCCAGGCCCTTTTTTTCCATCTCCATAGCTATTTTAAAGGCCTCTAAATCATCTGATGTTGCCTCCACCCTTTCCATCATATCGTCTTTCATTGCCTCAAAGACTGTCTTGACGTTCTGGATGGGATGAACATCTTCAACATGAATGTCCAAGCCTTTCAGTAGATTGTTCACTATTTCCAGATGGCCCTTTTCGTCCTGAGCGATAGTCTCAAACATTTTTTTGCCGGCGGGACACTGCGTTTTCTCCGCTGCCTGAGAATAAAAGGTAATTGCGTCAGTCTCCATCTTTTTTGCTATTTCAATTCCATTCATGTTTCTGCCCCTCCATACCTGTTTCCATCTATAATTAAATACTTTGTCGATTTTTATTTTATTTTCTCTGAAACGCAGACACCATGATATTAATCATAGAGATTTAAAGAGCCACATTAAGAATTGTATCACACATATATTGCATGTCAATGACAATTCCGCAACCATGACCCGTCCATAAACATGACATAGGTCATTGAATATTTCGTGAATTGTGATAATATTGATACAGAATGAACGAAGATCCTGTTAATTGATGTCAACTGCTGATGACAAGGCACAGATGATCGAAGCTAAATTGTCTGAAGCAAAAAATATTGCCAAAAACTATTAGAAAGAGAGGGTGAACATGAACACAATTGGTGAAGAGTATCAAAGCGCTGACTGGAAGAAGGAAAAACACGTGCCTGTAATTGACTGTGGTGACAGAGTAAAAGAAGGCGAGAACCTTGAGGTCACACTCACCGTGGGAAAAGAGGTCGCCCATCCCAATACAACAGAGCATCACATTCGCTGGATACAGCTTTACTTTAAACCTGAAGGAGAGAAATTCACCTATCAGGTGGGCAATTTTGAATTTACTGCCCATGGAGAGTCTGCTGACGGCGCGAACGCCGGGCCTGCATTCAGCCAGTCATCGGTTACAACAACGTTAAATTTGAAAAAATCAGGAACCCTGTATGCAACAAGTCTTTGTAATATTCACGGTCTCTGGGAGAACTCAAAGGCAGTGACAGTGCAGTAGTAGACATCTCTGGCATTGACGATAAAAGGAAAAGCGGAACCGGGAAATGTTCCTCTTTTCCTTTTATTTTATTTTATCGGTTAAAATACTAACTTATGGCAGAAAAACGGGATTATAAAAATACCATATCCGAGAAACTGAAAAATCCACAGTGGCGATTAATCTTTGCCCTGATCGTTACTTCTGTCTTTCTCTATTTCTGGTCCCAGTTCAGCAATCTGGATATCCCCAGAGAATACAGTATCTCGTATTCTCAGTTTATAGAACAGCTCAATAATGGCAACGTTGATACGGTAACACTGAAGAATTCAGAAGTCAGGGGAGAGTTCAAGGAAGAAAAAAGTCTGTATATCCCTGATGCGAAGAAAGACCACAATGTAAAACATTTTCATACCTTTCTGCCATCGATTCAGGGAGAAGATCTTCTTGTTACTCTCAATAAGAAAGGGGTCATCATCAACGTATCGCCTTCTGAGAAACTGTCTCCTTTCTGGCAGTTTATTGTAGGCCTCCTGCCTTGGGTGTTAATCATCGGCATCTGGATACTGATTATGAGGCGTGCCCAGGGAATTCAGGGTGGTGCAGGCGGACTGTTTTCCTTTGGTGCCAGCAAGGCCAAACTTCATAATGTTGAGAAACCGCAGAAGACTTTTCTTGATGTAGCAGGGATGGAAAATGCCAAAAAAGATTTAAAAGAGACGATCGATTTCCTCAAGGACTCTTCTAGGTTCAGGAAACTTGGGGCCAAGGTTCCGAAAGGGGTACTGCTTATCGGTCCTCCCGGAACAGGCAAGACATTGCTTGCCCGTGCTGTGGCCGGTGAGGCAGGTGTTCCCTTTTTCAGCATCAGCGCATCGGAGTTTATTGAAATGTTTGTTGGTGTCGGAGCATCGCGTGTGAGGGACATGTTTAAAAAGGCAAAAGAATCCCACCCGAGTATTATATTTATAGATGAGATTGATTCGGTGGGAAGGACACGTGGAGCCGGGCTGGGAGGCGGCCATGATGAGCGGGAGCAGACACTCAATCAGCTGCTCAGTGAACTTGACGGCTTTGAGCAGCATGACGAAGTAATTGTCTTAGCAGCAACGAACAGGCCTGACGTGCTTGATCCTGCCCTGCTCAGACCGGGGCGTTTTGACAGACACATTGTTATCGACAGACCGACCCTGAAAGACAGGGAAGCTATCCTGCAGGTGCACACCAAAGGGAAAACACTTTCAGATGATATAAATCTTGAGACCATGGCGAGAGGAACGCCGGGCATGACAGGTGCAGACCTTGAGAATCTTGTCAATGAAGCAGCATTGATTGCTATCCGGAAGGACAGGGACAAAATCGCCATGAGTGACTTTGAGGAAGCCCGGGACAAGATACTGATGGGTGCTGTTCGAGAGGAATCCATCAGCGAACTGGAAAGACGCATTACAGCTTATCACGAGTCAGGTCACGCCCTCGTCGCCCATGAGTTGCCCGGGACAGATCCTATTCATAAAGTGAGCATTATACCCCGAGGCATGGCGATGGGTGTCACTCAACAGTTACCTGAAGAGGACAGACATTATTATCCCATGTCGTACCTGATGAACAGACTCAGTGTAGCCCTTGCAGGAAGAGTGGCAGAAAAGCTTGTCTTTAATGACCTGAGCACCGGTGCACAGAACGATCTGAAACAGGCTTCCACACTTGCTGAGAAAATGGTGGCCCAGTGGGGCATGAGTGACAAGGTCGGTCCTCTCAGCCTGGGTCGGGGTGAGGAGCATCCCTTTCTCGGCATGGAGCTTTCTCAGCCAAAACACTATAGTGATGACCTTGCCTGGCTCATGGACCAGGAGATACAGCGCCTCATAAGAGAGGCTGAGACAAAGGCGGAAGAGATAATTTCCGGCAATAGAAACATCCTTGACAGGCTTGCGGAAGCGCTTCTGAAAGACGAAGTGCTTGACAGGGAAGATATTGACAGGATTGTTGCCGCATCTAAGGGCAGTGAAAACTGAGGGCCTTCCTTTCATGCATTATTAATATCGATGCCTGCATTATCTGAATTATCTAAAAAAGAATTTAAGTTAAAAAGCGATTTGATATATCTCAATCATGCCGCGGTATCCCCATGGCCTGCAAGGACTGCAGAGGCGGTAAAGAAATTTGCAGATGAGAATATGACCGGAGGATCTCTCAGGTATCCTGAATGGCTGAAAGTGGAGTCGGCGCTGAGACATCAGGCCGGAGATCTCCTGAATGCTCATTCAGCTGAGGACATTGCCCTTCTCAAAAACACCTCTGAAGCCCTTTCAGTGGTTGCCTATGGTCTGGACTGGAAGGCAGGTGACAATATTATTACCAGCAATCAGGAGTTTCCCTCAAACAGGATTGTCTGGGAATCACTTGCATCACAGGGTGTCGAGTTTCGTGAAGCAGACCTCACCAGTGAACAAACACCAGAAGAGGCCCTCTTCCTGCTTGCAGATGAGAATACGAGGCTTATAACCATCAGCTCAGTACAGTTTGGAACCGGCCTGAGGATGGATCTGGAAAAGATCGGCAATTTCTGTAAAAACCGTGACATTCTTTTTTGTGTTGATGCAATTCAAAGCATCGGTGCTCTGCAGATTGATGTTCAGGAGATCGAGGCAGACTTTGTAATGGCTGACGGCCATAAGTGGATGCTGGGGCCCGAGGGACTGGCAATCTTCTACAGCAGTCCTGAATCAAGAGAGAGGCTGAAGATTACCCAGTACGGATGGCACATGGTTGAGGCCATGGGAGACTACAACAGAAAAGAGTGGGCCTTAGCTCGATCAGCTCGCCGTTTTGAATGCGGCAGTCCCAACATGATCGGGATTCATGCGCTGAATGCAAGCCTCTCACTGCTGAATGAAGCAGGGATGGAGAACGT
>Ga0209536_100004781_pt1 | contig 21321 bp, 20 predicted proteins | sample DeeMarSeWOR28_12_FD_187461 | JGI IMG/M metagenome (GOLD analysis project Ga0209536, IMG submission 187461) | Marine sediment microbial communities from White Oak River estuary, North Carolina - WOR-2-8_12 (SPAdes) (version 2) | ecosystem: Environmental > Aquatic > Marine > Intertidal zone >... | reverse complement strand
ATCCTTTCAAAATGATTAAAATTATCTGGATCGGAGGCGACCGATCTTAACGGGTGATAAAATTTTGATTTTATGGTATTTCAGGTCTCACAATTTATACAATTCGCCGGAAATTTCAAAAACTAGACACTTCTTTTTAGTTTAAGATCCCGGTAGTTAAAAATGCCTGAGCAAACCAAGGCCATCGCGAACAGGACGGCTGCCAGAATATCAACCATCCGGGCACTGGCATCGACACCGAACAAAGTGTCCAGCAGGAATTTGATATAGGAATAAGGCATATCGTATTTACCCAGCGCCATCCGGACCTGCCAGTGCCAGTCGGTACAGGGGCAATAGCCGATACCGTACCAGATGCCCAGGATCAGCCATGAAAAGGCGGTCAGTACTAAAGTGAGGAGGTTAAATCGCCGCGTCGGCCGCCAGATCCAGCCAAAGAGATTGAACAGGATCAAAACTGAATGAAAGACAACAAAAAAAATGTCCAGAGAACGGTATATGAAGTCCAAAGCATGCTTTCTGATCAAATTTACATGCAGATAAACCGGATTCAGAAATAGCGTCTGGCCCCTGCAAAGCGTTTCCGGTAATAATCTTCATTAAGTCCGGATATAGTCACGCCGGAAGAGACCGATGCGTGGGCAAACCTGCCGCCGCCCATATAGACACCCACATGATCAATGCCGGATCTCCTGACATTTTTAAAAAAAACCAGATCTCCCGGCTGGATGGCGGATTCGGAGATTCGCTTTCCCGCTTCATATTGATCGGCAGCCTGACGAGGCAGGGACATATCATAGACCGATTTATACACCCTGCAGGTGAATCCCGAACAGTCGACACCACTCCGCTCCATACCACCCAGTAAATACGGCGCACCCATCCAGTTCTGAATGAACTGTTCCAGATCATTTGATGCACCATGGGAGCCCGGCTCCCTATTATCCGGTTTTACGGCACTGTATCTAACAGATGCTCCGCAGGCAATCAGCCATAAGGATGCCGAAGCTATGATGATAGATCGGATCATTTCTCACGTTTTAACAAATACGCCGAAAGTTTTTCCAGATTTTCGATATATATATTAGTCGATAGCCGGGATAAGTAGGTTTTGGCTTCGTCAAAATACGTTTCTGCCTGTCTCTCGATCTGGGCGACGATGCCTTTTTCCCGCAGGGTATCCCGGAAATTGGTCATATTCTCTTTACTGAAATCGAACTCAGGCGCGATTTTTTTTAGCCGGATCGTCGCGATGGTCTTTTTATCCATCGCCAGATCACTGCCGACACGTTTACCCAGTGTTTGCTCATCAGCAAAAATATCCAGCAGATCATCCTGGATCTGGAATCCCATTCCGATATGATATCCAAAGCCGGCCAAATTGCTGATATCATCCTCACTGCCTTCCCCGACAATCGCTCCTATTTCACAGGCAAGACGGATCAGTCTGGCGGTTTTTTTACCGATCATTTCCAGATAGCTGTCCTCGGGGATAGTAGGTGCGGACTCAAATGTTTTATCAAGCGCCTGTCCTTCGCAGATCTCGAGCATTGCATCGGTAAACAGCGTTGTTATCCGGCTGATCATTTCACTGGGGGTCTGCAGGAGTTTCCGATACGCCAGTCCCAGCAGTCCGTCACCAGCGAGAATTGCTGTACCAAGATCCCATTTTACATGAACCGTTGGTTGTCCGCGCCGGGTATCGTCGTTATCCATAATATCGTCATGGACGAGGGAAAAATTGTGTAAGAGTTCGATGGCGGCGGCAGGTTTCAGAAGATTTTCGATGCGGCCACCTACTGCGAGACCGGACAGAACCGTGAGCAGCGGCCGGATTTTCTTACCCTTCAGACGGTTGATGAAATAGATCGGTTCGTAAAATAAGGGGATCTTATCGGGGGCAGGAAGATCAAGCATCTCGCTTTCAACCCGGAGACGAATTTCCTCAAAAAGAGCTGATTGATTCATGTGCCTGTTATTTGAATTTTGCAAAAAGGTCAGCTATTTCGGCAGCAGATTGTGCTTTTTTAAGTTTTTCCCTGTATGCTGCTTCCTTCAGGTTGCGTGAAATAAGCGCAAGCGCCTGTATATGGGGACCGGAGGTATCGACCGGAGAGAGAACAAGAAAAATAAGATGTGCGGGTTTGCCGTCGAGGGTTTCGAATTCGACACCGTCCTTCTTCACACCGAATACCATGGCCAGTTTATCAATCCCCTTGGTTTTGGCATGGGGAATCGCCAGACCATTTTCCAGCCCGGTACTCAGATAGCCTTCTCTGGCGAGAATATCATTCATTGCCAGCTCATAGTCATTCACCAGATTGACCTCTTTCATCAGGTCGAGCAATTCCTCAATGATCTCAATCTTCCGCATTCCCTTCAGATCGACAACAATATGGGATTCAGGCAGGTAGTCTTTTAATTGCATGGTAAAACCCTCCGGTTGGTGCAATTTACACACCACACATTTTTATGTCAATTCCAATTACAGCCCAAAATGCCGACCAGAACGGGTTCCGGAGGAATAAAAAAGATTTTTTAATATTACAATTTTTATATATATTTAACACAAATCAGGAGTTTTACATGCGATTAACAGATGTATTGAAACCGGAATATATCAAGATCCCGCTCAAAAGCAAAGACCGTGACGGCAGTATAGAGCAACTGATCGAAGTGTTGAATGAACAGGAAATAATTACATCAAAGCAACCCGTTTACAACGCTGTTCTGGAGCGGGAGAAGCTGATGACCACGGGTGTCGGCAATGGTATTGCGATCCCCCATTGCAAACACAAAGACAGCCCTGAGTTTGCCGTATGCCTCGGTGTCCATCCGAAAGGCATTGATTTTAAGGCTATCGATAAAAAACCGGTGAAAATTGTATTTCTGCTGGTGGGACCCGAACATAATCCCGGACTGCACATAAAATTGCTCAGTCGTATTTCGCGTTTGATGAGCAATGAAGAATTACGCAATCAATTGCAGGCATGTGATTCTACCGAAAAAGCATTTGAACTGATCCAGGAAGAAGAAAACTATTTCTTCGAACTGGACTAGCAGACTGCTCCGATGACAGCCTGTTCATAAAATTACGGGCTGCTGAACAGACCCGCTACCTGTCCGCTTTACAGAAATCCTGCAGCAAAATCTCATGGATACACATAATATTTCATCTCATCCGTTAAATGATACCTGATTGAAGCCGAATATAAACTCAGACAGATATTTTAACCGTTTGATATACCGTTCGAAAGGCTAAATTGGAAAACGGACAGGTCGGCAGTTTCAAGATACTCGAAAAGATCGGCGAAGGCGGTATGGCCATTATTTATAAAGCGACCCAGCCTTCCCTGAATCGTAATGTGGTCATCAAAAAACTCAAGGATCCCAATCGTGAGATCATTGCCCGCTTCAAGAAGGAGGCGCTGGTCTCGGCATCTTTTGCTCAGGAAAATGTGCTTGCCATCTACGATTTTATCTATGAAGGACGATCCTATTTTCTCGTTATGGAGCATGTGGAAGGAGAAGACCTCCGGACTATAATCGACTATGCTGCGCCTCTGCCGGCCCATATCGCCGCACTGATCATACAGGATGTGGCCCGTGGGCTTGAGTACACTCATCGTAAAAATATTATCCACCGTGATATCAAACCGAGTAATGTATTGATCTCAAATCAGGGTGAGGTCAAATTAATTGACTTTGGGGTTGCCAAGGATGAAAAACCCTCCAAACTGACCGTGACCGGAATGATCGTGGGCACCCCATCCTATATGTCCCCTGAACAGGCCAACGGCGATCCGCTTGGCAAACAGAGCGATATCTATTCGCTTGGTGTACTGCTTTACGAAATGGTGACCGGGACAAAACCGTTCCCGGGAGATACCAACACCGAGATCCTGATGAAAATTGTCAAGGGAAAATATCCCTCGCCAAGAAGATATAACCATGAATTACCCCACGGGCTTGTTCGTATCATTCGCAAGGCGATGCGCCGGGAGACCCACAAACGATATCAGAATGCCTCGGAACTGATCAGGGATCTGAGCCGCTTTATCCCATGGCAGAAACAGATCCATCGCAAAGAGATCATTGCCCGGTTTTTGATGAGGTTCAAACGTGAGACCCGGACACAAACCACCTCGCAGATATATCCACCGGTCGCCTTTAATGCGCACCCTAAAACGTTCATCGGTTTAATTATATTATTAGGCATGCTGACCATTTTTTCCGGATATCAGATGTGGCGGTTCCTGGTAAACGAGCGGTATGGTGCAATTGACATTTCCACAAATCTGGTAAACAGTCTGCTCGTAATCAATGACCATATGCGCGGTCCGCTCCGGCAACAGACGGCCACGATTGCCAATCTTTCCCCCGGTAATTACACGATTTCGGTCTTTGGTGATGCCGGAAATGGGGTATTTGAGACCAATGTCCGCCTGAAACCTGCTCAGAAACTCAAAGTAAATGCGGTTCTTCCCAACCCCGAAGCCCAAGCAAGACTGATGATCACCTCTGATCCGACGGGCGCAAAAGTATTCGACCGTGACCGGTTTCTCGGTACGACGCCCCTGGAATCATTATATCTTGAACACGGTTCCCACCTTATCCGGGTTCTTGACGGTAATACATCATCCTACGAACGAACCTATCAATTCGATAGAGGACAAAGTTACAACCTGCATTTTAATTTAGACGCAGATAAATAATTTTTTTCTCCGCCTGAATTGATTAAATTCCTGCATTTATCAGGAGATTTTTACGATCATGCAGTTACGGCGTATTAAAGGAACACAGGATATTCTTCCTTCAGAAGTCGAAATCTGGCAATACGTGGAACAGGTAATACGCGAAGAAATGGCGGTTTTTAATTACCGGGAATGCCGGACCCCCATTTTTGAACAGACGGAACTATTTGCCCGTGGTATCGGAGAGGATACGGATATCGTTGGAAAAGAAATGTATACGTTCCTGGACAGGGGTAAAAAGAGCCTGACCCTCAAACCGGAAATGACCGCCCCGATCATGCGTGCCTATCTGGAAAATAATCTCGGAACCCTTTCACCGTTGACAAAAATATTCTATATCGCACCGCTTTTCAGACAGGAAAATCCGCAGGCCGGTCGCCTGAGACAATTTCACCAGTTTGGTGCAGAGGTCCTGGGCTCAGATGCTCCGGCACTCGATGCCGAAGTCATTTTGCTCGCTCTGCAGATCTATAAAAAGATCGGGATCAAGGATTTGAATCTGGTGCTCAATACCGTGGGAGATCCGGAATCCAGGACAAATTACCGTAAATTGCTGCAGGATTATATCCGGCCGAAACTTAAACGCTATTGTAAGGACTGTCAGGCAAGATTTGAGACAAATCCTTTACGTATCCTGGATTGTAAGGTCGCGTCATGTCGTGAACTGAATGCCGGTGCACCCAGGATGTCTGACTCACTCACACCGGCGGCAACGGAGCATTTTGAAACCGTTACAAAGATATTAAAAGACAGTAATGCGACCTTTTCATTGAATCCCTATCTCGTCCGCGGGCTTGATTATTACACCCATACCGTCTTTGAGATAACCAGCAGACACCTTGGCGCACAGGATGCCATCTGCGGCGGCGGACGATACGATCTGCTGGCCGAACAAATTGGTGGTAATCCAACCCCGGCTGTCGGTTTTGCCTCCGGTATTGAAAGACTGCTGATGGTGATGGAGGCGCAGGAGTTGTCGGCGGCGTCCGGAAACGCTTTAGATGTTTATCTGTGCGCCCTGGGTGATCATGCCGCCGGCGCCGTTATTCCATGGACACAACGAATTCGCGCCCTTGGATTGAGAACGGATCGTGATTATCTCGGACGAAGCATGAAAGCACAAATGCGGGAAGCCAACCGGCAAAAAGCTAAGATCGTACTGATCCTTGGGGAGAATGAGCTCAAGGAAAAGGAATTCTCGGTCAAGGATATGGAAAACAGTTCACAGCAACTTATACCTTTTACTGACATAGAATCTTTTCTTATAAAATTTTTTAACCGAAGATCTTGATGCCGCAACTCACCCCTTTATCCCAAAACCGTCTGAAATATCTTAAAAAACTGCAAAAAGGCAAATATCGCAGGCAATATGGCATGTATATTTGTGAAGGATGGCGCCTTTTCGAGGCCGCTATCCACAGGCATGCCGGAAAGATATCGGAGGTTATCCTGAGCGACAGTTTTCTTGATACCAATCTGCGGGACCGGTTTTTTCAATATGTCAAAGCATCCGGAACACCTGTTTTCCAGACCTCCGTCAAAGAAATGAAAATCCTGAGCAGCGAGATCGCCCCGCAGGGTATACTTTTTACCATGCCTCTTCCGGCCGGAAGCAATCCCCCTGACAGCCGGATCACGGATCCCCTGGTACTCTACCTGGAAGAAATATCAGACCCGGGAAATCTGGGCACGATCATTCGCACAGCCGTCTGGTTTGGCATTAAAACGATTTTTTTGAGCCACGGTGCCGTAGATCCCTACAACCCAAAAGTCGTGCGCAGCTCTGCCGGGGCTATTTTTGATGCAGAAATCTATGAAGATGTATCGTTCAGTCACCTGCGCAAATCGTTAGGCACCGCAGGCTATAAATTTATTGCCACTACCCCGCGCAATGGAGCAGAACTGACCTCCTGGAAGCCAATTACCCGATCGGTTATTATGTTCGGCCGGGAAGCAGAGGGCTTATCAGGTTCGCTTCAATCCGGAGCGGATGTCCGGATTACTATTCCCCAGAGCGGACCGGCCGAATCACTGAATCTTGGGGTATCGGCAGGAATTATATTATTTCACGCAACACAGGCGCTAAAACAATAGGAAAACAGTAAATATGAATCAAAAGCAATTTCCGGAGCCTCTGGAAGCACTTCTGCTTATACTGATCACTTTTGGCACTGTCCTGATCGGGGGGATTGTGATCATGTTCCTGTTCTGGGATCCGGACTCACTGGCAAAAGCCTCCAAGGCTATTCTGATCATCGGTGCCATCCCGCTCCTGGCGGTCCCGCTTATATACGCGAAATTGCGTAACTATGATATGGTCCGTTTATTTCGTTTACGGCCCGTTTCCGGCCAGGTATTGCTGTACAGTGTCCTGATCGGTTTCTCGATCGCCATTGTCGGGGACGAGATCGACCGGATTGTCCAGATATTTCTTCCGATGCCGCCGGAATTGCTGGAAACCCTTAATGCCGGTTTACGTGCCGAAACCACCCTTGACTGGATCCTGCTTATTCTTGGCGCGGTCATTATTGCAGCAGTCTCTGAAGAAATGATCTTTCGCGGATTTTTCCAGGTATCACTGGAGATGAAAGGGGATATTACGCGAGCGGTGATGATCGCAAGTTTTACCTGGACCATAACCCATATGAATATTTACTGGATGATCCAGATATTTCTGATGGGTGTGATCATCGGGTTTCTGGCCTGGCGGACAGGCTCTATTCTGCCGCCGGTCATTGTGCACGGTATCAATAACTTCCTGGCCCTGCTGTTTAACAATTACGCAGATGCATTTGACTGGTTCGAGATGGGTTCGCATGTATCACCGTTTATCCTGATCCCGTCACTACTGGTTCTGGTCCTGAGTATCAGACAACTCACGCTCATGTATCAGTCGGATACGGTTGATTAAATTCGCACAAACATCTTGCCGGCCATTTGCCTCACCAGGCCCTTGATCTCTAATGCCAACAGAGTGGCCAGTGATTCGGCAGCCGTTCTCTGTCCCTTTTGCACAATCGCATCGATGTGCATGGGTTCCCCGGTAAGAATCTCATAAACCCCTTTTTCGCCCTCAGAAAGTTCCGGTAAATTCGCTATAGCGGTTGGCGGAAGTGCAAAGGAAGCATCTATTTCGGTGAGGATGTCATCAACAGTGTGCACGAGTTTTGCGCCTTCCTGGATCAGTTTATGCACCCCGGAACTGAGATCGGAAAAGACCGGTCCGGGTACAGCAAAGACCTCCCTGTTTTGATCCAGCGCGAGATAGGCGGTGATGAGCGCGCCACTTCCCAGGCCGGCTTCCGTAACCAGCACTCCCCTGCTCAAGCCACTGACAATCCGGTTTCGCCTAGGAAAATTTGCAGGATCAGGATGGGTGCCCATGGGATATTCGGACAACAAGGCGCCGTTGTGCAGAATATCAAGAGCAAGACGACGATTGGCTGCAGGATAGATCCAGTCAAGACCCGAGCCGAGTACGCCGACCGTTATGCCGCGGGGCCGCAGCACGGTCTGATGGGCAATCGTATCGACGCCGCTCGCGAGTCCGCTGACAATCTGAAAACCCCGGCTCATCAGCTCGCTTGTGAGTTTTTCGGTAATATTCCTGCCATAGGCCGTTGGCTTCCGGGTGCCCACCACGGCGAACATATCATTTTTTAGCACACGTTTATCGCCGCGGCAGAAAAGCATGACAGGGGGATCATAAATTTTTTTAAGGAGGCCGGGATACGCATGGTCCCAGAAAGGAATCATGGTAACCCGGAATCTGTCCATCAGTTCATATTGACGGTGAATAAATTCATCCATCGGTGCTTCTTTTATACGGCGGGCGATCTCATGATCGATTCCAGGAACAGATTGCAGACGCTGCAGGCTTACGGTCTTTACGGCGCTGGCCCGGCCGAAAACATTGATCAGGGTGCGGATGCGTGAGGGGCCTAATCCCTTGATACCGACCAGACCTAAAAGGGCTTTGATTTCCTTTGTATCATGCAGGTTCATCTTCGGGTACGGTTTGCAAAAGCCGGTACAGGGCGTCCACAACCGTTGCGAGGTTCGCACCGGTTGCCGAGGAGAAAGGGATGATCTCAACCCCCTGCGGGAATTTAACGTTTTCCAGATCAGGTTCCCGGAGATCCGTTTTGGAGATTAGAATGACAAATGGCTTGTTGATCAGTACCGGACTAAAGGATTCCAGTTCATGGTAAAGGGTTCTAAAAGCAATTTCAGGGTCCTCCTCACCACTTTCAATCAGGAACGCCAGAACTCTGGTACGTTCAATATGCCTGAGGAACTGCAGGCCTAAACCCTTACCGGTATGGGATCCTTCGATCAGGCCCGGTATATCAGCGACAACAAAACTATCGAATTCCCGGTAATGGACAATCCCCAGATGGGGTTCAAGGGTAGTGAACGGATAGTCTGCAATTTTTGGCCTGGCTTTTGAGATTCTTGAAAGCAGGGTTGATTTACCGGCATTGGGGAAACCCACCAGACCGACATCAGCGATCAGTTTCAACTCGAGTTCCAGCTTGTGTTCGTCCCCTGTACCGCCCACTTCCCAGTCCCTTGGCGACTGATTTGTGGCGGTGGCAAACCGGGCATTGCCGCGCCCGCCCCGTCCCCCTTTTGCCGCTACATAGTTATCCCCTTCATGGATGAGATCTGCGAGAATTTCACCCGAACCGGCATCTTTGACCAGTGTCCCGACAGGTACTTTTATAAAAAGATCCTGGGCGCCTTTTCCATGTTTCCGGGAGCCCATACCGTGCTGACCGCGTCTGGCTTTAAATACCGGTTTATATTTGAAATCGATCAGCGTACTGACATTGCGGTCGGCGATCAGGATCACGCTTCCGCCATCGCCACCGTCTCCGCCATCCGGCCCTCCCTTGGGAACATACTTTTCCCGCCGGAAACTGCAGCATCCGCTGCCTCCCTGGCCCGCTTTGACAGTTATTTTTGCATAGTCGATAAACATGATGTTCCGGATAGAATAAAATTAGTTGTATCTGCAGACGGGCAGAATGCAAACCGAATAAAAATGATCAGATAGCTGTGGGCTACAGTGTGCCGGAAAAGCCCATCCGGTGCGTGGCGCCCAGATCCCCGAAGGAGGAAAATCCGTAGTCGAACCGGTACCGGTCATATAATATACCGAAACCAAGCGATACGCCCGAGAAACCGGCCCCGGTACCCGTGTCAAGACCGCTGTGTACTTCGTTGTTATACCCCAGCCTTAAACGGATCGGCTTCGAAATCGTAAACTCGCCTCCAATGGAAAATTTTTTCATCCGGTCGAAGAAACTGTCTTCACTGACATTCAGATCATTAAGGGCAACATTCAACTCAAGAGGCAGATGGGCGAGTTTTTTGGTCACCCCGATCCGCAGGCTCAAAGGCAGATCCTCTTTGGTTTCCATGAAAGCGCTGGTGGCTTTGCCCACATTCAGCATCGAAATGCCAAAATACAGGTCATCCTCAAAGGGTGCATCATAGATCAGACCAAAATCAAAAGCCAGGGCCCCCGAAGTATACAGGTCAATTTTTGAGTGAATGTATTTGATACTCACGCCATAGGTAAAATATGATTCAAGAATATCGGAGTATGAAAGAGCGAATACCAGATCGCTTGCGCTGAACGTGTTTCCCGTCGGATTTGCGAATTCATTGGTTTCCGTAAAATCACCATAATCAAAATAGGAAATTACCGCGCTGATCTGGCCCAGATCCGTTAACCGGCGGGTATAGCCTGCCTGCCCGCCGCCAATATCCAGCAGATAATTTACGTAGTTGAAGGTGAACTGCTGCTCCTCGGTAAAGGCCATCCCGGCAGGATTATGCTGAATACCGGCAATATCGCCTCGCATGGCGACAAAAGCACCGCCCAGGGCACTGGACCGTGGATTTAAGTCAATGCGGAGAAATTCAAATCCGGAAGTAGCATTTCCGGCATGCAAACCAGTGGCCAGCAGCACAAAACTGATCATAAATATTCCGACTATTCGCATATTCACTCCAGTCTATGCCGTTTCAAGGGGTGAATAGATCTTATCCCCACGGCTTATGATAAAATTGTCAAAATCCACACGCCGGGCATTGACCAGCGGATGTCCAAGAAATCGGGTTCCGACTTCATCAAATTTTTTTGGAATATCGCTCACGTAAAACTGAACCTCACCGCGTGCTCCCGGCTTCCGCCTGATTCCCAGTGCGGTGATCTTATCCTTAACAACCAGAGCGGTTTCTTCACCGGAATCAATTAAACGAATTCCCGCCCCAACTTCATCCTGAATGAGATCTTTTATGACCGGGAAATGTGTGCAACCCAGGATCAGTGTATCAATCTTGTTTGCCAGTAGAGGAGCCATATATTTTTGCACGGTCAGCCTGGTAATATCATCTTCCAGCCATCCTTCCTCAACCAGGGGCACAAGGAGCGGACAGGGTTGACCGAATACCTTAACACCGGGATCCATTTCCATAATTTTTTTATGATATGCATCACTCATAATGGTTGCTGTGGTACCGATCACGCCGATACGTTTATTTTTCGTGTTTTTCAACGCCGCCATAACACCCGGTTCGATCACCCCGGTCACGGGTATATTGCGCGAGGTCTGAAGCAGTTCAACCGCTACGGATGAAGCCGAATTACAGGCCACCACCAGGTATTTAATTCCGAATTGTTCGAGAAATGCCGCATCTTCCAGCGCAAATTGTTTGATCAGTTTCTCAGATTTTGTTCCGTACGGTAAACGGGCGGTGTCGCCGAAATATACCAGATGTTCATCAGGGAGTATTCTAATGAGCTGTTTTACAACCGTCAGACCGCCTATTCCGGAGTCAAATATGCCGATTGGATTATCCATATCTGCGTTCAGATGGCTTCCTCGATTTTATCTTTATACTTTTCGATTCCCAGAAAGATTCCTTCAGCGATTTTTCGCTGCGTCGTTTCACTGGAAAGTAATTTTGATTCATGTTTATGGGATATATAACCCGTTTCCACAAGTACATTCGGCATGGTTGCACCTACCAGCACCCAGAAGGGCCCCTGTTTGACACCCCGGTTGGCCATACCCAGTTTATCCAGTTTAAATACCAGCGAGTCCTGAATATTTGTGGCCAGAAATTGACTGTGTTTTACATTCACACTTTGCAACATGGTTGCCAGGATGAAACTCAGACCCTCATACCGCTTCTGATCTTTGGACTCTTCAAACTCGATGGCTGAATTCTCTTTCAGGACAACATCCTTTGCTTTCTCATCCTTATCGGCACTCAGGAAATACGTTTCAAAACCGCTTGGCCGGCTGCTTTTGTTGCTGTTGCAATGGACGCTGATAAAGAGCTTCGCATCGGCATCATTGGCGATCTTGGTACGTTTCCATAAAGGAATGAATACATCCTTCCTGCGTGTATAAACTACATTTACGTCCGGCATCTTTTCCTGAATGATCCGCCCAAGACTCAGAATGATCGGCAGCACGATATCCTTTTCACGGATCTTTTTATACCCGATGGCACCGGGATCCTTACCGCCATGCCCGGCATCCAGAACGATCGTATCGATCATCCACCTTTTCTTTTGTTCGTTGAGTTCCTCCTTCAGACGTTCATGGTCCTCATTTTCCCCCAGCACCTCCCGCGTACGAAGATTTACATAAATATCGGTGGAACTCTCACTGAATACCAGATCCCGGGACAGGATGTCCCCTTTCAGTTTAAATGCCAGGGACGCCGTTTCACCCATCTGAAATCCCCGGACCGATGAAACAATGCCGCTGCCGGCCACAGCAGATATACTCTCAGGATTTATTTTTCCGCCATACACATCGATGTGAAAATATCCATTACGAATATCCAGAACGATATCCTTTTCCGTAAACCTCCGGCTGCTTTGTACCTGTATCAGTGTACCATTTTCTTTCTCTGCAACTCTGATGCCAGTAATATTGACATCTGTTTGTTCTATCGTGATCACTTTTCCGGTCTGATCCAGTGTCGCAAAAACGGGTGTGTAGCGCGAGATAACCTGAACGAAGTAACGCAGCGATACCCATACCTCATTTTCAGACCAGAGACATTCCAGCGGTATCTGAACCAGCTGGTTGTTTACTTTAACAAATGTATTATCGGCCGTAAAGGTTATTTTCGTGCGTTCCAGATACAGAACACTTTTCCGCTTTTCCTCATTTGTATAGATGCCAAAATGCATTAGTTGTGCGAAATCCTCTACTGAAATATATTCTTCTTCCCATCGGGTGATGGTCTGGATCTCGGATGCGATCTGAAATGATGAAGAGATCAGGCGAAAGGTACCGGCAGGAGGCAATAGCCGGGATATCAGCTTTTTCGGAAACAGCGAAAAGGCTGAAAACAGACCTGAAAAAGATATTATAAAGCTTCTTCTTAGCATGTCACTTTTTTGCTCTTAATTTTACTTAAAATAATTAGTTAAGTCAATTAAAAAGGGTACAAAATCATGTGTGACCGGTTTAAACCAGGTTTTGAGGTTAAAATTTAAAAGTAAAACAATATCGGTCAGAGTCGGGAAATATGGCGTTTGATCCAATCATCGATCTGCTGATATCCGGGAAATTCCCGTTCACGGCGACGAAATTCGGGCGGATGCAGGATACGGCGGCTTTTGCCGGTGCGTTCCGGTATCTGGATGTGCAGCATTTCATGGTAAACCAGGTACTTTACCACCTCCACCGGGACCCGGGAATGATCAAATATTTTACTGATTACCAGCAGGTCCCGCCGGGCGTCATAAAAACCCAGACGGCGGTAACTTTTTTTCAGACTCCAGCCTGTCCTTCCGACTTTAAGCGTATTCCGAAAATAATCCCGGTTAAGATCATCGAAGATCTTTTCCAGATCAAAATGTTTGCCCACCGGAATGTAACGATTGACCGATCGTCCGGCGGCCACCGGTATATTTTTCTGGAGATCATGGCTGTAGGTGCGGTATATCTTGCGCAGCATGCCATCAACGCGCTGATGATAGACTTTTGAGAGTAAAATCAGCGCCAGTATTTCAAGTATATGACCGGGCGCATTCTGAAAGTGCCGGCTGACGCGGGCTGAGATCTTTCGCCCGCTCCACTGGACCGTATGTCTCAGTGAGCGGTAGGGATAAAATTCCGCTTCAATGATCCTGCCGTTTCCCGAAAAATGTGTCCGGTGAATCCGGTCAAAAATGTTTTTCAGCTCGGTGTCTTGTACAGGTTCTCCCAATCAATCCCCCATCGAGATGCCAATGCCTCTCGCTGTGTGAACGAGCTGATCGTCGGGCTTGATCACATTGTATATGGCAATAGCGTCCTGAATTTTGACCGAAGTGATATCGGGATGCTTATATGACACCATCTTGCCAAAATCCTCAGCAAGGACCATTTCAAAGGCTTTTACACCAAACTGTGTTGCAAGGACCCGGTCATAGGCGCTGGGAATTCCGCCCCGCTGCAGATGTCCCAGAATTGTGGTCCGTATGTCGGCATCGCAGCCAGCATCTTTCAACTGCTGAGCAAGCCGCATTCCCGCTCCCCCAAGGTGAACATGCTGATAGCCGATCTCATTGCTCTTGCGGGCAACAACCTCCCCGTCCTTTGGTTTGGCACCCTCGGCCATGACAATAATGGCAAATCCCCTGCCCAGATGCATACGCCTGTTGATACGTTCCAGAATTTTGCTGATCTCATAGGGTATTTCCGGGATCAAACAGATCTCGGCCCCCCCTGCTACCGCGGCATGCAGAGCGATCCATCCGGCATCCCGTCCCATGACCTCCAGAATAAAGATCCGGTTGTGGCTTTCCGCTGTCGTTACCAGTTTATCGACCGCATCGGTGGCGATTTCAACCGCTGTCTGAAAACCGAAGGTAAAATCCGTTCCGGCCAGGTCATTGTCGATCGTTTTCGGTACGCCGATGATCCGGCACCCTTTTTCAAACAGTCTCTGTGAGATGGACTGAGAACCATCACCGCCGATATTGATCACCGCATCGATATTCTGATATTGTAGTTTTCGCATTAATTCGTCAGAACGATCAACCGTTGTCCAGGTTCCATCGCTGTTTTTTACCGGCCAGGAAAACGGTCCGCCCTTGTTTGTGGTGCCAATGATCGTGCCGCCTTTGACATGAATACCGGAAACCTTTTTGTCGTCCAGCACGATCAGTTCCATGGGCTCGCGCAGAATACCGTTAAATCCTTCATAGCTGCCTATCACTTCCCAGTTCCGTTCTTTTGAGGCCCGTTTTACGATTCCGCGCAGGACGGCATTGAGACCGGGACAATCTCCGCCACCCGTTAAAACGAGAACGCGTTTCTGCATAGCTGATATCTCCACTTAGGATGTAATTTGGCGTGTAAATATAGGATTGTTCAGAATGGTGTGCAAATAATTTTAGGGGCTCTTATGCATAAATTTCCATAAGCGCATCCTAATGGTCGATCAGAGATTTTACTTTGGCTGACAGATGCTGCAGCGTATAGGGTTTCTGGATAAAATTGATATCCCCCGAGAGAACACCGTCCTGTCCGATCTTGTTGTCGGAATACCCCGAAGTGAAGAGTATCTTCAGGTCGGGTTTGATCTTAAGCACCGCTTCGGCGAGTTCCCGGCCGCCCATATTGGGCATGATGATATCTGTTAATAGTAAATCGATCAGAGAATGGTTCTTATTTATAATATTCAGCGCTTCATTCCCGTCTCCCGCCTGGATCACATGATATCCCATGGTATTCAGGGAATTAAAGATCAGTTCCCGTACATCATGATCATCCTCCACAAGCAGGATGGTTCCCTTTCCCGGCTCGATGTACTGATTATCGTCGTGGTCTTCGGTTGCACTGATATTTTCCTGACACACCGGCCAGAAGATCTCCACCGTTGCGCCTTCATCGGGCTGGCTGGACACATATATCGAGCCGTTATTCTGTTTGACGATCCCGTAAACCGTCGCCATGCCCAGCCCGGTCCCCCTGTCCCGATCCTTCGTGCTGAAAAAAGGTTCAAAGATACGACTGCGTACATCCCGGTTCATACCTATCCCGTTATCAGCAACCGCCAGGCGCACATGCGGGCCGACGATACTTCCCGGGTTTGACCGGACAAAGTTTTCATCCAGAAAAATGTCATCGATGGTAATGATAATTTTTTTCTCAGTTCCAGATCCTGGTCTTGATTCCAGTGCATCCCTGGCGTTTACCACCAGGTTGACCAGTATTTGTTCCAGTTGTCCCGGATCCGCTTTGACCGGAGAGACATGTTCACCGGTTTTTGCTTCCAGGATGATGTCTTCCCCGATAAGATGTCTTAACATCTTGGTCAGATCATTAACGATCGTTTCAATGTGCAATACCTTCAGCTGGATGAGTTGCTTCCGGCTGAAACCCAGCAACTGGCGCGTGAACTTTTCCGCTTTCTTACCGGCCTTGAGTATCTCACTCAGATGCATATGCACGGCATCACTATCTATCACCTGACGGAGGGCAATTTCTGCATATCCGTTGATGACGGTCAATATGTTATTGAAATCGTGGGCGATCCCGCCGGCAAGCTGACCGACAGCCCGCATCTTTTCAGTCTGTTTCAGCTGTTCTTCCAGCCGTCTCTGTTTGGTAACATCCAGGATCTGGGCAATGGTCAGGAACTTCCCTTCCGGCGACGGAACCAGTGAGGCATTTATTTCAACAAGTATCTTTTCCCCATTGCTTTTTCGTAATTCGATTTCATATTTATCGGGGATCACCTCCCCCTTCTGACGTTGTATCAAGCGCCGGGCAATAAAATCCTGTTTATCTTTAGGCAGCAATTGTTGGATCGTTGAACTTACAATGGTCTCCCTGGGTATATCAAATATTTTTGATAAGATCTCATTGGCATAGACCACTTTGAACTGATCGTCCACAATGCAAATCCCTGCAGGTGAATTTTCGAGAACCGACCGGAACCTTTCTTCAGATTCACGAAGCGCCTGTTCAGCCATTTTGGTCTTGGTCTTATCGGAAAAAATCACCACCATCCGCCCTTTTGAGATCTGAAATGCATCGATCTCGAACACACCCTGTGTTTTTCCGTCCCGGTAGGCCATTTGTCCCATATGCCACGAGATCCCCCGGGAAGCGATCTCTTTGTATTTACCCGGAATCTCGGTATCCGCCAGATTCGGAAAAGCATCCGTTATCGTTTTGCCGATCAGGTCGCGGCAGGAAATACCAAGGATGGCGTCCGCCGCCGGATTGGTATTGCGCAGGATGAGTTGTTCTTCGGAATCCAGTTCATAGATGAACATACCCAGCGGGCTGCTGTCAAAGATGCTCTTGAACAGTTTTACACTCTGCTCCAGCGCCAGCTCGGTTTCTTTACGGTCCTTTATGTTCCTCAAAATAGCATAAAAGACCGGAGCACCGGTAACGGTCCGGGAAAGATGAGCCCTGAGTTCATATGGGACAATTTCGCCGTTTTTATGAATACCAGAGATCTCAAAAGTCGGACGTTCTTTACCCCCACTGTATCGTGCGATGATGCCTGCTATGCGCTCCGCTGAATCCGCTGTGATTATACCGGTATTGAAGATATTATTGCCGATGATCTTCTTCCGGTCATACCCAGTCTCATAAACAAAGGTATTGTTGATATCAACGATATTTCCCGAAGTTTCCATGATCACGATCGGATCGGCCGCGTTTTCAAAAGATGCCCGGTACCGGTCTTTGAGCCGTTCATAGCTCCTGGTCAGCCGGTCGAGTTTTCTTTTTAAACGCTTCAGTTCATTGTCATCCTGCAACGATTTGCCCTTTATAACGGTCAGTTCCCACCACAAAAACAGATCATATTAATTATCGGCTCATTTGCATAATTCTGTAGAAGTTATGATTAACAGAGAATAAGATCCGAATAATGGTATCTGCGGTTGTTGAACCGGCTCGCAGATCAGCCTGCAGGTAACGCCGGGAATTTTTTTATTAATGGGAAGGCTGTGATCAGCCGGGCTGGTTCTGATCACAGTGTTTTATATGAAACCGCCTCACCTGATCAACCATTTCCCGGCTGTGGGTCTGCTTATTCGTTTCCATGTCAACATATTGTGCATGGGGCAGCATCTTAACGATCTTCTTTAAATTCTCCGGCTCATGCAATTTATCTTTGGAGGCGCCGATCACCAGCGTGGGATACGGGATCTCATGCAGGATATCCCAGACTTGGTATTTGGCAAGTGCCAGTACCGCCGGCTTGAGTTTTCCCGGATCTCCGGCATCCAGTGCGCGGCAATATTTTTCATACTGCTGATAATCGCTTTCCAGATCAAGCCGGAATGTTCTCAGGTACCATTTGACAGAGGGTTTGATCAGCGCATATAACGGCGGGTAGAAGGATCCAACAATTATTTTCCAGATGCGCGGAACCCTGAATTCGGCATTCGGGGAAATGAGGATCAAACAGCCGGGTTTACGGCGGATAAAGCGGGAGCAGTCAAGGATGGTGGTCGCCCCCAGCGAACTCCCGAAAAGGATATAGGATCCATCCGCCAGGTCGAGCGTTTCAATGGCTCTGGCGATATCGTTCCCCATGGCATCTACGGTAAACGGTACTTTGCCTTTGATCCGCGAGGAGATCTTTTCCCGTGTCTCGAGGTAATATACGGTGAAGTCTCTGGTCATTTCACGGAGGACTTCCTGCCAGCCCTGGATCAGGGATACCCATCCGGCAATAAAGACAATTTTAAACCGGTCATGGTTTTCCGGATGTCTGAAGGTGATCAATCGCAATTCAACTCCCGGGGCAACATCAAGCATTTCGACCGAAACCTCCGTTCCGGGAACGGCGAAAGATTGAAAATCCTCTGATATGACGGGTTCAGGCTTTTTCATATGCGTGCTCTTGATTCATTGATTTAAACCACTTGCGGTTATTCCGGTAAATATCTTTAAAGTGTTTGAAATGCCTGTCATAAAGCCCAAGATTGCCCGGATCGGGCAGATATGATTTCAGGATGGGGATCCTGCTTTTGATCTCCGATAAGGATTTCAGATGGCCCAGGGTATAACTGGCAAGGAGGGCCACGCCACGGGCACCGGCATGCTGCGAATCACCCACCTGATTAATTTTCCGGTTAAGGGTATCAGCCAGTATCTGGCACCACAGGTCACTTTTTGCGCCGCCGCCGATCACATTGAGTTCCGTTACCGGTTGATAGAGTTTTTCAAGCGTTTCCATGGCCCATCTGGTGTTCATGGCAATACCTTCAAATACGGATCTGATGATATCGGAACGGGTATGGTTCAGGCCGAGGTTATAAAAACCGCCACGTACATTTTCATCATCCAGCGGGCATCGTTCCCCAAACATCCATGGCGTAAAGATAAGATTGTTTGCGCCCGGAGGACTCAAGGCAGCCTGCTGATCAAAGGTCTGGTAGAGTTCGTTGGTTTCATCCATATCCAGGTCCTTCGGATGGTCATAGAGGATCTGGTTCTTCAGCCATTCGACGCATAAACCGGCGGTTTCCTGATGGGCCATGGCCAGATAGTATGTCTCCGGCAGCGCACTTCCGATGCAGCCGGTATAATGGGCGATGTCAATTTTACGTTTGGTGAAATGTCCGGCCACCCAGCTGCTGGTCCCGATACTGATGTGCAGTTCACCTTCATCGATGGCCCCCGATCCCAGCGCCGCCGCACTGAGATCGCCGGCGCCGTTGATCACCGCACAGTTGGCTGATAAACCCAGCGCATGAGCTGCCGCAGCCGTCAGGTGCCCGACCACTTCGGCACTTGCTTTTACTTCCGACAGCTGCTCTTTTACGATCCCGGCCAACCGGCAGAGCCCGTCATGCCATTGATTCCGGTGCCCGCGGGTATCGAGCAGCCACCAGATGACCGCCAGATCCACAGAAGTAATGAATTTTCCGGTGAGTTTAAAAATTATAAAATCCTTAACGTCGATAAATTTATGCAGTTCATCAAAGATCTCAGGTTTATGCGCCCGCAACCACAGGATCTTACCGATGTTGTCTTTTCCGGCCTGCCCCGGTGTCCCACCGGTAATCCTGAGAAACCTGAGCAGCCGGAAAATGTTATATCCCTGCACCCTGGGAGGTGTCCACAATCTTTCACGGATAATATCCGCAGCCCGGCCGTCCAGCCACGTGATCGCCGGATGCAATACCCTTCCTTCTGCGGTAACGGGTATCAGCCCCTGCATTTGGGATGAAAAGGTTATGGCAACAATGGAATCAGGGGATACGCCTGTTTTCCGGACCACCTCACGGGTTGTCTCCCCTACCGCTTTCCAGAGATCATCGGGGTTCTGCTCGGCAAAATCTGCCCGGGGGTGGTGGAGGGGATATTTGCGCTGTGCGATTCCCGCAATTTTGCCGTCATGGTCGACCAGGATAGCCTTGTCCGAACTGGTGCCCAGATCGTGGGAAACAATGTATTGTACAGGCACGGTATGTTTTCCTTCTATTGTATTTCGGTTGGACGATGCATGTTTTCAAGTCCTGTGAGATTGATTATATCCCGATAGGTCACTGACGTGACATTATTCCGCAACAGGGCTTCACGGAATTCAGGAGAAAGGATGCTTTCTAATTCGGCCTGCCGCTGGACACTCATGTCTTCCGGGCCGAACGGATTGAGATCTTTCATCGCCCGCATTTCATCCGTATCCAGCCCAATATGCACAACCTGCAGATTGATACCGGTACCGATATTATCAATGACGGCAACCAGGCTGTCAATCTTATTGCCGAGGGGTGCATGATAGGTTTTGTTTGAATAGATCTCACCGAAATACCGGGCAATTCCCAGACCATGTTCAGCAGCCAGACGTTCAACCAGCTGTTTCAATTCCTCAGTCTCAACGGCAGCACTCATATGATAATCGAGATAATCTATCCGGACACCACTGTGTAATGCCCTCCCGATCTGAGCCCGAAGTTCCTGTTCAATCTCAGTAAACACCGGATCATTGGCAAACAATTTTGCACGCGACGGGAAAAAATAACCACTGCTGTCTACCAGGGAAGGTGCTGCGATGTTTCCGGTAACCGGTCCCCACCGGTAGTTTTTCCACTCTGCATTCAGCGTCAAATGTACACCGACACTGACTTCCGGATGACTGCGCAGCATATCCACGGCTTCCTGATACCAGGGACATGCGAACATCACGGATACCGATATCGGCAGATTGGTGTCAATTACCTTTTTTAGCGCCATATTTACACTGTGGCACATCCCGATATCATCGCAGCGCACCAGATGGTATTTTTCCTGTGCCGGTGCATCCCGTGCGATAATGAGAATTACTCCAATCATTAAAAGGGATAATATTTTTCTCATTATATTCTCCTCAAATTTCCCATCTTCAGATTGCCGTGCAGAACAGGATACCGTTTCCGGTCGCTGCTGGTTGTACCTTTTACCGATATGCTAATCTTCTCCGATGCGGAGAATTTTCGCCCCGCGTATCTTGCGCTCCTTTAACTCCATCAAAGCCCGGTTGGCATCCCGAAGATCATATTCTTGATAATCCGGATCCAGGCCCG
>Ga0209536_100004780_pt1 | contig 21322 bp, 16 predicted proteins | sample DeeMarSeWOR28_12_FD_187461 | JGI IMG/M metagenome (GOLD analysis project Ga0209536, IMG submission 187461) | Marine sediment microbial communities from White Oak River estuary, North Carolina - WOR-2-8_12 (SPAdes) (version 2) | ecosystem: Environmental > Aquatic > Marine > Intertidal zone >... | reverse complement strand
GAGATCGTCCGTCAGCTGCGCTTCCGCAACATCGGCGGCCTGATCATTTTGGACCTGATCGACATGGAGGTCGCCGCCAACCGCGAGAAGGTCTACAAGGCCCTGCTCGATGCGGTCCGCGAGGACAAATCCAAGGTGAACGTGCTGAAGATCTCCGATCTCGGCCTGGTCGAGATGACGCGCAAGCGCACGCGGGAGAATCTGGTCCAGCAGCTCTGCGAGCCCTGTCCGAACTGCGAGGGCAGGGGCTACCTGCAGTCGGCGCGCTCCATCTGTCACAAGATCTTCCGGGAGCTGCCCAAGGCGTTGCCGGGCGTCGACGCCGCGGGATTCACCGACACACCACCGCTGGGCCGTAACCGCAGCTGGGGCGTTCGTGCGTTGGGTGTCGAGTACCCGGAAGGCGAGAACCCCAGCGCGTTCCCCCGCATCGTGGACTGGCGTTACCTCCAGGTCATGGACATTCCCCTCTCGGCTGGACGCCACTTCACGGTAGACGATCACGACGAATCGCCTCAAGTGGTCATTCTCAACGAGACCGCTGCCGAAACGCTCTTCCCGGGACAGAATCCGCTGGGGCAGAGCATTGTCACTAGTGGCGGAGAGTGGGAAGTGATTGGGATCGTCGGCAACGTACGCCATCAATCGCTGGAGGAATCGTCAGGGTTGGAGATGTATCTGCCGATGACCCAGATGGGCTATTACGGCTCCCTGGTCATGGTCGTTCGTTCGCCACTCCCCGTTGGAACTCTGGCCGGAAGCGTGCGTGCTGCTTTGCGGGAGGCAGATCCCATGATGCCGACCGGTGATTTCTGGACGATGGAGACTGTGGTCGATCGGTCCGTCTCGCCCCGGCGTTTCACTTTAGTCCTCGTTGGGGCGTTCGCCGGCACCGCGCTGCTACTTGCAGCGCTAGGTATCTACGCCGTGCTTTCGTTCTCCGTGAGCCAAAGGATTCCGGAAATCGGCATTCGCATGGCGCTGGGAGAATCCGCCGCCACCGTGCTGCGTCGAGTGGTGGGTCGCACCATGGTGCTGGCTGGGACCGGTGTAGTCATCGGAGCAGCGGGTTCACTCGCTGTGTCGCGCTTCATGCAGTCGCTGCTCTTCGGCATCGGGTCGACCGATGTGCCGAGCTTCGCAGCCATGGCGGTAATCCTGTTGGGAGTCTCGGCGCTTGCCGGCTTCCTCCCGGCGCGGCGGGCCGCAACCACCGATCCGATCGAGGCGTTGCGCGTTGCCTGACGAAGGCCCACGATGGAGACGATGAGTGTCCGCCGTGTCCGGCGTGAATACGTGTCCGACGGGAATCGGGTGGCCGGGAGAAAGGGACACCGGGAAACCTTCCAGCCTGCATCCCGCGACTTGGTCCACTGAAAACGGGCTTGCGGCCACCGACTCGAGGCTCCGGTCCGTGGACAACAGCCGCTTGTCCGTGGACAACACCCCGATGTCCGTGGCCCCACCCCCACTGTCCCCGGCCCTGCTTCTACTTCGAGGAGTCATGACCGAGCGAACCCTGCTTCCCTCCTTAACGTTCTCACGTGGTGGCGATTCCAAGGGGTCCCAGCCATTCCTGATTCTGCTTCAAGGCATAAGATGCAGCGACCGCTCCGTCCCCGAAAACACGTTCCAGCTGATTAATGGATGTCCGCGGCAAAGGCCGCGGCTCGGCACAATCTGTCGCCAAGGCGACGGACAGCAACTGCCGGGTCGCTTGCTGATTCAGGTGCTGGCGTGGCAAAACTGGGAAACGCGATGGACTCACACTCCGTTGGGCTAGCGCCCTTGTCGGTTCGAATCCGACCGCCGGGAATACGGGATCCGAACGACCCGCCATCAGTAGAAGTGCCGATTTGCGATTCACTGTTGCCAGTTCCAGATTTCAGCCACCGTCAAATCGCTAGTCGCCGATCGTAGATCGCGACTCGCAAATCCACCGCCTGGATGACATCAATGTCCGCCAACCTCCGCACATGGCTCCGCGAGCCTCTACTCCACTTCATCGTCATCGGCCTCGCCCTATTCGGCGTAAGCCTTCTGTGGAGTAGCAGAGCGCCTGAGTCGGATAAACTGATCGCCGTAACCAGCGTCGAAGTCGAGTGGCTGCGGCGCAACTGGGAAGCCCGCTGGCAACGGCCGCCCACCGAGACCGAGTTGCGCGGTCTCGTGAACGACTTCGTGCGGCAGGAAGTGCTGTACCGCGAAGCCATCGCGATGGGGCTCGACCGCGACGATCAGGTAGTGCGCAACCGCATGGTGCAGAAGCTGGAGCTTCTGACCGACGACCTGGCCGCGCAAGCTCAGCCGGCCGAGGCCGAGCTGCAGACCTACATGCAGGACAACATGGAACGATACCTGATCCCCGAGAGGCGCTCGTTCACTCATGTGTACTTCAACGTCGATCGTCGGGGCGAATCGGTAATGCAGACCGCCGAGGACGTGTTGCAGCAGCTGCGCACCAACCCGGCCGCGGCGCGTCGTGCAGCCGAGCTGGGTGATCGGTTCATGCTGGCGCACGACTACGCCATGCAGTCGCCCGCGGAAGTTGCCCGGGGGTTCGGCCAACGGTTTGCCGATGAGCTGTTTGCAGTTGAGGCCGGGGAATGGCAAGGGCCCATAGCGTCGGGCTACGGCTGGCACCTGGTGCTGGTGACCGATGTGACGGAATCGCAGGTGCCCGAGTTGGCGCAGGTGAGGAATGTGGTGCTGCGCGATTATCTGACCTCGCTCCGCGAACAAGCCAGTGAGGCTCTGTACAACAGCCTGTTGCAGAACTACGAGGTTGAGATCGACGAGGCTGCCATCAGCGCTCAGTCGTTGGGCGGCAACCAAGTGAGTGGCAGCCGATGAGGCTCAAGACGTTACTCGCCACAGTCTCGGCCGTTGCGTTGTCCGCCGTGCCCGCCGGGGCCGACGACGTGCGCCCGGTGCAAATCCAGATACGCGAGCGGGAGCCCGGCTCCTTCCTGGTGCAATGGCGGGTGCCGCAGGTGATTCCGGTGAGGGCCATGCCCTCCCCCGTGTTGCCCGACCACTGCGAGCCCGAGGGAGAGCGGGTGCTGATCGAACAGGCGGGGAGCTGGATCAGTCGGCAGACATACCGCTGCTCTCAGGGCGTAGCCGGCTACGAGGTTGGCATTCGCTACCCGGTGCCCAACCCGTCCATAACGGCGGTGTTCACAGTCGAGCTGTTGTCGGGCGAGAGGTTTGCCCACGCATTGGACCCGCTGAAGGAAGCGTGGTTGGTGCCGGCGGCAAATGTGGGAGCGTTCACTGCGTGGATTGGCGACGCACGCAGCGCGGTGCTCACTGGGGCATGGCATATCGTCAGTCATTGGGTGCACATCGTATTCCTGATCGCGTTGCTGCTCCTGGCCGGCGCGCTCGGCTCAATTCGACTCGTCGGTGCCTTTGCAATCGGACAACTCGCAGCGGTACTGCTAACTGCAATCGTGGGCCGGTCGTTTGGGCCGGTCGTCGCCGAGGTGTGTGTTGCGGTTGCAGTGGTGTTCCTGGCGCGCGAAGCATTGAGATCTGATGTCGATCGCACCAGAGTCGACGGGCTCGCCACCGGAGCCGGATTCTTTCACGGACTTGCCCTTGGGAACCTGTTACCGGCGGTTGCGGGCCCGAGCTTGATTGGCGCGTCACATCTGTTGGTTCTGGCACTCGGCATGGATGCCGCGTTGCTGTTGCTCGCAGCAGCATTATCAACGCTGAACCAAGTGGTCGCACCACGGTGGAATCCGGCGTGGCTGCGGCCAGCGATCACCTACGGAGTCGCAGCAATCGCGGTAGCCGCCACACTCAGCCTGCTGTCGACGCGGGGTGGCACCGTCCAGGATGATGTGGCCGCCAGCCAGCAGCTACCCGCTTCCTTGGCGAGTTCTGCGTCAGCCAGCGGTGCCGGTTCGCGTCGCCTGGCACCAAAGATCGTCGATGCGCCGATCCAGAGCTTCCTGGCGATCGAGCCGTTCGAGATAAGGCACGAGATCCAGTTCCAACTGCGTGACATGCTCACGGAAGTCACCCCGACTCTGCGCCGCGGCCGCTTCGTCGAGATCGCTCAACAACACGAGGTGCTGAGTCAACTGAGTGAGCTCGCCGAACGCCACGCAACGCTGGAGATTGATGGTGAGCCGGCCACGGGTCTGATAGACCGAGCCAATTTTCTCACCGTGGACTTGCAGGGAGTATTGCCGCGGCAGGAGGCCGTGCGAGAGCCCGTCGATGAGGCTTTGGTGGGTGTGACGCTAGTGTACCTCACACCAAGCGTGCCGGAAGAAGTGGCGCTGAACTGGGATGCGGTATTTGATCTCGCGGAGACCATACCGGCAACTGTGATCGATCCCGAATCGTCCAGGCCGCTGATGCTGAGTGCAGAGCAGCCGACTCTTCAATGGAAGAACGAGTTGTTGGACGATCCCATTCCCACGATCACGGAGGTGGCGGTCGAACCGGCCCAGCTGCCGGTGCCGTTGGCATCGCTGCCGTTTTTCGCAATCGCTATGGCGCTAGGTGTATCCACTTGGCGTAGTCGGCACAGGGTGCTATCGTTCGCGGCCGTACGAGTGACGCTTGCCGCGGCGATACTCGTGGGACCCGTGGCTCAGGTGGCGATTGCACTTCCGCTGTCGGTAGGCGGCGTCAGTTCCGAGAACACGGCGCGCCGCATTCTCGCCAGTGTGCTGCCCAACGTGTATCGCGCCTTGGAGTTCCGCTCCGAGGCGGCGGCATACGACCGCCTTGCCGTGGCAGTGACGGGTGAGACGCTAACCGATGTCTACCTGGAGCATCGCCGCTCACTGGTGATGGAAGAACGCGGTGGCGCGCGTGCGCGGGTAGACGCCGTCGAAGTGACCGACGTGCGCGACGTGGAGCCACGGGGCGACGGCGGCTTCGATGCAGTTGCATCCTGGATGGTGGGCGGCAACGTGACGCACTTCGGGCACCGCCACTTCAGGCAGAACAGCTATGATGCTATGGTATCTGTCGCGCCCGTTGACGGGGTGTGGAAGATCAGGACCATCGAAGTGCTTGGTGAGGAACGAGTAAGGTGAGCAGGGAGCGGGGAGTGCGGGGCGGAATAGCGAATAACGAATTTCGAACTGAGAATTGCGAACAAACAACGGGGCCACGGAGAAAGGAGAGTTGTAGATGAAGAGGGCAGCAAGCGCTGTAATTACCGCGTTCATTGCCGCGAGTTGGCCGGGGTCGGTCGTAGCGCAGGATCCGGTGGGGTTGCCACCACCGCCACCAACGGTTGAGAACGCATTCAAGGCACAGCAGCACTACTCACCGTACGCGGGCCGCAACTTCCCCACGCAGGTTTTCTGGGGCGACACGCATCTGCATACGGGTATGTCGATGGATGCGGGAGCGTTTGGGGCGCGGCTCACACCCGATGACGCCTATCGCTTTGCCACCGGCGAGGAGCTGACATCTTCGACCGGACTCCAGGTCAAGTTGTCGCGGCCGCTGGACTTCCTCGTTGTCGCCGACCATTCGGACAACATGGGGTTCTTCCCGCGACTCCACGCTGGAGACCCCGGTATGCTCGCCGATCCCACCGGGAAACGCTGGTATGACATGATCCAGCAGGGCGGTCAGACGGCGGTACAGGTGGCCGTCGAGGTTATCGTCGCATTCTCGCAGAACACGTTTCCGACCGCACTGGCCTCACTACCAGGTAGCCCTGCTTATCGTGCCGCCTGGGAGGAGGCGATTGACGCGGCCGAGAAGTACAACGATCCCGGTGAGTTCACCGCCTTTATCGGTTACGAGTGGACCTCCAATACGGGCGGCATGAACCTGCACCGTGTAGTGATCATGCGTGACGACGGTACCAAGGCCAGCATGGTGGAGCCTTACACCACGGTCAGACCATTGGGCAGCGACAACCCGCGTGACTTGTGGAACTGGCTGCAGATGTATGAGGACAAGACGGGTGGCAAGGTGCTGGCCCTGGCCCACAACGGCAACTTGAGCAACGGTATCATGTTCCCGCTGGTGGATTCCTTCACAGGCATGGCGTTCGACCGCGAGTACGCCGAGACCCGTGCCAGGTGGGAACCGTTGTACGAGGCCACGCAGATCAAAGGCGACGGTGAGACCCACCCGTTCCTATCACCCAATGACGAGTTTGCCGACTACGAGACCTGGGACCAGGGCAACCTGGACCTGAGCGCGGCCAAGGAAGATGAGATGCTGCAGTACGAGTATGCGCGGTCGGCTCTACAGATCGGGATGCAGCTCGAGCAGCGGTTGGGCGTGAATCCGTACAAGTTCGGCATGGTGGGGTCCACCGACAGCCACACCGGCCTGGCCACCGCCCAAGAGGACAACTTCTTCGGCAAGCATTCCGGTGCTGAGCCGAGTGCGCAACGGTGGGAGCACCCCATGGCGCAGCTGGGTGACAAGAAGTACGAAGGCTACGCGATGGTGTCATCCGGCCTTGCCGCAGTTTGGGCTCAGGAGAACACCCGCGAGGCGATCTTCGACGCGATGCAGCGCAAGGAGACCTATGCAACGACGGGCTCGCGGATGCTGGTGCGGTTCTTTGGTGGTTGGGACTTCACCGAGGCCGATGTAATGAGCCGGCTGCCAGCCAACCTCGGTTACTCCAAGGGCGTGCCGATGGGTGGCGATCTCCAGAACCAGCCGGATGGTGCGTCACCAACGTTCCTGGTAGCTGCGATGAAAGACCCGCTCTCGGGCAACTTGGATCGGATACAAATCGTCAAGGGTTGGTTGAACTCTCGGGGCGAGCGGCAAGAGAGAGTGTTCAACGTGGCATGGTCCGACAACCGGGAGCTCGGCCGCGACGGCACGTTGCCACCGGTGGGCAACACTGTCGACGTGGCCAACGCCACGTGGACCAACAACATCGGCGCACCGGAGCTGATTACCGTGTGGACCGACCCGGACTTCGATCCCAACGTACCGGCTGTATACTACGCGCGCGTGCTCGAGATCCCGACACCACGCTGGACCGCGTACGAGGCGGCGCGCTTTGGCATCACGATGTCGTCCGAGGTGCCTATGATCACGCAGGAACGGGCGTACACGAGTCCGATTTGGTACACGCCGGGGAACTGAGGGAACTTCGAATTGCGATGTCGCATCTCGAAGTGATTGTTGCATGATGAGTACCGTCACAGTCCGGCGCCTCCTTGCCCTGGCGGTCGTCGGCCTGTGCGGTGCTCAGGTTCTGCACGGCCAAGAGTCAACGACTTCCGACACACTCCCGATCGTCACTCACGGCGACAAGGGTTTCGAATTTCGCACGCGTGACGGCAACTTCCTCATGCAGATAGCCGCGCGGCTGCAGTTTCGCTATGCCTCTCCACGGGATGCCGACCCGGTGACGTTCGACGACTTTGACGATCAATCGCAACACATCCTGAAGGTGAACCGTGCCCGACTCAAGGTCGGCGGCCACGGGTATCGCCCGTGGCTCAAGTACTACTTCGAATACGAGCTGGCGGCCGGTAACCTGCTGGACTTTCGAGTCATGGTGGAGCGGTACCGAGGACTCCGCTTAAAGGCGGGGCAGTGGAAGGCACAGTACAATCGGGAGCGAGTGATATCGTCGGGCGCGCAACAGCTGGCCGATCGCTCACTTATCAACCGCGCGTTTACGATCGACCGGCAGCAAGGTGTCTCACTGTACGGGCGTTTTGTGGGAGGTGGAGCAGCGGACGTGAGCTACTGGGCCTCCGTGTTCACGGGTACAGGTCGTGGTAGCAAAACCAACGACGACAAATTTCCCATGTGGATGGCCCGGCTGCAGTGGAACCCGTTCGGCCGAGTGCTGGCATTCACGGGGTCCGACCTAGCAGGACGCCAGAAGCCCGAGGGTAGTATCGCTGTCGCGGCGGTGACCAATCGAAGTCCCTATACGCGCTTCTCGCAGGCCGGTGGTGGGCAGCTCGAAGGATTCGCGGATGGCGTCCCAGGCCAATACCGGGTCAACCAGTGGATGATCGAGACGGCTTTCATGTATCAAGGGCTTGCCTGGCAGCAGGAGTTCCATTGGAAGCGCGTCAACGACAACGTCAACTCGACCGTCACTACTCTGACCGGTAACTATGCCCAGGCCGGATACTTCGTTCACGGGCTGTTGCCGTGGGTACCTCGCCAGTTGGAGTTGGCTGTCCGTCACGCGATCTACAACCCGAGTGTAGGCGAGCACGATGACCTGCAACAGGAGCTTTCGTTCGACCTGAACTGGTTCTTCCACGGTCATCTGAACAAGATCACTGCCGAAATCTCGCTGTTCGCATTCGGCGAGGCTGAGACGACAAAGCAAGACGGATGGCGGTTTCGGCTACAGTGGGATGTGTCGATGTGAGGCAGTTGAGCAGTCAGGCGGCCCCGCAGTCAGAACCAGGACGCTAGTGCGCGGCCGCGCGACGAGCCGCTGAACGTTTCTTGAGCAATCTGCCGGTGAGCTGGTACCTATCTGACCGTCTAACCGCCGGACCACCCTGTCTCCCACCACCCAACTACCTACCGATACACCCGCCGTAGATTCTCGACATTCTGCCGCATCACGCTCAGGAAGTCTCCCGCCCTCGGCACATTCCCGCACTGGTCGAACACGATCGGTTCTACGCCCACCTCTCGTAAGCGGGCAGCCGTCTGCGCCAGCGGCTCGTCCTCCCACAGCATCCACTGCGCCGGGTGATCGGCACGCAGAGCCTCGAACGCCTGCCACTGCTCTGCCGCCGGCGCCTCGTTCGGCTCCCACTGGACAGCGTGCAAATCGAGATCGTAGCGCGCTGCCAGATACTGGTAGACCGGGTGCGAGCCCAGCAGCACCCTGTCCGGATCTCTCGCGACGATCTCCGCGATCTGTCGGTCGAGTGCGAGCAGGTCGGCTTCGAGAGACTCAAAACCCGAGGCGAATGCGACCTCGTATTCCGGCCACCGGACGGCGAACGCATCTGCGATCGCGCGGGCGTGCTCGACTGCCAGTGTAGGATCGAGCCACGTCGTGAATGCCGTGCCCTCATGCGAATGCTCGCCCCCGAAACCGTGCGAGTGCGTTACCGCCTCCTCGAGGTAGATGTAGCTGTCTTCGAATCCCGCCGACGTGTTTACCATGCGGGATTCAGGAAGGCTCACGACCGCGAGCCATTTCGCGTACGTCGCGCCGTTGAGCAGGATGAGATCCGCCATTTGAAGCGCCGCGATCGCCTCGGCATCTGGCGTCCAGAACGCAGGATCCACATCGGGCGGGGCCGGGAACTCGACCTGCACTAGGTCCCCGCCAACACGCTCGGCAAAGTACTGAAGTGGGTAGTTCACGGTGTAGACGGCGGGAATGTCGACCTCGGAACCGCCGGTGGACGGTCGAGCATCGCCGCCTCCACAGGTGAGGAAAGATGCTGAGATCATGAGCATGAAAGGTCGATACATCGAAAAGCTCTGTGTTGAACGTTGGCAATCAGCAGTCTGTGACCTGAATTCAGTAGTCTGCATTCGACAGTCAATCATCTAGAATATCACGGCCCTGATCACTGCAGATCCGAACCGGCTGGTGAGGACCGTGAGGCCGCCCGCGAGCACCACACCTACTACGATCACCACCACGATCTCCGAGACCATAACCCACCCGATGCTGGCGCGGGAGCCGCCGATCTTGCGCATCGTCTCGATTTCCCGGTGGCGCAGTCGCAGCGAGAGCATGAAAACCAGGATGGCCGTCGCGAGAGTCGAAACCCCGACCACCGCCACCGCAGCTATCACGAACGTCTGCACGGTGAGCACCGCGTCCAACAGCTCGTCGATCACCGAGGTTGGCTCGACGATCTGCACTAAGTCGTCGGGTGACGAATACCGTCCGCGCAGGATCGTCCGCGCCCGCTGATCGGGCGGCACTGCGATCACTGCGGTGATTGGGTATTCCGCCTGGTCGCCGTGAAAATGAAACTCTTCGATGTTTTCGGCGGTTATCTCCTGATACTGCACGACCGAGGCGTTCCCTACGACGTTCGTGCTGTCACGCTGCAGCACCTGCCCCCGTGCCTCCGGGGCGCTCAGGTCCGCGTGCCCATGCACGAATCCCTCGATCACCCACGCGGTCTTGAGATCGACGAAGATCGCGCGGTCGTCGGGACTGTCGGAGAAATCGAGAACACCTCGCACGTGCATCCCGAGCGGATAGACACCGGCGAGGTCGAATACGCTCTCCGGCGACGAGACCACCCTGTCTCCGGGTCCTACGTCGAGCGCTTCCGCGACGCGGGCGCCCAGGACGCAGTCACCCAACATCGTGAGGCCTGTGCCGGACGCGACCTGGAGCCCACGGAATTGGAAGTACTCGAGGGTAGTGCCGACGATGGGGTGTCCCTGTGCCTCGAAACGAACGTAGAGGGGGATCGCCAAGGCCAGGCCTGAGGTATCCACTCGGACCGCTTGCGCATAGCGCATCGTCTCCGGGACGTCTCCCTCGAAGTACAGGCTGTTGAGCGCGAGCTCGAGCGGGCTCCCCTTGGCCCCAACCAGGAGGGGCGTCGCCTCCGCTCTCGCCGTGAGCTGCTCCTCGCTCTGGCGCACCAGCACCCGTAGTCCCACCGGGAGGAACACGATCAGTGTGATCGACGTGACTAGTATCGCCGTCTTCACCTTGTGGTAGGCCAAGTACCGCCACGCGAGGTACAGGGCGTCGGTCATACCCCGACCCCGCCGCGCGCCGACTGGTGAAAGTCCCGGAAATCCACGGTCCGTCCGAAGCGCCCAACCAGTTCATGGTCGTGCGTGACGGTCACGAGCGTCGCGCCCGCGCGCGCGGCGTACTCGAACAGGATGTCGAGCACGCGGCCCTTGTTGTTGGGGTCAAGGTTGCCCGTCGGCTCGTCGGCTAGGATGATAGTCGGGTCCGGCAGCAGTGCTCGGCACACTGCCACGCGTTGCTTCTCACCCTGCGAGAGCTTAGTGGCGTAGCGGCTCAGCTTGTCGCCTATGCCCACGCCCTCGGCAAGCCGCGTGGCGCGGCCACGCACCGTCTGATCGAGCCGCATCGCCGGGTTGATACGGTAGGGCAGAAGGATGTTGTCGAGCACGGTCAGGTACTCGAGCAGCTCGAACTCCTGGAACACCAGACCGATGTTGCGAATGCGGAAGTTCCGTCGAGCGCCGTCGTCGAGCAAGGTCAGCTCGACGTCGTTCGTGACGATCCGGCCCGCTCGCGGCAAGCTGATGCCGGCGATCAGGTTCAGGAGCGTCGTCTTCCCGGACCCACTCGGACCGATGAAGGCTACGTTCACCCCCTCCTCGATAGCGAGTTCGGGGATGCGGAGGAAGAAATCGCCTTCGGCGTAGCGGAACTCAAGGCTCTCGACCGTAATCACGCCTACGGGACCTCGGGACACTGGTGAAACGCAGGAAATATCTGTCCGCTGGAGTAATGATGCTAGGGCGGACACGGTGCTGATCCTTGATGCAATCAATCGAGTTGGCGCCGCGTGAAGTGGGAGGTAGAGTTGTCGCCGTTTCTGTTCGGGGAGAACTGACACGACGCGAGAACGTGACCCCGGGAATGGAGCAGCGTGCAGGGCCAGCACGATACCGATAGATTATGGCTCACTGCAACCGAAATCTCACCAACAGGGATATTGGATATGTCGGAACATGGTCTGTCATTGGTTCTCGAACGTGTGCAGGGCTTCGAATTCAACACCAATTTTGACTGGGATGTGGCTACTTTGCTCCTGGACGAACCGGAGCCGCTGGGCGGGGGAAAAGGCCCAAACGCTTCCCGCCTGGTTGCCGCTGCTGTCGGTAACTGTCTGAGTGCCAGCCTGCTTTTCTGCCTCGAGCGGGCCAAGCAAACTGTCAAGAGCCTCAAGACCACAGTCAACGGCACTCTCGTGCGCAACGAGCGCAAGCGGCTGCGACTCGGCAAGTTTGACGTCCACATAGCCATCGACATAGAGGCAACTGAGCCGGAGCGTGTTTCTCGCTGCATAGAGCTGTTCGAGGACTACTGCGTGGTTACGGCCAGCGTGCGCAAAGGAGTGGATGTCAGCGTGCTAGTGACCGACGCACGGGGTACGGAGCTATACCGATCGGAGGATTAGGGAATATCAAAGAACGAATCCAGAATGATGAAGGTCGGATGCCTGAGATCATTCTACGTTCTACATTCTATGTTCCGCCTTCCACAGGAGCCTCCAATGACCGGACGGCCGACGATTTTCGGTGCGCTTGCCTGCCTCGTCGCCACTATGACAAGCTGCAGCACTCAACAGGAAGCCTACATGTTTCCTTACCAGGATCCCAATCTCCCACTAGAAGCCCGAGTCGACGACCTCATCGCACGCATGACGCTGGCAGAGAAGGTCTCTCAGATGCTGTACGATGCTCCTGCGATCGAGCGACTGGAGATCCCGGCCTACAACTGGTGGAACGAGGCACTGCATGGTGTCGCGCGGGCCGGACGGGCGACGGTGTTCCCCCAGGCAATCGGACTGGCTGCCACATGGGATACCGACCTGATGTTCCGTGTGGCAACGGCGATCTCCGACGAAGCTCGCGCCAAACACCACGAATCGGCGCGACGTGGCAGGAGGGGCATCTACGAGGGACTCACCTTCTGGTCGCCCAACATCAACATCTTCCGCGATCCACGCTGGGGACGCGGCATGGAGACCTACGGCGAGGATCCCTACCTGACGGGCCGGCTAGCCGTCCAATTCGTGAATGGTCTTCAGGGTGACGATCCCCGCTACCTCAAGACCGTGGCCACACCCAAGCACTATGCCGTCCACAGCGGACCCGAACCGGACCGGCACACTTTCGACGCCGCCGTGAGCGAACGAGACCTGCGCGAGACATATCTGCCGGCCTTCCGTGCCACAATCGTGGAGGCCAACGCCCAATCCGTAATGTGTGCTTACAATCGGTTCATGGGCGATCCGTGCTGCGCGAGTAATCGCCTGCTCCGGCAAATACTGAGAGATGAGTGGGGTTTCGATGGCTATGTCGTCTCGGACTGCTGGGCGATTCAGGATATCTTCGCCACCCACAAGGTCGCCGAGAGTGCTGCCGCGGCTTCTGCCGTCAGCGTCGTCACTGGCACCGACCTCAACTGCGGCGTTTCCTACGACAGCCTCGTGGTCGCCGTGGAACAGGGCCTCATCGACGAGGCGGACATCGACCTAGCCGTGAAGCGGCTGTTTCGTGCCAGGTTCATGCTGGGCATGTTCGATCCGCCGGAGCGGGTCAGCTACGCTTCGACTCCCTACAGCGTCAACAACTCAGCGGAGAACAGGCACTTGGCACTGGAGACGGCCCGCAAGTCCATCGTGCTGCTCAAGAACGACGATGCCGTGCTGCCGCTGAGCAAGAGTTTGCCCAGCATTGCCGTCATCGGGCCGAATGCTAATGACGAGGACGTGTTGCTGGGCAACTACAACGGGTTACCACTCGACCCAATTACCCCACTGGACGGAATCAGACAGGCTGTACCGTCCACCACGCGGATCCTGTATGCTAGGGGAACCGACCTGGCCGAGAACAGTCCGTCGTTCGAGATAGTACCGACAGATGTGCTGTATACCGTGAGTGAAGGGCAGCGCACCAACGGACTGCAGGGTGAGTACTTCGACAACCACACATTCGGTGACACTACCTTCGGGATCCGACTCGATCCGATGGTCGATTTCAACTGGTGGCAAGAGACTCCGCTCGAAGGCATGGCTGCCGACAGCTTCAGCGTGCGGTGGAGCGGTACGCTGGTTCCCGAAATCAGCGGCGCCTACTCGCTGGGTGTACGGGCTTACGGCAGCGTGCGGCTCTTTCTCGATGATTCGCTGATAGTCGAATTCTCGGACAGACATGTCGTGCTCACACAGTGGCATGACGTCGAGCTGAGCGCCGCTGAGGAGTACGCCATCCGTGTGGAGTACTGGGATCGCCGCGCCGACGCCAGCGTGCAACTGGTGTGGTCACCACCTCAGCCGAACCTGATGACCGAGGCCCTCAGTGTCGCTCGCGATGCCGCCGCCGTGATTATGATAATGGGACTATCCCCACGCCTCGAGGGCGAGGAAATGCCGGTGGCGGTTCCCGGTTTCGCCGGGGGCGACCGCATTGACATCGGAATTCCGGCACCGCAACAGGAACTGATCCAGGCGGTTACCGCGGTCGGCAAACCCACCGTTCTGGTGCTGTTGAATGGCAGCGCCCTAGCCGTCAACTGGGCGGCCGAACATGTACCGGCAATCGTGGAGGCATGGTATCCGGGGCAGGCTGCGGGCCCCGCGTTGGCCCAAGTGCTGTTCGGCGACTACAATCCGGCCGGTCGACTCCCGGTAACCTTCTACCAATCGGTCGACCAACTGCCCCCGTTCACTGACTACGACATGGCAGGAAGGACATATCGCTACTTCGAGGGCGAGCCGCTGTTTCCGTTCGGTCACGGCCTGAGCTACTCCACATTTGAATACCGTAACTTGCGACTCCCCGAAACCGTTGGCGTCCGTGACACCATGGAAGTCTCGGTCGTCGTGGAAAACACAGGCCCGGCAGACGGTGAGGATGTAGTCCAGCTGTACGTCACGGACGTCGAGGCTTCGGTGCCCGTGCCCATCCGTTCGCTGCAAGGATTCCAGCGCGTGTTCCTCGAGGCAGGTGAGACCAGGGAGGTAACTTTCACCCTCACGCCGCGGCAGGTCTCGCTGATCGACGACGAAAACCGCCGCGTGGTCGAGCCGGGAATGTTCGAGATCAGTGTGGGGGGGAAACAGCCTGGGTTCAGCGGCATCGCGGATGCCGAGACGACGGGCGTGGTTACGGGACGGTTTGAGGTTGTCGGAGAAAGGGCTGAGTTCCCTCTATGAGTTGAATGTCGAATGATGAATGTAGAATGATGAAATGGGAGCTCTATACAATTCTACGTTCCACATTCATCATTCGATCATCTCCTTCCAACTCCCCGGAATCTCCTGGATCCCCGCTACTTCCTTGAATCGCTCCGCCGTCAGCGGCACCACCTTGAACCTGCCGTCGGTCAGTAGTTCACCCGCTGGGTTTCTGGCTTCAGTGTGGACTTCCACCGGCTGCCACCGTGCTCCTTCACTCGCGATCCTTCCCGCGAGCGATAGAGTCTCTCCCTGCCTGGCGGCTTTGTGGTACTTGACCGCTGCCGAGCGCAGGATCCAGATCGCCTTGGTATCGCTGCGCAGGACCCTGGGCACCCATGCAGCCAGGCAGTCCATCGCGGTATAGATGACCCCGCCGTGTGTGATCCCAGGAAAACCGGTCATGTAGTCACCGGGCTCGAGTGTCGCCAGCAGCCGATCGCATTCCTGACAATCGCGATAGATCTCGAGATGAAGGCCCTTTGGGTTCGCAAAGCCACACCCGAAGCAGTCGCTTTCGGGCAGGATTTTGCGGTTCAGTATCTGGTCTGCCATAGCGGGAGCCCTGCTGTGAGGTTCTGGCGGATCTCCGTGACACTTGAGCGCAACCGTGTCCGTACTGTAACAATACCGAATTCACTTCACCTATAACTCTGATCCAACTTACGCAATGGATCCTGTCACTGATACCCGATTACTACCTGCTCGGCGAGAGTCCTGGGCCGCACTCATCTACCTCGCGTTGTACCAGGCATATCTGTTCGCCGCTCCCGAATCCGAGTTGCTTCATTGGCTGAGCATGGTCGCGATCCCGCTCTTGCTTGTCACGGCTCTGCGTCACCGCAGCATGTCATTCCCCGCCATTCTAGCTTCTTTCGGGATCCGACACGGCAACGTAGGCAAAGGCGTGGGCTGGGCGTTGTTGTTGGGTGCCGCATTCGGGTTCATTCAGATTTTCTTGTCGGGTAACTCCGGGGAGGTACAGGATTCGATTCGGACCGGCCGAGCACTCTATCTCCTTCCCTTGGGTTTTGTCCTGATGATGCTGTCGGCAGGGTTCACCGAGGAGTTCTTCTTCCGCGGGTTTCTGCAAACCAGAGTAGCAGCTCTTCTCGGATCCAAATGGTCAGCGGTCGTGATCGTGGCCCTGCTTTTCGGCGTGTACCATCTACCGTATGCGTATTTCAATCCGAACTGGCCGAGTGCCGGGGATTGGAGTGCAGCGTGGGCGGCAGCCATGGGAAACGGCGTGCCTGGTGGTCTGGTGCTGGGCACGCTGTATGTGAAATCGAACCGCAACCTGGTCGCTTGTGTCGTGTTGCACTCGATGATCGGGGCTTTCCCAGCTATGACAATGCTTCAAGTGTCTTTCTGAGCAGGCTTCCCTCGCACGTCGATCTCTTCCAGGGTTGCCTGACACCGTTCAGTCGTCGCATCACGACCGTCGATTGGTTCTCCATAGCGGGCTGCCAAATGGCAGAACGGCAATGGAAATCCGTAGCGGCGTGGCCAACTGAACCGTAGGGTCGGCCGGCCGTGTACCACCACCGGTACCAGCCACGCCTCCGTGGCAATGGCGATCTCAGACAGTCCAGGTTTCACTCTGCCATACGGCCCCCCCGCATCGGCAAACAGGCCGATGTTGCAGCGGCGCTCGTTTACCATGTCAATGATCTGCTGCTTGGGCTGGACCGGCGAACTCCGGCGATACACCCATACTTGGAAACCGAACCACGTAGTTACGTCCTGCAGCATACGTGACAAGACTCCATCGTGGCCGATGCCCGTGGGCTGCAGCTCCGCTGGGAAATCCCGCAGTGCACACAGCACCAGCGGCTCGTACGCGTGCCAGGAATAGAAGATGATCGGGCGGTCGGTCTCGCGGGCTAATTTTGCGAGGCCGTCGAGCGAGGGCGCCCACGTTACGCGCGCGGTTCGCCAAGCTGGATAGATCGACAACGCCATGAGTGCGTTCGAGGCCAACACTACGGGTGCGAGCAGCGACCGGTGCCAAGGCGGCTCAGCGAAAGGCACCGAGGCGAAGGATATGCGGCCGCGCTCCCTTTCGCGTTTCACCAAAACGGTGCCCCCTTCTTGGTTGCAGTCCCCATGCCGGTGAGTCGTTCGTTCCCTGGTGATATCGGCGATGCTGTGGTATTACTTTCCCAAGTTGGCGCTCATTGTGATCTCACGCATGAGCCACAATAACAGCCGATATCTTCGAAGACGGCGAGGTTTGGGAAAAATGACCGCTCGGACATTGGGGCGCTACTGCGGACTGCTCACGATTGCAGCGGCCATCCTGCTGCTTGTCCTCGGGATTCTGCCCGTGTTGATGCTGCCTGCCGGCGAACCACCTTTGATTTGGGTACGCGACGACCACTGGTCAGCGCTCAGTATTACTGCATTCGGACTCGCGTTATTGCTCCCGCTCGTCCTGACGGGACTCTATGCCTTTCAACTGCAACACATGGGGGTTGTAGGGCTCATTGGCTTCTTTTTGGCATTCTTGGGATTGCTCTTGCTCCTGAGCTTCCAGTTCGACATGGCGTTCGTGTGGCCGGTGCTGGCAAACGAGATGCCGCCGCTGTTGGACTTCGAGGGCGTGATGTTTCGCGCCCCGAGGTTCTCGTTCATCCACTTCTGGATGGGTCCGCTTTTCACCCTCGGCATACTCGTGTTCGGAGTGAGCACCGTTAGAGCCCGCGTGTTCCCTCGTTGGAGCGGGCTGTTGTTCACCGTCGGAATGATTCTCTCGGCCGGAATGCTCTTTCCACCACTGCTGCTCAGAACGGCAGGATCAATGCTGGCGACAATTGCCCTGATGCGGATGGGTTTGGTGATGGTGGAAGGAAGGCCGCCGAATCCGATACGGTCGGGAAACTAGCAACGGATGATCCACCTGCGTGACAACCAGTTGCTCAACGCCCTGCGGCAGCAGTAGTCATTCTCGTGGCACTCAATCGCCCAACCACCGCCAAATCGCGATTGTATACATCAACCGAAGTTGGCGTACCGCTGCCCAACGGGCCGCTGATCAGCAGCGCCGAAACGGTGCCGTTATCATTGGGATCGACTTGGTATATCGGCAGTGAGAGAGTTTCACCTACGAACGAACCGTCGGCGCTCATGTCCACATCGCCCAAGATCCACCGGCCATCGACGAATGCCGAGGCGGATGTGGAGTCCCGATCAGTCGCGACAACGTAGAGTTCGACGTTGATATCGACCGGCGTTCCCTCAACAGTACCCTGCATGTTGTAGGTCCCCTCACGCTCGTCGTCCACCTCCCCGATCACCTTGAGCTGATTCGACTCAGCCACGATCCCACCAAACACCCCCATGCCACCCTCCAGATTGTTGACGAACCCACGACCTGAGATGGGTACGTTACCGGACCGCGAGAAGTCGAAGTAGCGATCGTCCATCAATGCCAAGGTAACCCAGTAGTAGCGACCGGCCCGGAACACCGACTCCGCGTCCTCCGCTTTGGTGGAATCCTCCTCGCCCAGAACGACAGCAAAGAAATCCGTGAGATTGCCGGGGACGGTCATGCGGGTTGAATCGACGAAGAGTCGGGTTACCGCAACACGCATGCCGACACTATCGGGGCGGTGAACCTCGAGCTGCAGCGCTCGCCCTACCAGTGGAAAAACCTCGGCGTCGAGTGTATCGCGGTCACGGTTGAACAGGAGTATAGGGCCGGGAAGCATGGCGGAGTCGCCCTCCACCCGCAGTACCATGGCTTCGGCTCCGGGAATCTCCATGCGTCCCGAAACGGCATGCCCATCAAGTGTCTCCACCCGCAGCTCCATGGTGTCACCAGTCCGCATCGTAGGGCAACCCAGCGGTCCCCAGTACAAGCCGAGAGACTGGGGCAGGCCCGGATCCGACGGCGATTCCACGAACTCCGTTGTCCCGCAGGGATCGTCAGGCAATGTTGCGTTCGTGATCGTCACGATCGCTGCGCTGATGGGAACCTGCGGTGGGTTCCCTGGGATCGAGCCACGCGTCGAGTCGAGCCCGGATCCGGTGAGTGTCTGTTCCACCAGTATCCACTGCCGGTTCACGTCCGGACGCAGTACCGCGTGTACGACGACAATAGGATCGCCGTTCGGGATCGCAATCTCACCAAACTCGCATGCCGTAGACAAGGCGGCTATCACCAGTATCCAACAGGTGCGGGCACTCAAAAGACGAACTCCACTCCCACGGTGGGCAGCAATGGCAGTTGCGAGATCGCGCTGCGCGTCGCCGGCGCCGTGGTATAGTCATACGTGTACAAAAACACGTTCTTGCGGTTGAGCATGTTCACCAATTGCACGTACGGCCGCAGTATGCCCCCCCACTTACGTGTTTCCCACCAAAAGCTGATGTCGATGCGGCCGTAATAGGGATAGCGCGCCGAGTTGAGCGTCTGGCTCGCGATCGGCTCACGGTCGTAGTCACTAAGCGAGTGATCGGCAGCATAGTAATAGCGGTGATTCCACTCACCTACGAACGGAGTGAACGGCAATGGCGAGCCGTATCCCAACCGCACACTCATGTCGCTGCCGAGTGGTCCCGGTGATTGCAGTATCACGTTCAGCATGTGACGCCGATCGTGTACTGCAGGGAACTCCTGACCGCGTGAGCGTCGATTCACCTTGGTCAACCCATAGGCAATCCAGCCCGTGAACCTTCCCAGGTGCTTGCGCAACAAGAAGTCAACGCCCCACGCTTCTCCCTCCATGGGAATCGTCTCGTCACCCTGGACCCTGGGATCCTCGTCCAGATTGTAGTCCACTATATCGTCAAACGTCTTGTAGTAACCCTCTATGGAAAGCGACATCTCGAGACCGAACCAGCGTTCGAATCCCAACACCACATGGTCAGAACGCCCGACCGGTATCGCCGCGTCGGCGCCGATCCAGAAATCGATCATGTTCCACGGGATGTTCTGATCCCGCAGCGAGTGAATCGCCTGGTAGTAGCGGCCCACCGACCCCGTGATCGCGAAGTCCTTGGAAACGAACCCCTTGATTCCGATTCGCGGCGCCCAATTGACCACTCCAGGCCCTTCCACCGCCTCTACTCGGATTCCCGGCCGCAGGAACAGCCACGGGAACGCTCGCCATTGGTCGTCGATGAACGCAGACCACACGCGCGGGAAGAAGGCAGCCTTGTAGAACTCAGCACTGAGACTCTCGCTCCCCGCGTCGTAAGTCATCTCGTAGCTCTCGTATCCCGCGCCCAGTCGTACGTCGTGGGTCGCACCCGGTGACACCGCGAAGAGGAATTTCGTGGCCATTAGGCGGACTCGGTTGTCCGCCCGGAAGATCCCCGGTTCCAGACCGAAAGTCGGTGCCGAGTTGGTGTAGCTCGCGTCGACGGTTATGTCACCGCGGCCCAGAGGATGGCTGAAGCGCAAGCCCACCAGGCGGTTGCCAAAGCTTGCGTCGAGAGTCACACCGGAACGACCTGGCCGTTCTTCGATCCAGGGCCAGTCCACCACATCCTTACCCAAGTACCCGGTGAGAGACAGAACTCCGCCTGAACCGACCGGCGCCGCGAGCTTGCCGATCGCGTCGTAGAAGTAGTACGGCATCGTCTCACTCGTGAGCAGGCCGACCAACACATCGGCATACGTGCGGCGCCCGGCAACCAGAAAGCTGATCCCGGTACCACCTATAGGTCCCTCGACGAGCAGCTTGCTGGATATCAAAGAAACGAGACCCCTCACACCTATGCGATCGCTGCGCCCCGCGCGGATATCGACATCCATCACACTGCTGAGACGACCGCCGTATTCCGCAGGAAACGCGCCGGTAATGAAGTTGACATTCTCCACGGCATTGGCGTCAAATGTGCTGAATAGACCGCCGAGGTGTGTCGGGTTGAAGATCGTGACGCCGTCCATCTGGATCAGGTTCTGGTCCGGCTCACCACCTCTGACATTGAACCCGACTGAGTAGTCGTTGGTGGCAATGGTTCCCGGCAGCAGCTGCACCACCTTGACCACGTCTGCCTCCGCCAACGCGGGGAGAGTCCTGATCGTGTTCCGGTCGATACTGACCAGGCTGGGCTGCACGATCTCATCGAACCGCTCCCGGGCCCGGAGCTGGGCCTGCGCCTCGACGGCGGGCAACAACACGGCGGCGGATTGCAGGTAGACCAGCATCGTATCCTGATCCGGCTCCAGCCACGTCGTATCGGGCGCCAGGCCGATCCGCTGGAACGTGACCGACAGCAGAGTTCTGGGAATACCTGGCAAAACGAACCCGCCCGACTCGCCGGTCGTCGTGGCAATGTCCAGTGCACCGATCCTCACGCTGACGCCGTTGATCGGGGTGCTGTCCTGTACCGTGAGCACGCGACCCGCTACATCGCGTCGCTGTTGCGACTGAAGCCCGGAGACCGGCAGCAAAGCGAGAAGCCCAGGTATGGCTACGGCCCGAAATCGCCCGTTC
>Ga0209536_100004779_pt1 | contig 21325 bp, 16 predicted proteins | sample DeeMarSeWOR28_12_FD_187461 | JGI IMG/M metagenome (GOLD analysis project Ga0209536, IMG submission 187461) | Marine sediment microbial communities from White Oak River estuary, North Carolina - WOR-2-8_12 (SPAdes) (version 2) | ecosystem: Environmental > Aquatic > Marine > Intertidal zone >... | reverse complement strand
ATGGCGGAAGTGCATGGGAATCGAACCCACCCGGGACGGTTTTAGCGCCCCACACCGGATTTGAAGTCCGGGAGCCGCACCAGCCAGCTGCGCACTTCCGTATGGTAGAGTTGCTTATAATATATTCGTTCACATTTTTGTCAATACGTTTGTCGGGATATGATTAGCATATGTTAGCATATTTTGATTGTTTCTCGGGAATCAGCGGGGATATGACGCTCGGAGCGCTTTTAGATCTTGGAGTTCCGGTATCGTATTTAAAGGAAGAGCTGAGCCGAATTCCCTTATCGGACTTTTCAATCTCGGTAGCCTCGGTTCACCGCAGCGGAATTCATGCCAGTTTGGTTGGCGTTGATGTCCGTGATAATAAAACCCACCGAAATTTCGCTGAAATCAAATCGATGATAGCAAACTCTCCGCTACGTGAGGAAGTTAAGGCAACGAGTTTAAGGGTTTTTGAACGTCTTGCCAAAGCTGAAGGCCGTATACACAGCTGTTCCCCTGAAGAGGTTCATTTTCATGAGGTCGGGGGTGTTGATGCCATTGTCGATATTGTTGGTATGGCACTCTGTCTGGATTATCTTAACATCACCGATGTCATTGCCTCCAGTATTCCGCTTGGCAAAGGCTTTGTTGAATGCCGGCACGGTACTCTTCCGGTGCCTGCTCCGGCGACCTTGGCGATTCTAAAAAATGTTCCGGTTTATGGGACCGATATTCCGCACGAACTGGTTACACCGACTGGTGCGGCGATAATAACCAGCTTAGCGCAATCGTTTCGCCCTATGCCCCGTATGTTAATTCAACAAATAGGCTATGGGGCAGGCGTTCGAAAATTCGAAAATCAGCCGAATCTATTAAGGGTCATATTGGGCACCGCCTCGGAGGATCGAAATGACATATTGGAAGACCGTATTTCCATTTTGGAGTGTTGTATTGACGATATGAATCCCGAATTATTTGGATTTCTTATGGATCGACTTCTTGAGGAAGGAGCGTTGGATGTATATTGGATTCCGGTGTACATGAAAAAGAATAGACCCGGCACGATGCTTCAAGTCCTCTGCAAAGATGAATTCAGGGAAACCCTGATACGCCGAATTCTTTCCGAAACAACGTCTTTGGGACTTCGCTTTTATGAAGTAAACCGACGTTTGCTCTGGCGGCAGCGGTTAAAGGTGAAAACCAGTTATGGCACCGTTACCGTAAAAGGGGTAAAAGATCCGGAAGGTAAGCTGCGGATTGTCCCAGAGTACGAGGAGTGTAAACGGATTGCGGTTGCGAATAAAGTTCCTCTGCGGATTGTCTATGAGACGATAGTCAAAGAGGCAAGCTGAATTGAATAATTAAGATGTCTTTTGCAAAGGCCTTCCCATGTTGCTTGACAAATGTCGAGTCAAATTATAGACACGGGCCATGAATTTTGGAGAAAAAGCGGTTGTCTTCCTGGCTACAGGTTTATATATTGGGAATCTTCCGTTTGCACCGGGTACATTTGGATCTTTGTTAGGGCTGCCGCTAGGTTATTTTCTTTCCATATTTAAGATGCCGCTGGCCCTATCGTTGACGTTGCTTTTCACTTTAGTGGCTGTTTGGATTGCTAATTCAGCTGAAAAAATATTAAAAAAGAAAGATCCGGGATGTATCGTTATCGATGAGATAGCCGGAATGATCATCACTCTCATCGGACTGCCGTTCAGCCTGCCAACAGCTGTGATCGGCTTTATTTTTTTCAGGGCGTTCGATATCCTAAAACCTTTCCCAATCCGGACGCTCGAAAAAAAGATTTCCGGGGGTGCAGGTATCGTTATCGATGACGTCATCGCCGGAATATTCGCCAATTTAGTGTTACGAATTATATTTCTCACGGTGAGTATTTTATGATGATTTGGACATCAAAAATTAAATGGCTTCAATGGGTTTGAGTCAAAGTTAAAAGAAAGGTGGCAAAAGATTGAAAACCGATTCTAAGACTGAAAAAAATGAACAGGCTGCCAAACAAGGCCGTCTTCGAGAAAATATTGAAGCAATTCTCGTCGCAATTTTAATCGCATTGTTTATTCGCACGTTTGTCGTCCAGGCGTTTAAAATACCTTCAGGCTCGATGAAACAGACGCTGCAAATCGGTGATCACATTCTGGTGAACAAGTTTATCTATGGCGTTAAAATTCCATATTGGCACAAAACCGTCGTACCGATTAAAACGCCCGAACGTGAAGATATTATTGTCTTCAAATATCCAGTAGATCCAAAAAAGGATTTTATAAAACGAGTCATTGGTGTTGCCGGAGATGTTGTCGAGTGCCGGGACAAAATACTATATGTGAACAACAAACAATCAAAGCATGCTTACGGTATACATACAGACCCGCACATCATCTCTGGCAACATTCGACCCAGGGATAATTTCGGCCCCGTTACAGTGCCTCAAAATTCACTTTTTGTAATGGGAGATAATCGCGATGAAAGCTTTGACAGCCGCTTCTGGGGATTTGTTGACCTCAAGGCGGTTAACGGAAAAGCCTTTATCATATATTGGTCGTGGGACAAACATAATTTCGGCGTTCGATGGAACCGACTGGGCAGATTTTTGCGATGATTTCTCTCCGCTCTGCTTCAGCGGCAATGATCTGCAAATGGCACACTTATTGAATCATTGATGCGGAGCTGATTCGGCTTTTATTTAACTGCAGCTCCGTCCTTAGGTCCCATTAATTTAATGCGCCGGGGAGAACAGTTCATGCAAACTCGTATTGTCGGCGGCAGAATTATCGATCCTGGACACTTTGACGGCACAGCCGATATCCTGGTTGAGGATGGAAAAATAGCTGAGATCATTGAACATGATGAACATGTTGTTTCCATTCGAGCGTCAAATATTCAACATCCTGAAGCGCGAATAATTGACGCATCCCAAAAAATCGTTACCCCCGGTCTTGTCGATATGCATGTCCATTTACGAGAACCGGGTTATGAATACAAAGAAACTATTGAAACGGGATGCCGGGCAGCAGCATGGGGTGGTTTCACCGCGGTCTGTTGTATGCCGAACACGAATCCAGTTATCGACGATCCGCAGGTAATCGACTATGTCGTTGAAAAGGCAGTTCAAGCGAAATTTGCGCGAGTATACCCGGTGGCTGCCATCAGCAAGGGGCTCGGCGGAACCGAACCTTGTAAATTCGCTGAATTAAAAGAAGCCGGTGCGATTGGTATTTCGGATGACGGAAATCCTGTAATGGACAGCCGGCTCATGCGCAGAGCTTTGGAAGCTGCCAAGGAACTCAATCTTCGGGTCATTTCCCATTGCGAAGACCTAAATTTGGCCGCCGGCGGAGACATGAATGAAGGTCCGGTGGCAACTCAGTTGGGATATACCGGAATTCCGAATGCGAGCGAGAGTATTATGGTTCTCAGAGATATCGCTCTTTGTGAATTAACCGGAGCAGGGGTTCATATCGCCCACGTCAGTACGGCAGAATCCGTTCAGGCCATTCGAGACGCCAAAAATAGAGGAATCGAGGTGAGCGCTGAAACTGCTCCGCATTATTTCACGCTAACCGATAGCGCCGTTAAAGAGTACGGCACACTTGCGAAAATGAATCCTCCGTTACGCAGTGAGCGCGATCGTTTGGCGATTCGTGAAGGCCTTGCCGACGGGACCATTGATGCTATCGCAACAGATCATGCACCGCATTCCGTTGAAGAAAAGGCCGTCAAATTCAATTCCGCTGCCAACGGGATCATCGGTTTGGAAACATCGGTTTCTTTGAGTCTCAAATTGGTACACGATGGTCTGCTTTCGTTAACCCAATTGATTGAAAAAATGTCGAGCAAGCCGGCCGCAATACTCGGGCTTGAAACCGGGTTACGGGTCGGACAACCGGCAGACATAACCATTATCGATCCCGAGCTCTCCTATATCGTTGAGGCCGGGGAATTCCAATCATTAAGCCGAAATACTCCTTTTGAAAAATGGCACCTGACCGGCAGGCCCGTATTAACCATGGTAAATGGCCACATAACGTATGAATACGATGTGAATTAATATCGGATAAATTGTAATGTCAACAACCCCTCCGCATCTATTAGTCGTAGACGACGAGTTGAGCATGCGTGAGCTGCTCGAATACATGCTCACCAAAGAAGGCTACGCAGTGACTTGTGCCGAAAATGGTCGCAAGGCGATTAGTCTGCTGGAAAAAAATAAATATGACCTATTGCTCTGCGATATTCGACTGGGAGACATTTCGGGTTTGGATGTCTTAAGGGCATCCAAAAATAGTAGCCAGGATACCGTGGTAATTTTAATTTCCGCCTATGCCACTACCGAAACTGCGGTTGAGGCCATGAACGAAGGTGCCTATGACTACGTTCCCAAACCTTTTGACAAAGACGAGTTGATGCAGACGATTGCCAAAGCTTTGGAATTAAGAACTATTGAGCATGAAAAGAAGATTCTTGATGACGAAGTTAAGAAAAACGTGCATTTTGGATTGATTGTGGGTACCAGCCCGGCCATGAGACACATATATCAACTCATTCGTCAAGTGGCAAAGACCACGACCAATGTCCTCATTACCGGCGAAAGCGGCACCGGTAAAGAGCTGATCGCCCGCGCTATTCATCAGGAGAGCAAACGCAGCAACGACGAATTTGTTGTCATCAATTGCGGAGGTATTCCGGAAACCTTAATGGAAAGTGAGTTGTTCGGACATAAAAAAGGTGCGTTTACCGGCGCCACGCAGGATAAAAAGGGTTTATTCGAAATCGCGCATAAAGGAACCATCTTTCTAGATGAAATCGGAGAACTTACGTTACCGATTCAAGTGAAACTTCTGCGGGCGGTGCAGGAAAAGGTGTTTAAACCGGTCGGCGGTAACGAAGACATAACGGTGGATATCCGAATTATTTCGGCAACCAATAAAAATCTGGAAAAAGAGGTGATCGCCGGTAATTTCCGTGAAGATCTTTTTTATCGCTTAAATGTTATCGAAATCAAAGTTCCGCCGCTTCGCGATAGAAAAACCGATTTGCGGGCATTGGCCCAGCATTTTCTGGAAAAGTACTCCAAAGAAATGGGCAAAGAAATTACCAAATTTTCATCCTATGCCATTGACTTGCTGAATAAATATGATTTTCCAGGCAACATCCGCGAGCTCGAAAATCTACTGGAACGTAGTGTGGCGCTTTCCACCACCAACATCATCCTTCCTGACAGCCTTGCTCTATCAGTGCACAAACGTCGATGGATCGAAGGGTTCAAAGATCGGCGGTTTGATTTAGATGAGGTTGCCCGTGGGGTGTCCCTGGAAGCCATTTTAGAAGAAATTGAACGCGGCTATTTAAAAAAAGCGCTCGATTGCAGCAATGGAAACAAAAACAAAGCCGCGGAGTTGCTGGGCATCACGTTTCGATCCCTGCGCTATCGTCTGGATAAACTGAATATCGAAAAATAGCAACATCCTGTTTCGTATCTAATATCTAAACTGATCGGTTCAGGGTTGCAAGTGATTGAAACTGAGCACTATATTGATCAAGGTCGGGTATTTTCAGATTTCACCCATTGGGTGAAAAGGTGTCGTAAACACATTTAAGACGGACTCCTTGATAGAAGCTGGGTAATCGTATTTCCAACCCGGAACGCTGAACCCAGAACCGCTCAACCTAGGTAATAGTTAAAGAGTCTTCCTTCGCAGCTGATTGCAGTCAAGTTGTCTCCATACTCTTCCCCGGTATTTTAATCCCCTATTTTGATTTTTTATAAAGTTATCCGAGAACCAGCCGATACTATTGGTAATCGGTTTCGGCCGTATGATCTTTGAAAAACCAATCAGATTCAACAAATCAAAATACCCATGACAAAAATTGTCACTACCGGGGCAAAATTTGTAAGTTGCTGGCATTTTATACGAAATAATTTCGAGCCGACAATCTCAATTAAAATTTAAAAGCAATAAATTCAAAATGTTACAAATTATTCTATTGATGATTATTATTTGGCATACCATTTGCTTAAACCAATTGCATACATTTTTTTCGAATACAAAAGTTACATTCCATATAACTAGAATTTAAAAAGGGGGGTGGGAGCAAATCATCAAGTAACCAACGGATTCAGGTTAACCAACTTAAGATACATAGTAAACAAACCTTATAAACTATCAAATTAAAATGGGAGGGTTCAACATGCTACAAAAACTAAGAGGCAATTCACAGGGTTTTACACTCATCGAGCTGATGATCGTTATCGCGATTATCGGTATTCTGGCGGCGATCGCTATTCCGAACTTCATCGCTTACCGTAATAAATCGTACTGCAGTGCGGCGGAAGCCGATGCCAACAGTGTGGCCGCGACCATCGCCGATTATTTTGCGATTCCGGAAAACACGACGTTGCCAACCGCAACCGATCAGGGAACTTATTTGGGTTACCAGCTTTCCAACAAAGGTGGTCAGAATGTAGTTGACGTCGCCGGCGATCCGAACGGCACGATTACCATTGTCGTCACAGACGGTTCGGGTAGATGCGATACCGAATATAAGTCCAAGAGCGCCAGCGGTACCGGGATTAACAAATGGACTAGCGCAACGAGCAACGACTACACCAAGTACATGGATTAATTCACTGGTCTGACCAATAACATCAAAAATTATATCCGTCAAAAAAGAAGGGGGGGATTCAGTCCCCCTTCTTTTTTAGACGATCACGCGTCCAACACATTTGCGTCGTGGATTGTTGCATTCTGAAGTTGTGGTCCCAGATATCCAACGATAGATCTTGCCTTGCTATGCTCTATGTCTGGTCAAAAAGCCCAAACCTCAAATGAGCCTAAACAGAATGTAAAGACAAACATGTCTGTGTGTCATCGTTGACTCAAAAGTTTATGTCATGGTATTTTAACATAGGAAACTAATTAATTTTCGCAATCCATTGAGCGTGACAAGTACTCGTTAATATCTGCAATCCAATTTTTCAATCGTGATTTAAACCCATAGACAAATCACACGCATGTAAACGTTTTCAATTCAAACGGGGTTAAAATGATACGCAGTATTTTCGGCTTAGGATGAGGATCGAATGTTCAGACGGTTCTACCCAGTGGTGTTTAGCAAGCTGACTCTTGCCGTATTGATCCTGATCTTTATGATTTGCCTTGCCTATATGAACACGTTTCAGGCATCATGGCATTTAGACGATCATTCTAATATCGTCAAAAATAGCGCCCTGCACATACCCAATCTAAAAATAGAGACTCTCATCCGAACGTTTTATGCATCCCCCACACGCCCTGGATTGATAGGAAAGGAGCTCTACAGGCCAATTCCGTGTCTTTCCTTTGCCCTCAATTGGTACCTTGGCAAGGATGATGTTTTCGGTTACCACCTAGTTAATCTCATCGTGCACATTCTGACAGCCTCGTTTTTGTTGCTTACCGTATTCTTTCTGCTGAGATCACCCAATCTAGCGCATAAGCTCAGCAGGAATGAGGTTATCATTGCATTTTTAGCTGCCGCCCTGTGGGCCCTGAATCCGATTCAAACCCAGGCAGTGACGTATATTGTCCAGCGCATGGCCTCAATGGCGGCCATGTTTTATATGCTGAGCACACTTTTCTATATCACCAGCAGATTGAGTGAAAACCCAATCAAACGTATTTTTTTGCTTTTGGGTTGTTTATTGTCATACCTGTTTGCTCTGGGCTCAAAGGAAAATGCCATTACCCTTCCTTTAGCATTGGTTCTCATCGAAATCCTATTCTTTCAAAATCTAAATATTCCTCGCACGCGCAGACTATGGCTTTGGGGGTCAATTGGAGGCGCTGTCCTATTGATACTGGCGGGCGTGCTGATATTTTCGTCGGGTGATTTTTTGTCACCAGCTAAAGCATATCGACACCGGCCGTTTAGCTTAGCCGAACGCGTGTTGACCGAGCCAAGAATCGTGGTTTTTTATTTAAGTCAAATCTTCTACCCAGTCCCCAGTCGACTATCCATTGAGCATGATGTTCAAATTTCAACATCATTGATTCAGCCGTGGTCGACGCTTCCGGCAATTTTAGCCATCTTCCTAATGATCGCTTTTGGCCTTTTGCTGATTCGCAAACAGCCGATAGTTTCGTTGGCGATGTTGTTTTTTTTTCTCAACCATGTAATTGAATCAAGTATCATCCCCTTAGAGCTTATCTTCGAGCATCGCAATTATCTTCCGAGTATGTTTCTTTTCTTACCCGTTGCATATGGAATTGTATGGATGATCACGTATTATAAACAAAAGAGTCTGGTGCTATCACGTGTTTTAGTCATTTTTTCGGCGTTGGTGCTGGTTTGTTTCGGTTGGTCGACGCATATTCGCAATATGGCCTGGGCGACTGAAAAATCTCTGTGGGAAGATGCATTGAGGAAGGCTCCAAATTCGAACCGCCCATGGCATAATTTAGCATGGGGATACTATGTTAAAACAGGGCAGTATGATAAGGCGCTTGAGCTTTATGAGAGATCTTTGGATCTTCAACGGAATAACAACTTTTCCAAATCCCTGGCTCTGAACAACATGGCGTTGATTTATTTTCATAAGAAGGATGTTACCAGAGCCATTGATCTGTGGAAGCAAGCATTGGAATTAAGCCCGGATCTTGAAATCATTCGGTTTCGTTATGCAATTGGTTTAACCGAGATGGGGGATTTTAATAACGCTTTAGAGACAGTAAATCGGCTTTTATCCAAGCGTCCCGACCACCTCGATTATAATTACCTTAGAGGTAGAATTCTGCTGATGAAAAAGGATTACGATTCTGCCCTTAAATCTTTTGAAAAATGTCTCGAGCTTAAACCGGATTCAGTTGAAATTATGCATAATATAGAGATTTGCCGCAATTTTTTGGGTCAATTCAGTTTAGCAGAGTCGGTACTTGAAAATGCTTTAAGAAACGATCCGAAATAACATGAAAACGTTTTTTAAAACGCAAAAGCCTGTTAAGGCACTGCCGTTCAGGGCATACTTCCTAACCGCCATATTACTAGCGTTAACAGGACTCTTCACCTCAATTTATCTTTCAATTTCCCATTACCGAGTTTATACGGATTTTGGATATAAGAGCTTTTGCGCAATTTCCAAGGCCATCAACTGCGATACTGTATCGCAATCCTCATATTCCCTGTTTTTAGATGTTCCGGTTCCATTTTGGGGGATAGTGGGATACACATTCGTTTTGATGATGCTTCTTTTGATTAAACCCAGAGAGTCATCTCGACAACGGATATGGGCCTTGATATTTTGGATTGCAATGGCCTTCAGCGTTTATAGTGTCATTCTTGCATTTATTTCTAACTATCGTATTCGAAGTTACTGTATCCTGTGCATACTCACCTATGCTGTGAATCTATCGCTTCTATGGTATGCATGGCTGATCCGCAAACGATTCTCCAATTCCGGGATATTTGAAGATACAACCTACGATCTTATGTACTTGAAAGAGAATCCTTCCAAAGTATATGGATTGATATTGCCTTATTTGATCATTGTTGCCGCATGCGCATTCCTTTTTCCACATTACTGGAAGTTTGATCCGCCACCGCTGCCTGTTGACATTCATACCGGTGTTACGCAAGAGGGTCACCCATGGATCGGCGCTGAAAATCCGGTGCTCACAGTAATCGAATTTACCGACTACGAGTGTTTTCAGTGTCGCAAATTGCACTTTTTTTTGCGTCGACTCGTCGCCGACAATTCAAATAAAATCAAACTTATTCATCGTCATTTCCCGATGGATCACGAGGTTAATTCTTTAGTCAAGCATCCATTTCACGTCGGGTCAGGCGCAATGGCGCTGCTAGCAATTTATGCCGCTGGTGAAGGTTCATTCTGGAAAATGAACGACCTGTTATTTGAGAATGCAGCACAGCGAAACCAATTGGGGATCAAACATCTCGCAGCTGACATCGGCATAGATTTTGAAAAGCTAAAAGGGGCATTGCGTGATCCTGAAGTCAGACACAAACTGAACCAGGATATTTGGGCCGGCTTGAAGCTGGGAATTACCGGAACGCCAGCGTTTGTTATTGATGGAAAGGTATACTTGGGGCAAATTCCAGCGGAGATCATTAAAAAAGCAATAAAGTAAAAGCTTAACTAATACGGTAATTCTTAAAATGTTTGAAATAAACCACAACGTAACACCAATATTTCTTGATTTAAGTTGCTGATCCGGGGTGAATTGGTCATATGAGCACAGACGAAATTCGAAGCCATCTGTCTTTCAACACCTGGACTTCTTTTAGTGGGTTTAGTTTGAAAATGGGATCGAGGTGTTGATTCCCATACTTCGGTAAATTTGTGTCCATATCGATTTCTTGTATGACGAGTATTTGTGAATAAAGATGCATTTTAAGTTCGTTTAAAATTTCATGACGATGTCTATTGGCGAAATTGAAATTTACTGCCCCAAAATTCATTGCCGTAAATTGGCCTGAATATGGCGTGATTATCAGAACATTGCGATTGTTCAGTGATTCGAGATATACAAGCGACTGATGATGGATGCGGGTTGCGAGCAAACTATCTATAAAACGGTGCTTCATAGCAATTGGATTGTAAAACAGAAAGACTGCGATGGATGCTATAAGCAATTTTTTTCCTGTGACCCATTGCGGCCCGTGGGCTATAAGGATAATTGGAATAAGAGAGGAAAAAACGCAAAAATACATAAAAAGGCGCGCCTGAGTTGGAAGATCATAACGACCTAAATGATGTGCCAGCACAATCACAAGCATTGTTATCACGCATATTGCTAAAATCGATCCGAAAGCCATCTGATAAGGCTTTAAAACCAGTTTTTTCGTCATCACTTGCATGAATATGTAGAAGACAATGACAAGTGCTGCTAAGTTTAGCAATCCTGCATAGGGCAGATCTAAGGTCAGGTTCATAAAATTTTCGATAAAAACTAGACTATGTTTCAGAAATGATTGGATAGAAAAAAGCGTTACACCCTGAGGGTTTTCATAGGTACCGACAGAAAGCAGGCGCTGCCATATATAGGGAAGACTTAATATCGGAGTAAGGCTGAAAATATATGTGCGTGTTTTAAGGTATTCCAATTTGATATATTTTAAGCTAGCAGCCACAATAATCAAAAAGAAAATACAGGATTCGTATCGAATATTGGAGAACATCAATAAACTGACCCAGAGAAATGCAAAATTTTCTGAATTTGGGGATTTGAGAAATTCATAAAGAGCAAGCATGGCAAGAGCAAAGAAGAACGTCGAAAAAAGATCGTACCCCCCAGAGGTTGCATAGATAGGGATCAATGGGTGTGCTAAAATCAGCAACATGGCGGCAATGGCGGAAAATGTATCTGTCGACTTTTGAACGGCAACAAACGTTCCTGATAAAAATACGAACATCACCAGAAAATTCAAAACGAAGACATTTTGATAATGGTATCCTAATACCGAATGGATCACGCATGTGGCAAAAGGAAAAAGCAATGGCCGATTCGGAATCTCGACTTCGACGGGATGTAGGTTTCCATAATAGTATTTTCCCATGGAAATTCTGTAGGCTTCCTTGTGATAAAGCATCGATTGGGAAACTGCAAGCAGATTGGTTTCATCGTTGAGTACCTTAAATTTAACGGGGACGGAAATAAAGACAATGATGGTCAAAATCAACGCAATCAAGCTGCCAACCCAATAAGATCTAACAAATTTCGTCAGCGAGAAATTCGATTGGTGCAATAATCGAAGCAATTGAACAATCCAGATAATGCAAAGTGCAAAAACAATATAATATGATGTGCACGCGTACAACCATGTCATTATCTGCCGGCTTTTAAAGCTATACAAAAGGAGAAACAAAAATAGTATAAGAGGCAGAATGTTTAAGAGCCACCACGGTGGTTTTTTTAAGCTGATAAAATTCATCGCTTTTTCTACATATCTAAACCAATTCAATCCAAATGCCTAACTGCGAGTTGAAAACAAACAAATCGTCATCTTTGATAGTCGCTGTCCAGTATTTCCTTTCAGCGTTTCTAGTCATTATCATTGTTTCCGTCATCATCCTATCGTGTGTACCACCGGTCAGCCGGGATGCTCTTACACATCATTTAGCGGTCCCGAAGCTCTATTTGATGAATGGGGAGATCTCTGAAATACCATCCATTCTCTTTTCTTATTATCCAATGAACTTGGACTTATTATACATGATTCCGCTCTATTTCGGCAATGACATTGTGCCGAAATTCATTCATTTTGCATTTGCATTGCTGACAGCATTGCTTATTTATATGTATCTGAAGAAAAAACTGGATACGCTGTTTGCTCTCATAGGGGTCTTATTTTTTCTTTCACTACCGATCATCGTAAAGCTCTCCATAAATGTCTACGTGGATCTGGGACTTATTTTTTTCTCTACCGCCTCAATTATCAGTTTGTTGAAATGGAATGAGAGTCATTTTCAGATTAGATACCTGGTGCTATCCGGGATATTTTGTGGCCTGGCCCTTGGAACAAAATATAACGGGCTTCTAATTTTTTTTATTCTAGCCGTATTTATTCCTATCATATATGTCAGCCAAAGCAAAAAGCGCTTCTCAGACCAATGTGTGAATCGGAAAAATCATTCTTTAAAGCATCAATTCGGAGCAATTGGCTATGCGGCAGTTTTTGGTATTGTTTCCATGCTTGTCTTTTCTCCATGGATGATCAGAAATCTGAATTGGAAAGGAAATCCGGTTTACCCGCTGTATAATAATTGGTTTAACTCCAAACCGTCTCAATCGATTGACATTCTTGAAAATGACGTATTGAAAAATTCAAATAATGAGGCAGTCATAACAGCCAAACAATCTTCTAAACGCTGGAGCCCGATTGCACTTAGACGGATCATATACAAGGAAACATGGTTGGAAATTGCGTTAATTCCGATCAGAATCTTTTTCCAAGGACAGGATGATGATCCGAAGTATTTCGATGGCAAATTAAATCCATTTCTTTTTTTGCTGCCAATTTTTGCTTTTTTGCATCTAAAAAATGACTCCCAGACATTAAGATTTGAAAAGAAGTTTTTTTTGTTGTTTACCATTTTATTTATTTTCTACGCCTATTTTCAAATTGACATGCGTATCCGGTATATTGCCCCGGTAATTCCGCCCCTGGTAATTTTATCGATAATGGGACTGCATCAAATTTTTAAATCACTCACGAATCGTTGGAAAAATTTGCCGCAACGGACCGTTTCTCTGGGATTGTTGTTTATTTCTATGGTGATCCTTGCTTTCAATCTTGGTTATCTTGGTGATCTATTCACCTATGTTAGACCGTTTAGCTATATAAGTGGACGAATTGACCGTGACAGCTACATAACAAAATACCGTCCGGAATATGCTGCCCTCCTATATTCGAATCAAAACCTACCTGATTCCGCAAAATTACTTGGTCTTTTCCTTGGCAATCGACGGTATTACAGCGACAGAGAACTGGTTTTTGGTAACAACCAGTTTCGGAGTATCGTTAAAAAAGCCGCATCCCATGCTGAGATCTTATCTGCCCTAAAGGGAAGAGGGTATACTCACATTCTTATTCGATTTGATCTTTTTAACAGATGGGCGGCGCTTCAATTTAATGCCCGAGAAAAAAAATTTTTGGATACATTTTTCAAGAAGCACGTCCGCTTATTAATAGCACACCGTGGATATGGTCTTTTTCAATTATCAATCTAGTTTTGATTATCAAGTGCATGTATTTGAAAAAATATATAATAATTTAAAATAGTTGACAATATTTCTGTAATTTTCTATACTGTTAGACAATACGCATTTATCTCTGGCGCCAATTGGTAGATATGAGCATCCTTAAAACGTCGATAATTATCCCGGTCTATAATGAAGGCCAAACCATCGGAAATCTTGTTTCCGATATAAAATCCCGATATCCGCATTTTGACATCATTGTGATTGATGATGGATCCACCGATAGCACGGCGGATGCCGCACAACAGGCGGGTGCGGTTGTTTACAGCCATCCGTATAATATTGGCAACGGGGCTGCGATCAAGAGCGGCATTCGAGTTGCCACCGGAGATATTTTGGTTTTTCTGGATGGAGATGGGCAGCATGATCCGGAAGATATCGAGATATTAATTCGTCACATTCCCGAATTTGATATGGTGGTTGGTGCTCGATCGCTAAGTGATCAGGCTTCAATAGGCCGCGCACTGGGAAATAAAGCCTACAACTGGTTCGCATCCTATGTCGCTAAATTCGCTGTTAAAGACCTAACTTCCGGATTTCGGGCTGTAAAATCCAACGTCGCTAAAAACTTTTTATATTTGTTACCCAATACGTATTCTTATCCCACCACATTGACATTGGGAGTCTTGCGAAGCGGTTTGAGCGTAAAATATATACCAATAAAAACTAAAAGGCGAAAATCAGGAAAAAGTAACATCAAGATTATACAGGATGGTGTTCGATTTTTCATGATCATCACGAGGATCTGTACGTTGTATTCACCCATGAGGGTGTTTTTGCCGGTTAGTTTTGTAATGTTTTTGCTCGGGGTGATCAATTATATCTACACGTTCATCACCAGAAGCCGGTTTACCAACATGAGCGTCTTTTTATTTGTGGCGTCCATTATCATTTTCATGATGAGTCTCATATCTGAGCAGATCTGCCAGATGCGTTTCGAAAGAAGGGGGGCGGATCGACCCATTGTTAAGGCTGATTCTTCAACAAAAGATTCATAAGATCACGCGTGCCTAGCAATCCTGATTGATCGAACTTCCTTTGCCGCTGTATTTCTACCAGCGGCATTTTGGTGCAGGCAAACTGTTACCTCAAATGAGCGTAAATAAAATGAAGCGATTAATAACCTTCTGATAATAAAACAAATGTTGATAGAGATTAGATTATTCATATTTCATCATGTTTAGAGATCAAAAAGTCATCGTCGTCATGCCGGCTTATAATGCTTCGCAGACTCTGCGCAGAACGTATGATGAAGTTATCGGACAGGATTATGTCGATCAGGTTATCGTAGTCGATGATAAGAGTCAGGATGAAACCGTATCCATCGCCAATTCATTGCCCCAGGCCACGGTTTTCACACATGAAAGAAATTTGGGTTATGGTGCCAACCAAAAAACATGTTACCGACTGGCCCTTGAAGCCGGAGGTGATATCATTATTATGGTACACCCTGATTACCAGTATACACCGAAACTTATTCCGGCAATGGTGTCGATGATTGGAAATGGTCTTTATGAATGCGTGCTCGGCTCCAGAATTCTGGGAGGGTATGCGTTGAAAGGCGGAATGCCGTTTTGGAGATACATGGCAAATCGGTTTCTGACGTTAATCGAAAATATATTCTTGGGAGCAAAATTGTCTGAGTATCATACAGGTTATCGAGCATTTTCTCGGAAAATTTTGGAACGACTTCCTCTGGATGTCAATTCGGATGACTTTGTTTTTGATAACCAGATGCTGGCTCAAATCATATGGTTTGGATACACGATCGCCGAGGTGAGCTGCCCGACAAAGTATTTTGCGGAGGCATCTTCGATTAATCTCACCCGAAGCATAGGCTACGGTCTCGGATGCCTGTATACGTCTCTTGAATTTTTTTTAGTGAAAATGGGTCTGATTTCATCAAAGCAGTTTCCACGATACTAAATCCGCACCGGTTTTTGGATGGTTTGCCCACACGCTAGACCGTATAACGAATCTCAGGTTTAAAAACATTAATGAAAAATACTTATTTCCATCCCCGTTATACACCGGCGATAGCCTTAATTCTGGTTATTGCGATTATGGCTGTCTACATTCAGGTTGTAACCTTTGATTTCATCAGCTACGACACGGCAACTTATGTGTATGAAAATCAACATGTAAAGGCCGGATTGACCAAAGAAAGCATCAATTGGGCGTTTACCGCCACATACGCCAGTAATTGGCATCCTCTAACCTGGCTCTCACATATGCTGGATGTTCAGCTTTATGGGCTGAATCCGGGATGGCATCATTTGACGAACGTGATATTCCACACATTTAATGCGTTACTACTGTTTTGGGTTTTCTGCCTGTTGACCGGAAATGTTTGGCGAAGCGGCATTGTCGCAGCATTATTTGCGCTGCACCCGTTGCACGTGCAATCGGTGGCCTGGATAGCGGAGCGTAAGGATGTGTTGAGTACATTTTTTGGCTTACTGGTAATCTGGAGTTACGTGCGCTATGTTCAATATCCCAGGGTCGGCAGATTCATGCCGGTCGTTTTGTTTTTTATTTTAGGTCTTATGGCCAAACCGATGATTGTAACATTACCGTTTATCTTGCTACTGCTGGATTACTGGCCGCTGAAGCGGATGCAGCTAAAATTCAAGAAAACCTATCGTGTTTCAAAATCGATTCGCTCTAAAACCGCTTTGATAGTCGAGAAAATTCCTTTGTTTTTTATTGCGGCAGTATCATGCATTGTGACGGTTTATGCCCAACATGCTGGAGGAGCAGTCAGCACGTTGGCCGAAATTCCCATGCATGTCCGAATAGCCAATGCTTTGATGTCTTATGCAAGCTATATCGGTAAGATGTTTTGGCCCAGCAACCTCGCTGTCATATACCCCTATGGCGAGGTGTGGCCGGTCTGGCAGATCGTGCTGGCCTTTGGATTGTTGGCTGGAATAACATTTCTAGCGTTTAAATGCATTACATCACACCCGTGGTTTCTGGTCGGGTGGCTTTGGTATCTGGGGACACTCGTCCCCGTCATTGGGTTCGTGCAGGTTGGAGCTCAAGCCATGGCTGACCGGTATACGTATATCCCATTAATAGGGTTGTTTCTAGTCGTGACCTGGGGGCTTTCAGACCTATGGAATCGATATCGATTAAAAAATGTTGGAATGGTTACATTAACGGCAGGGGTTTTGATTTTTCTGGCGGCGTTATCGTGGAAACATGTTGGATACTGGAAGAACAGCATCACGTTGTTTGAGCATACGCTGGCGGTGACGAAAAACAACTATGTGGCTCATAACAATCTGGGGCATCGATTGCTTGAGCTTGGCAAACCCACCGCAGCAATCCCGCATTTTGAAAAAGCCTTGCAGATAAATCCTGCATTTGAGGTTGCCCATCTCAACCTTGGTCTCGCATTATCACGACAAGGAAACCTCGAAGCTGCGATAAACCATTATTCTGAGGCATTGAAGATAAAGCACGATTATGCCGTTGCTCACAATAATATCGGCAATGCACTGTACCGGCTCGGGAAAGCCGATAAAGCCATCAACCATTATTTGCAGGCCTTGCGAATTGATTCCGAATATGCGGAGGCATACAATAATTTAGGAGCGGCGTTGATTCAGTTAGGAGAAACCGAAAAGGCTGTTGTATCTTTTAGAAAAGCCCTCAAAGTCAATCCCGGTTACATTGATGCGCAAAAAAACCTTGAGAATACCTTGACGGCATTGAGACCCAATTACCAGAGAAATTAATGAATTCTCCAAGACCTTTTTCTTATCGTGGTTTTGAGTTCAAAAGACCGCATTTTTGATTCCTTTCGAAAACGAATGAAATTTTCTCAAGGATCACCCCCGATAAACCGATAATCGTTTTAGATCTGAAAATGTGTCATAATTCTGGACAGCCAATATAGTTATTTTTGACATTTCAAATTGGTTATGATATGAGTAGAATAGTTACTCAATAAAGGAGTTGATGATGGACAATCTGTTTGCGGGACTCATATCATCTAAAACCAGAATCAAATTGTTGATCCGATTTTTCTTTAATCCCCAGACCCGATCTTATCTCAGGGAACTATCCAAAGAATTCAATGTGTCTTCAAACTCCGTGCGTGAGGAGTTGAACCAACTCAGAAAAACCAAGCTCCTCAAATCGGAAAAAAACGGCCGCCAAGTTTACTATAAGGCGAACCAAGAACATCCGCTTTTTGATGAACTCAAATCTATGGTCAGCAAGGTCATGGGCATAGATCAGGTTATTGATGGGATTGTGAATCGACTGGGGGACTTGGAAAAAGCCTATCTTATCGATGACTACGCGGAAGGTAAAGACAGCGGAATTATTGACCTTTTGTTAATCGGAAATATTGATCAATACCATTTGAATGATTTGAGCAGAAAAACTGAACGATACATCAGACGAAAAATTCGATCTCTGGTCGTAAGCCGTGAAGAATACCAGGAGCTTTTACCCAAATTAAAAGACAAGCCGAGGGTTCTGATTTGGGAAGCACCGGATAAATAATGGCTAAGCATTCACAGGTTCAAGGTTCACCGTTCAGGGTTATCTTTGTTTATAGGCACCTACAATGATATTCACAGTCTTAAAATTGGTACAGTTCTTGTATGATTTTAGCAGGTTATAATCGAACCCGGATGAAGACGGATTGTGCGGATTATTTAATATAGCCAACAGGTAAAAGACATAAAATCTTCAATGAAAATCTATGGCGATCCGCGTCGATCGGCGTCCTAATTTAATATAATTATATAAATTTCAATTAGTTATATAAAAATTAGAATGTAACTTAGCAGGCGGAGCTGTATAAATTAGCTGGTAAGTTCGTCAGTTGGTGAGTTGGTAAGGGTGAAGGCGAATGAATTATGTTGATCATCTGGTTGTCGAAAATAGTCTAATTTATCTTTGCACCTTAGCGTCTTTGCGTGAGACCATTCAGAAAGAAACGACGAATATTTGACGATGAATTGAATGGACGATGAACATGAATAATTCAATCCTGGTCACCGGCGGTGCGGGTTACATCGGCGCGCACGCCTGCAAAGCGTTATCAAGGGCAGGGTATACTCCCATCACCTACGATAATTTGGTGTATGGTCATCGGTCGGCGGTGAAATGGGGGCCGATGGAAGAGGGCGATATATCTGATCGCAGGCGACTGGAGGAAGTGATACGGAAATACACACCAACAGCGGTAATGCATTTTGCAGCCTATGCCTATGTTGGTGAATCCGTAGAAAACCCTGAAAAATATTATCAAAATAATGTGGCCGGGACTCTATCTCTGTTACAAGCTATGCGGAGATGCAACATCGATAAAATTATATTCTCAAGCACCTGCGCCACATACGGTATGCCCGAACAAATACCCATTCCCGAAGATCATCCCCAACATCCGATCAATCCATATGGCCGCAGCAAACTCATGATCGAATGGATTCTAGAGGATTTTTCGGAAGCCTACGATATGAGATATGTATCGCTGCGGTATTTTAATGCTGCTGGCGCCGATCCGGATGCAGAAATCGGTGAGGACCATGACCCTGAAACCCATTTGATTCCATTGGTTTTGGATGTAGCCTTCGGCCGACGGGACCATCTTGATATATACGGCACCGATTATAACACACCGGATGGGACCTGCATTCGGGACTATATCCATGTAACGGATCTTGCCGATGCTCATTTGCTTGCCTTGAGGTATCTTCTGGATGGTGGTCAAAGCGATGTCTTTAACCTGGGAAATGGTGATGGGTTTTCCGTCAGAGAGGTGATCGCGACGGCAGTGAAAATAACAGGTTGCAAAATCCCTTGCGTGGAATCCGACCGGAGACCCGGGGATCCACCGGTTCTCATCGGAAGTTCAGATAAGATTCAAAAAGATTTGAGATGGAGACCTGTATTTAACAGTCTAGATTCCATTGTCGAGACTGCCTGGCGATGGCACAAAAAGCATTACTTTTATGACGCTTAATCAAAACCCGGAGGGGATGTTGAGTCAAAAATTAGCCGAAAGCGTTTACACTCCTGAATCCCAACTTCGGAATCCCAAAGAGCTCTTCCGAAGTATGTGGAATGATTTACTTGCTTCCCGGGAACTTGCTTGGAGATTAATAGTAAGAAATGTCAGCGCGAAGTATCGTAAAACAGTATTAGGATACTTATGGGCATTTTTACCCCCGATATTCACAACTGTTACATTTGTGTTTTTGAACTCCCAGAAAATGATAGAGGTTGAAAAAACAAACATTCCATACCCGGCATTCGTGTTAATCGGTATGGTACTGTGGCAATTATTTACCGAAACGCTTAGCAGTCCATTGCGTATTATAAATCAATCAAAATCATTTATTACAAAAATTTATTTCCCTCGTGAAGCTCTCATCATTGCTGGCGTCGGTGAGGTAACATTCAATTTTTTCATAAGATTATTACTGATATTGGTTGTTTTATTTGTGTATAAGGTTCCAGTAACCAAAGCTGTTTTTTTTGCGCCATTTGGCATCATGTCACTTTTAGCTTTAGGGCTAGTGTTTGGAGTTTTACTGGTACCTATGGGGGTACTTTATGAAGATATTGAAAAGGGGCTCCCTTTGATTACTACGATATGGATGTTTTTGACACCAGTAATATATCCAATGCCTGAAGGTTTTCCTGCCTCTCTTTTATACATAATGAATCCGGTAAGTCCACTTTTGAACACATCACGAGAAATGCTTACGACCGGCTCATTGTTTCAAATTAAGACTTTTTGTTTCATAAATATTTTAACCTTTTCCTTTTTATTTATAAGCTGGATTCTTTATCGAGTGGCTTTACCCTATTTGGTGGAGCGAATGAGCAGTTAAATCTAAAATAAAAAATTTGAATATGCCTGAGGAAACATTAGTAAATACAGAAAATTTGTCAAAAAAATTCTGCAGGAATTTAAAGCGTTCTTTGTGGTACGGATTGAAGGATATTGCCTGTGAAATAGTTGGTCAGAGCAAGGATAAAGACACTCTCCGTAAAGATGAGTTTTGGGCATTGCAGGACATATCTTTTCAGCTCCGGCGAGGCGAATGCTTAGGACTAATTGGTCGCAATGGGGCTGGTAAAAGTACAATTCTTAAAATGATAAATGGGCTGATCAAGCCAGATAAAGGAAGGATTGCTGTAAGGGGAAGAGTTGGTGCTTTAATTTCCTTGGGCGCCGGGTTTAACCCTATTCTAACCGGGCTAGAAAACATCTATAACAATGCGGCCGTCTTGGGTATTTCAAAAGCTGACGTAAATAAAAAGCTTGATAAAATTATTGAATTTTCGGAACTTGCCGATTTTATACACACCCCTGTACAACATTATAGCTCAGGAATGCAAGTTCGATTAGGTTTCGCAATTGCAGCTCAACTGGAGCCTGATGTGCTGCTTATTGATGAGGTACTTGCTGTCGGAGACCTAGGATTTAAACTAAAATGCCTGAATGCGGTGAATGAACTATTAAAACGGTCCGCAGTTATTTTCGTATCGCATACCATGCAATTTGTATCCAGAATATGTTCCCATGTGATGGTATT
>Ga0209536_100004778_pt1 | contig 21326 bp, 15 predicted proteins | sample DeeMarSeWOR28_12_FD_187461 | JGI IMG/M metagenome (GOLD analysis project Ga0209536, IMG submission 187461) | Marine sediment microbial communities from White Oak River estuary, North Carolina - WOR-2-8_12 (SPAdes) (version 2) | ecosystem: Environmental > Aquatic > Marine > Intertidal zone >... | reverse complement strand
ATCCTTAGGTGACTTAGATCTGTACCACATCGACAAAACAAAAATATGTGATGTAGTAAAATTCCAAGCAGCGTTAGAGCGTATGCACCCAGAAGTCAAAAAGACCAAGACTTCTAAGGAGGAGAAGGGTAGATGCCAAAAACAAAAAGGCGTGTATCAAAAAGAAAAGGAAGAGCGTCAGCCAACTCAGGCGTAGAAGTAATTACTTTAAAAATTGGTGATATTTGGGAAGGAAGTAATACGCGAGATCCGGGATGGGAAAAAGATGTGTCTGAACTAATGCTACTTATCAAAGAGCAAGGGCTTCTTCATCCTGTTGGAGTTAAAAAATCCGTTGGGCCTAATGGTGAATCGTACAAGCTTTTGTATGGTAGCCGACGTCGGGAAGCCTGCAGGCGTCTTAAGTGGAAGACTATAGATGCAATTGTACGCAGTGATATTAAAAATATAAAAGACGAATATTTTTGTAAGTTAGCCGAAAATGGTGGCCGTAAAAATTTACAACCCATGGAAGAGGCCCGCGATTTTGATAGAGCTATTAACATTGAAAAAATAACCACCCCTAAAGAAATTGCTAAGAGAATTGGTGTTACAGTCAGTTATATAAGCCAACGCCTACAACTCTTGAAATTACCTCAAAACGTGCAAAAGGCCCTATCTGATGGTTGTATTACGTCTACTCATGCACGAGAAATATCGCGTGTTACAGATATAAAGGCACAAAAACAATTATTGACAAAAGCCAAAGAACTACCTGTTAAAGACTTTAAAGATCATGTCGATAGTTTAGACACAGAGCAAAAGAAAAACAGCGGGCGAGGACGAAAATCCAAAAAGAAACAGAATGTCCCGTTTGTAAAAATTAATACCGGTGCCGTCAGATCAGAAAAGGAAGTGGTAACAGCGTTAGGTAAATTGGATGTTGAATTACGAGATGCGCGTCATTCGTCGAATCAATTAAGAGAGGAGTATATTAGGGGACTGATGCGTGGCATAACATGGGTACGCAAAATGGGTGGCAGTAATAAGTTATGTTAGTCCGGGAGCATATCACACATTATTTCATCATTATCGTCAAACGATCTCATTATCCAACGATGCAACCGTTTAAGAGAATCTAGTTTTATTTGCCGTACACGTTCTGAACTTACACCAATTAGATTTCCTATTTGACGCAAAGACCATGGTTCGAAAACACTACCGTAGTAAGCCTTCAAAACAAAATTTTCTTTGTTCGATAATAAACCCATCAAGTTTTCTAATATTTCTTTTGTTTCTTTGGCAGCGGTATTTTCTATGGCGCGCGTATCTGAGTGTTTTAGCATACGGCAAAGAGCGGCATCCAGTGGAGTAAAACGCAATTCTTCAACTTCTAATCGCCGCAATTGTGTTGGTGACAATTCTGTTTCGTCACAAATTTCTTTGTCTTCAGCCACACGTCCTTTGCATGTAGCATAATGTCGTTTGACCTTTTTGACTTTGCGAATAGCTTTTTGTCGCCAACGTGGCATTGATACTAAATCAGCGGAATAGAATTCTTCACGTATATATAATTTTATCCAGTAAGTAGCATAAGATAGAAATCTAGTGTTTCGTGTAGGATCGTATCTCTCTAATGCATCAAAAATACCTAGATTTCCTGCCGAAATTAAATCCTTAATTTTTTCGGCGTCATCTGAGTATTGGCAAGAAATTTTTACTACAGAGCGCAAACAGTTATGGATAAGTTTATCCCGTGCTTCTATATCATTGTTTTCTTTGTATCGACGAAAAAGTTCTTTTTCTTCTTCGGCCGATATTATTTTGGTTTTTCCTACTTCAGCATAATAACGATGGAAAGTACGATCGCGAGCTAATCCAACGTAACAATTATTGTTACGCTCCATTGAGTTCTCCAAAGTAGTAGCAACATGTATATGGTCACATATTTTAACACAAGCAGCAAGTAAAAAAAATTTAGAATGATTTTACAAGCTTCCTGTTTTGCAGCTGTTTTTTGCTGGAAAACTGCTTGACGCACAAACGGGGTCGACCTACTATACTCAGCATTATGAAAAATACATATTAAAAAAACTAGAACGGAGAAAACATGAGTGATCAAACAAAGAACAAAAAAACTACTGCACTAACCATTCCGGGAAATCAAGAATTAACAGAGATTGTAAAAAACCTACCAGAAAAAATCGTAGAGGGCGTAGTCCAATTGGCAGAAGTCATGAAACCTAACCCCGATGGTTTCGGTGAAATGGAGAATATGTACTATAGACCACCGGTCATTAAAATAAAACAACTCATGACTACGCAAGCGCCCTCGAATGCAAATCCCGGAGACATTTTTTCGGGCGATACTGGCGAGGTTTTTAAGAAACCTTTTGTAGTAATTCCTATTTATCCTTACGAAAATAGAGCTAAATTTGTAGTTGGCAATAACAAACCTGAATGTCGTTCCGAAGATTGTAAGATAAGTATCTACGGAGATGATTGTTCGAAATGTCTTGATCGTCCTTGGAGAGGTGGGGCTAAACAGGCTTGTAATAATAGTATTAACATCTATGCTGTTAATGAAGATTTTAGTCGTATGTTCCATTTGCAATTCAATGGTTCTAGCGCAAAGGCTGGCTTGGCCATTATAAACCAAGCTCGTGCAGCAGGTGTTAAGTTGTGGCATAGAAAGTATTCTTTGAATGTAGAAGAAGCATCAAAGGGAACTGGTACATATTATAAATTTAAAACTTCGTACGTTGAACCTGTGGACGAAGAGTTACATCTCCTAGGCCACCATTATCACGAACAAATAATGGAAGTTAGAAATAAGATAAAATCTGATATCGTAGCAAGTATTGAAGAGAAAAAGGGTAAAATGGCAGAACTCGATGCCAGCAGTGGTGTCGACGAGAAAAGTAGTCCCAAAGCAGATTTTGCTGATTTGTAAATAATGTACATATGGCCCGGAGCCAGTTAGCTCCGGGCTTTTACTTTCTTTAGCGATTCCTAGAGGTGCGACGATGACCCCGGTGTTTTCGGATCTCACATTGGAATATGCGCCCTGGAGTATGTCAAAAGCTGCCTTAGCAAATAACTGTTCTTTTAGTTTTAATTTAAAATATGTAAAAAAGATACGGGGTGCGCGTACGTCAAGTGCAGCAGGACGCATTGGTAATGTTGTACATAAGACACTCGAGAAAAATCTTAACGGGGGTACAACAGAAGAAGTGAAAGAAGCAATGTATCGCGAATCCGTAAATCAAAAATTGACCAGTGTCGAGATGGAAGACGCTCTGGGTTACATGCACAACATTGCATCTTTCAAAGAACGTTTAGATAACTATAAAAAAAGACACGACATCGAAAGAACTTTAGTAGAAAAACAATTTAGTCTTACGAAAGATTTTAAGGAAACCCAGTACTACGGAAAAGAGTCCTTTTTTAAAGGTATTTGGGATTTGGTACTAATAACCAAAGATAGGAAAAACATTGTCATAATAGACCATAAATCAGGTGAGGCAAAAGAACCAGATCAGGCTCTGGAACAATACCGGGAACAAAGACAGTTTTACGCAATAGGTGCTTATTATTTATTTCCAGGCGTTGAAAATATTTATACATCTTTTCATTTTGTACAATCTGAAGAAATCATATGGGCACAACAACCAGACACCCCGGATGTAATCGAAAATGAATATTTGCCCTGGTTCTACGACTACCTGAATAGTTCGGCAGAAAAAGCACAAAAGGCCGTACCTACTGAAAGCTGGTTCTGCTCATTTTGTAACCATATCGCATTTTGTCCTTTGCGAACAGACGGGAGTGGCCGTGGCAAATAAAAAACCCGTGTCTAATCTGTCTGCCAAGAAGTTGAAGGAAATCTGGGGTAAAATAACAAAAGCGAACTGGTTAACTTTACTACAAGAGTACAAACCTCAAAATAATTGGACATTATCTGGCAAAGAGATCATTGGTCTGTGTCCTTATCATAGTGAACAACAACCGTCATTCAGAGTTTATTTAGATAGGGGTTATGCAATTTGTTACGGTTGCAATCATTATGAATGGAACCCTATAAAATTTTTTGGGGATGTTTCTGGGTTAGGTTACGCAGGAGGTCTTAAAGAACTCCGCAAACGATTCAACCTGCGTCTACCACAAACACACACCCAAAATGCCCAATTCATAGAAGACAACGATGCCCTTAAAATGGTTTTGTACGAAGCCATGCAGCTAGAGTTTTCTGAACTAATGGAAAACCCTGAAGACCCAAAATATGTCTATGCGCAAGAATCTGGTCTTATTGGATGGTTACGACAAAGGGATTTTTCGGAAGAAGCAGTGCATAAATGGCCGGTTGGTGTATTGCCAAACAGATTCAGACTCAGTGAACGCTTGGAAGAGATTGGACACAAAGACAAAATCGAAGCAGCACAAAAGTATCTGGAAGACTATCTATCTATACCGGGAACCCCATCCCAGTTTGAAGGATCTATTGTATTCTTCTGTTTTACCTCACCAAATACTATCGGGAGATTAAAATTACGGATACCAAACACAAAAAAGATATATCCTATCGCGGATCCGTACAGTGATGAAGTGGGGTTCTTTGGTCTAAACACATTTTCGCATCTTTTAGGCAAATTAGAAAAGTATCCGTTGCTAGTTGTCGAAGGCGAGATGGATGTGTTATCTATGTTTTCGCATGGTGCAGCGAGTGGAATGTACGATGTCTGTATGGTTTCTACTGGTGGCAACATGGATCGCAGAATATCAACGTTACTTGAATACGGATTTAAAGAATTTTGGTTAATACCAGATAACGATACGGGCGGTATCGGCTGGGCTCTTGACATTATGAAACACAACGACGAAGTAAAGAGAGTCTATCGCTGGCCAACGACTGATCCACAAGTACGAATCACAGACTTAGATGAAGCTGTTAGAAGTTTTGGTTTCGAAAAAGTATATAATGATATCACAACGGACTCGAATTATCCAAGAAACTACGAATGGGCATCAGAAAAGCTTGATTTTGAAATAGCAAAAATAGATGAAAGCGATGTAGAAGCGCGCAACGACAAAGCCATAGAATTTGCCAGTTCTTTACGTGAAGACGCATCGCGTTCGGCCTTCATTGACGAAGTTGTTCAAAATCATGGTTTACGTCGGGATGTTGTTATCCAAAACACAGACGTAGCAGACGATACGACAGAAGATTTTGTGAGGCGTTTGGCAAAGCATTTGGAAAAAGACTACATCGGTATTTCACACAGTATCGGAAGACGCGGTGGCGCAGTAAGCTTATGGAGCAGAAGGAAAAGAATTTTGCGTCACATCGTAACCAGTTCTGAGAAACAAATTCGGTCTGTTTTAGAAACTGACCTTGGCTTGCTGGAGAAGTACATATCTGAAGAACTCGGAGATCCTATCTTCCTGAGATATAAGGAAAATACTAAAGGTGTACCTATACCATTAACCCTTACAGCGAGGTCTCAGATGGTGAATACTATTTTCTCTCAATCATTATCTATTTTGTCTGAAAACACAGCCCCCAGTGAGTGCTTGGAACACTTGGGTCAGGGGCTGCATTACTTTGAGAATTTTGACGACGAACGCACGATCTTTATAGTAAATGGTAGCGCATTTTTCAAGGGAAAAATCAAAGAAGACGGTACTTTTTACGAACAGTTGGATTCACCCACTTGCGGAAAGGTCTTTCTACAGCCACATTTCACAAATTGGTCAGATAATCTTAACAGCGTTGAAGATATCGAATCCGGTATTGAACACGACCCAAAAGAAATATTTAAACAAATACGGGACATTGTGTCTAGTGGGTGGAAATTCAAAGATCCTGAGTTAGAGTCCCAATTCCTGGCTGCAGATGTTATGTACACTACGGTTGCAACAGCGTTTGATCATATGGTTATGACGGATATTACCGGCGAATCTCACTCAGGTAAAACGACTTTGATGCAGTTGTTGGGTGGTACCGAATACCCGAAATATCGCATATGTGAACCCGCATTGTACCGCGACGATTTTTCTGCTGCCGCAGTGCGACAAATGATGAAGGGTATTTCTCTCAGGCTTTTTCTGGACGAGTTCGAAGATAGTGATTCTGGTAGTATGCGTACAGACAGAAAGGCAAACGCTGTAAGAGAGTTTCTTAACTCCATACGACAATTGTCCACGGGTGCTAATTCTATTCGGGGTACATCCGGCGGAGAGCACCAAGAATACATCATGAAATTTCCCCTGACGATTGGCGGTATGTACACAATGCGCGAGCATCGAGACGTCAATCGTTTTGTTCATTTAAAAACTCTCCGCGTGGAAGGTTTCCAAGACCCACTGTACGTTGTACGAAGTAAATACACTGAAGAAGAAATGGCTCATTTGCGTAGAGGTGTAACACTGTGCTGGCTGCCGAGATTACACGAATTGTTAAAAACGTACAAAGAAGTTCAAGACGAATTTGCCAGCAATGAACACCTTCCAGCCGGTGTTTATACAAGACTTAAGAAAAACCTGCTGCCTGCGACCGCTATCCTAAAATACATAGGCGAAGATTACGTGTCTTTCATTTCAGAATTTTGCAAAGTAAAAATGGAAGAGTTTTTGGAGCAAGGTTCCGTGCGAGAATCTACGCAGATATGGCAGAACATTTTTCATACGCCCGTTCCATTGAATTATATGGAATCTGGCCGAAGCGGGTACAGCTCAATTGCTCGTATAATTAGTGATCCTAGCCTAAATCATCTGCTAAACGACTCTGACATGGGCGCATATTATATCAAAAACAAAAACTGGCTGGTTGTTTTTTGGCAAAAAATAACAGGTGGTGTTCTTAGGTACTCTAATACTTACAAATATTCTCAATACCCTGCGCGTCTAAAAACCATCGCCGACGCAGATCCACATGTAGTTCCAAAAGAGAAAATAAACAATAGCGGCTTTGTAGATGAATATGTTGTACCTCTTATGGGAATGCATGTTAAGTCAGACGAGATAAGCGTCATTGATTTAGAAGACATCATTGTAATGAAAGATGCTATAGAAACGTCACCAAAAAGAGACACCGCTATGGATGACGTACCTGCTGAGATAATAAAAGAAGGATACTGAACGTGGTTGATTTTAAAAAACCAAGGTACTGTAAAGAGTGCCCGGGTTATTTCGACCCGTGTTTGCAGCAAGGTGAAGGAGATAATCCTGCACATATAATTGTTGTGGGGGTATCTCCTTCTGGTTTTTCTATCGGCGAGAAAAAATCTTTTTACGGTAGAGATGGACGTTTATTTAAAAACCTACTAAAACGCTCCCTCATTCAATATAACGAACAACTTTATGATAGTCTTAAGTTGTATTACACCTATGCAACTATGGTGGGTGAGTACAAACCAACTACAGAGCATGTGCAGTGTTGCCAATCTAGGTTAATAAGAGAAATATCTGATATTAAAAAAGTTAAGGGATCTTCTACACCCGTGATAGTTACTCTTGGACCACTAGCACTAAAAGCCGTTGGTGTATACGCTAGAAAAATAACCGATGTAGCTGGACGTGTGTTGGAAACGACCATCAATACGCACCTAGGACCTAAGAAATACAAAGTCGTTCCTATTTTGTCTATGGAGCATATTTCTACTAAGCGTGGAACAACTAACGTTATGTTAATTGCTTTGGCCAAAGCCGTTGCGATTGCAATCGGCGAATCAGGGAAAGCAACTAAAGAAACGTCGTATATTTATCCAAAAACCGGAGCTGAAGTAGAGGAACTAGTAGACGATATAATTAATTACTACGACGATGAAAACAGCAAAACTGGTCCAGATCATCATCCAATAGCTTTGGATACTGAAACCAATACATTATATCCATATTCAGAACAAGATCCGAAGACGCTTATGCTGTCTGTGGCTTGGGAAAGGGGCAAAGCCGCAACAATTTTATTAGATCATCCTGAAGCTCCGTACAAAACAGAAGAAGAACGTGCACAGGTATGGAGAAGTGTTAAACGTTTGCTACTATGCCCAAAACCAAAAATATTTCATAATTGGAAATTTGATCATAAGTTTATAGAACGTGTTAATGGTATCCCTGTAAACAGAGTTGCATGGGATACAATGCTTGGTGAACATTACATTGATGAAGATAAAAAGGGGCATTATAAACTTAAACAATTGACACCTATCTATGCACCAGCATACCAAGGATACGATGATGAACTCCAAGAAATATTCCGGAGTGAAAAGGAGCGAGCAGCGGTAAGACTAAAAAACAAAGATATTATAGAAGAAGCTGATAAAGGATGGTTGCCTCCTATATGTGCATCCAATCCAAAGGCTACAGCGCATTTCCATGAGTTTGTTAGCGTCATAAAAGAATACCAACGTATAGGAAAAATTCCTAGGAAGGCGCGCACTACGCAGATACAACAAAAATTTGAAAAAAATAAAGCAAAAATACAAAAGATGCGTAAGGAATTTAGTATCGGAAACGCTACGAAAAAAGCGCCTAAAAGCCTCGGTACAGGAAACGTTGCCGGTTTCACAAAAATTCCGCTTGACACCATTTTGGAATACGCTGCCAGTGATGCCGACGTTACGTGGATTATTGCCAAAAAGCAACTTCGGCGATTAGCTAAAGCACACGAATATTATGACGGCTTGAATGTCATGAAGCGTTTGTATATCCCTGCCAGTAAGCCATTGTCTGATATGGAGTACCGTGGCTTTAAAATAGACATGGCACACCTTGATTCATTAGAAAAGCTGGCGACAGAAAGACTAGAACGAGCACAAAGTATTATGGCAAAAAGCTTTTCTGCATCGTTGAACCTAAACGGTCCTGCTCAAATCAGCGCATTTATGGGTAAACTCGGATTTGAACCATTGCCTGGAATTGCATACGGAAGCACATCTAAAGAAAATTTGGAGATATACAAAAAGCACTACGCAGAAGATGATCCACGTCACATATTTGCAGATAACTTACTTTTATATCGAGAAAGCGAACACACACTGAAGACTTTTATACACCCTATACGTGCGTACTCTAAAAAAGATGGAAAGATACATTGTTCGTTTAACCTAAACGGCACTGCTACTGGTCGCCTTTCGAGCTCGTCTCCCAATCTGCAAAACATTCCTATGATTACCGCTAGGCGCGTTGAAAAACTCCCAAACGGTGAAAAGAAAATTATTTTTCCTGGATTCAATGTCAAAAAGTTATTCATACCATCTAAGCCCAGAAACGTCATTGTAAACTGTGATATTTCAGGAGCTGAATTGCGTGTGTTTACAGCTTATTCACACGATGACGATATGATTACAGCAATTATTAACGGTATGGACATTCACAGTTTTACAACATCGAAAGTGTATGGAATTCCTTATGAGACAGTATTGTTAAATAAAGACAGTGATCCAGACATCAAAAAGAAGAGATTGGCGGTAAAGAGGCTGGTATTTGGAATTTTGTACGGTGCAGGCCCTACCACTCTGGCAGCTCAGGTGGGTTGTTCTTTTGAAGAGGCGAAGCAGCAAAGGGAATATCTATTTCAAGCTTTTCCCAAGATTAGAAGCTACGTCGACGACACGGCACTTGAAGTAGAAGAACGCCAGTGGGTAAAAACGTTTTTCGGCAGAAAGCGTAGATTTAAAATCGTAGACCCGCGCGATAGATACAGCGAGTACATGGCCGACGCCAAACGTGAAGCGGTGAATTTCAAAATCCAGTCTACTTCTAGTGATTTAGTATTATCGCAACTTATAGAAATAGATAAACATCTTGGAGAACTCGACGGGCAACTTTTAGTAACAGTCCACGATAGTTACGTTTTAGAACTTCCCGAAGAAAACGTGCCTAAATTATTTCCGTTTTTCGACAAATACATTGTGGAACGAATCAAAGAAAAATATAGCTGGTTACCAGTTCCATTTTCGTACGATTTAGAATATGGTCCGAGTTATGGAGAACTGCGCGAAGCCTACCGACAAGAAGAACACGGTATGGAGGAGAACCATGGAGCAGCATAGCGACAAACTAGGTAATCTGAAGATATTCATCACCGCTGCGGGTGGGTACATCGCATGTCAAGAAATCGAGCGAAAAGATGGTAAAAGAAGTAGAATTATACGTCACCCGGGTTTAACCCAAATACGCAGTGATAGCACAGGATATGACTTCAAACCTTTAACTCTTGTCTCTAGAGACATGGAAATATTCGAAGGGAGCCTAATGGGAGAGATTGATCTACCGCATGCAGCAGTCGATTTTTATCTGAAGTATTACAACGAACGGGAAGATAGCTTTAGCAAACTTCCATAAAGTACACACAGTCGACTTTTCATTCGTCAGGTTGCGAAACGCAATCACTTAACTTTCGAACTTTGTTCATTGACAATCGGTTAGCGCAGGCCGTACGACCTCCCAGGAGGAATTCGGGAAACGGTTACAGAGCGCAGTGGTGCATATTTAAATACGTGTGTGTACTAAAACAATTTGTGCCTAGGAGTCTCTCCAAAACAGAGCAGGTTGTGCAACACAACCATTGTAACTATCTGCTTCGCAGCACCAGACGGGTCTCCAGAATATCACCTTACGGAGCAGAAATAAGTAGGCGCCAGATGGAACTCATACTCATCAGTCGCTGCTAAGTAAAAGTAAGTAGGCACATTCTAACAAGTTTTCGCTTGGATCCTTTCACAGAAGGAAGGCTGTGTAACACAGCCATTATCATTCCGCGCTACGCGATCCAAAAACCCTACAAATAAGCAAGCGAAAACAATTGGTTACAAAGCAAATCTGCTTGGTTTATTCTAAGAATATCGGCTATGTAACATAGCCATCGCAATCGTCCGCTTCGCGGAACTCCGGCCCAGTTGGGCGATCCGGAGCTCGGTAAAAATACGCAAGCAGATAACAAAGCTGTCTGGTTTAAAATGACATTATAATGTCGTTAAGGCCATGAAACATGGCCATCGTAACGCCGTGCTTTCAGCACTCGGACTAGTCCGCAAATGAGGACCACGTAGATCTATGAAAATACGCAGACAGCTTAGGCGATCATACTATATAAATTACGCAGACAGCGCCACATCATCTTCTCGTTGCTCGTAGAACTCTAACTGACCAGTTACTATCTTACAAGCCAACCACGCGTAAATCTGCGCGTGCAAACAGTCGTCAGGGGCGGTTGGTGCATGACGCCAGACCTTCCGCCCGCCGGACCCCGTGTGTTGTTGTGTGACTTCCTCATATTCATTCAGTATATCTTGAATTGGTGTAGCCATTTGTCGCACATTAGGAAAAACGACCTCTTGGTTTTTTAAAGCCATCATGTACGAATCTATTACGGCCGTTCTATTAATCAAATACCTAGCCGCCTGGCGGCTCCATTTTATGAGTTTATCGAACCCAACGCCACCTCCGTACTGCGCCTGCCCTACTCGATGAGGACCTAGCTTGTCACGCAATGTGGCGTTGGCAATAGCACCCCCTCCAGCATCACCAATAACAAATTGGCAGTTACACGCTTTAAAAATTTCAGCTACTTCGTTAACATTCGCAGCCGGATTTTCTTCGGCAAAAATTTTGAAATACAGTGTTTTTAATTGATAATTATCTGTTAGCCCATAAACCCAAGCAACTGTACGAGACACTGCATCTGCATCTGCGGATCCACCACCCCAATCAACTCCGCCTACAATAGTTCGTAATCCTTGCTGGATATTTGGGGGCAATGGAAGCCGCACAAAATAAGATTCGTCACACAATGATACAAGCTCTTCTTGGGAAATATAACGCGAACCGATAGCATCTGACATTCCCAAAACTTCGTTATTAAATCTGGTGTCTGAGTAGTTTTCTAGTTTTTCTAAAATGCGGTGCCAGCGCATTGGCACCTCGTTATTTCTAGGCAATATGGGCTGTGAAATGTGAAATCCTTTAATGCGTGCCTTTGGATTGAATTCGTACCATTTACCGTAACGTGGATTGAGGCTTTTATCGCAGTTTACGCAAACAATCCCCTGGCGCCCTATCGATTTAACACTGTCCACAAACTGCCATTTGTTACACCCTGTACACTTCATAATCCATTCGGATTGCGTGCTCCTTTTCCATAAAAATTCTATAGTGTTTTCCATAGTTTTTGGAGTACCGGCATAAATAACGTATCCGTAATCGGAGTTGGCCATACACTCTTTAACTACGGGTATAACGGCGTCGTATAGAATATCCTGTACCTCGTCGATTAGTTCTCTGTCTGCTGTAATACCGCGAACACGGTCTGGATCGTCGTCCGCATAGGACAGAGCCATTTCAGAACCATTGGCTAAAATTTGTAACAAAACATTATTTGGTAACTTTGGGTCTGTATATGAATTTCTGATAAGGGGAGAATAATGGATTATTTTTGATAATCTAGTGTTTGAAAATTTGCTTGTTTGTTCTCGCGAAGGACTAATATAGAGCGTCCTGAAGTGAGGAATCATGACGGAATCTATAACCATCAAATTAGCGCAGCAGGTTGACTTTGCAACCTGTCTACCAGTTTTTAAAACAATTTCAGGCGCTTGAATATCATAAACGCCACGAAAAAAAGGATAATCTTCCAAACGAAACGGCTTACCATCGAGCCATATTAATTTTTCAGCAAAATGAGTTCTTGTATATTTCCCAACAATTTTCATACTATAAGTATCTCAAATTGGAGAGACAATGGCAAAGAAGAAAAAAGACGAAGACGCTATAGACGTAAATCCTTTTTGGAATAATCTCGGAATTATTCAGTGTTCGCTCAGAGAAGCTAAAAAAGCAGCAATGCTGTGTTTTGAGTGTAATCATGTTCCGGTATTTATCGGTGAAGCTGGTACAGGAAAAACAGCTTTGGCGCGCCAAATCGCAAAGGATCAAAATTGGGATGCCACCTTTTTGTTTCTTGCTCATTTGGAACCTGAAGATATCGGGGGAATTCCGTACCCCGATGCCGATGGGTTAACATATCGTTTTTTGTGCGAAGAAACAATGAAAAAAGTTATAGAAAACCCAAAACCGTCTTTATTAACTTTGGATGAATGGAATCGCGGTGAAAAAAGCACTATGAGTGCGGCGTTTACTTTAATGGAAGACCGACGATTTGGAGGCCACAGACTACCAGATCATGTCAAAATTATGGCTTGTATGAATCCGTCTGAGGGGAATTACTTAGTAAATGAGGCAGAGAAAGACCCCGCATTTAGGCGCCGATTGTGTTTTATCGGCATTCGAACAGACGCCAGTATTTGGTTAGATTATGCTCGAGGACGTGGGAAATTTCATTCCCACGTTGTGGAATTTATACAAGCGAGTCCTAAATCGTTGACAGATACCCAGGCACGGGAAGCTGGAAAGATATATGCCAATCCAGCATCGTGGGAAAAAGTAAGTCAAACACTACAGTATTTTAAAGATGATAAAGATTTATGGAAAAATGAATCCATAGTTAGAATAAAATTAGGTGGGCATATCGGTGCAGGTATGGCCGAACAGTTCCTAAATTGGACGAGGGAGAATACGACCTTGATTAATCCAGAAGATGTTCTAAAAGATTATAAAAAATTAGCGCAGAAAAGAGTTCAGAAACTAGTAAAGAAAGGAAAATCAGACATTATTGGCGAATTATGTAGTGGTCTTGCATTGGCCATTATGACACAAAAGATAGATGCTTCGAAAATAGCTCCACATATAGGAACATTTTCTAGTGATCTACCAGAAGACATTGCGATGGGGTTTTTCCAAGAAATAGCTAATCAGGCTAAGTCAGTGTCTGACCCTGAATACTTCGTAAAGCTTTCTGGTGCGCTATCTACAGTAGAAGACTACAACGCTACTCTACAACGAATACAAACTTCGCAAGAACGTGTGGAAGAGGAAGAAGAGAAATCTAAAAAAAATAAAGGGGACGATAACGATACTGAAAATGATTCTTAAAGACTAGATATTTCTTTCCGTAGCTGATCGATACGTTTTCCTACATACATAGATATTGTAGCCAAGTGTCCTATCTGAACGTCTTGGGGTGTTTCGTCTAATACTAAATCTTCTAACTTATTCTTGTTTGTCTGCGCCCATTGTTCAGAGACCTGTTCGATCAGTGATTTTTTATTTGTATCGTTTTCGCTTCTATTAAGCTTGTCTAAATCCTCCTGTGCAAAAACTAGTAGCTCGGGAGCTAACAATAACCCTGCTCTATGTAGCGATGCAGCAGTGTATCGAGTTGGTTCGTAGTCAAATTCAGCGTTGTGTCCAGCAAATTGTGATAACAATTCGGCTTCAAAAACACCCCAGGACATTTCTCCCGGTGATGCTTCTTGTATAACATCTGGAGCTGTGGGAATGTTATTGAACGCTAATACGGTATTTTCGTATACAGCAGCGTCCCAGTAGAATGCTTCGCCCAGAATTAGTGTGTTAACGGCTAAAAGCTTACTTCTATTTTCAAGTGATAAATCGATGTCATCGACATCTTTAAGTTCTAGCCAGATTGATTCGGGTTCCCAGGCTTCAAATTCATTGGAACCTAGTATCCGTTGACACGCTAAATAAACTGCTGTGGCGCTGCTGTTGCTATTTTTCAAAATTTCGGATGCTTTTTGGTAACTAGGGATTTGTTGGGAAAACATCCCTGTTTTGTATTTATTCAAAAAGAACAGCGCTTCTTTTAGAATTTTTGGTAATTCTTGGGCAATATCTACGGACATATTAAATTCCCATTTGGGCAGCTAGTGCTCTTTGTAAATCCAGAGGTACAGTAGGAAGAATTATTTTTAACTGTTCCGGATCTATTTCACCCGTGGCGTCAATAAAATCTTGAACCAAATCATCACCGAAAGCATCTCGATAGATATCAGGATCTATGGCTAGAAGTGTTTCCGTAGGAACCTGCCGTCCAGCCAAATTCAACATTTCGTCGGCGACTTTATCCATGTTAAAAACGCTTAGCATAGGATCTTGTAGTTTTGTTCCATAGAACTTAGAAAGCTCTGCAGCGGTATCTAATTCATGTAAAACTGCGGCAGTTTTTAGTAAACCGTCGCGGTTGCTTACTATAGGCGGCAGCGTATCAAGTTCTTGTGCAAATTTATGATATCCTTGCATAATATTTTCGTCAGCGGTCATGTTGGAGCGCACTTCGACCCAATCTTTCAGATTCTTGGTATTGCACATTGTAACACCAGCATATTTCAAAATTGTCGGGTGAACTGGCGTATTGAACTTCGCAGCCTTCTTAATGAGATTGACAGATGCCAAAGCTTTTGTATTAACATCCATCCTACGGTTATTTCTAAGAACGGCCTCAGATGCTAATTTTACATCTTCAGGACTGTCTACCCACAAACGTTTGATGTCTGGTAGGAGATAGTTATCCAGTACCTCAGGCACAGACGCGGTTTTTTCGTTAAGAGGCATATCAATTTGATACAAAGACAAAGCTTTATCGCATTTTTCTACTACTTCTTTTGGGACACCCGCTTGTTTTTCCATGTACACTCTGGAAAGAGCAGCGTGTGCTGGAGTATCAATAGGAAAAAGACGTTCGTCTTCCCAGGCAAAAGCCGTCGAAGCTCGCTTTTCGTTTTCGACAGGATCAAGCTTGGCTTCTTTGACGTAGTCGTCTATTTCGGGAAATTGACGAATTCGTTGATTCAAAACTTTGAATCCGTGGTCAGAGAACTGATCGATTACAGGTTGGGCCACGATAAACCTCCGTAATAAAATCAATTTTGAAACAATAATAGGCTAGAAGTATATCCAAATCAAGGAGATAACACAAGGAGAGACTCGGATGGACGCACGTATTGGATTACCTGATATTATTTGCCATCTGATAGCACACCAGAAAGCAAACTTTTTCGCTAGGTTACTAGGTGGTTTGCCTGTGCAGCGGACCAAGAAAATACCCGCTATGGCAGTTGCGTTACAAAATAGGCGCTATGTCTTGTTAGTAAATAACGACTGGTTTGTTAGTGCTAGTTACGACGAAGTGGTAACAGTCATCGAACACGAAGCACATCATGTTATTTTGCAACATATTCCCAGACAACTTCGTATGGGAAATACCTATATCGGTAGTGATAGAGAGAAGCATTTTGATTGGGTAACACCATTCGCAGTAGATGCTGCTTGCAATTCGGTACTCGATAAGTACACAGAAAGAGTAAAGAAATTGCTTGATTCCGGAATCGGACTAGTTTTTCCTGGTCGCGGAATGCTCAAAGACATGCCTGGAGACAAGGCATATGAATGGTACCTGGCACAGCTTATGGATAAGGCCGAAGAGCAAGAAAGCTTTTTGAGAAAGTTTGTAAGCCTAATGTTGCGCGTATCGATTGATCAAAGCGACAAATCCGATGACTACAAACAAGGTTTTAAAGACGGCTTTGAGCAAGGTCGCCAAGAACGCGAAGAGGAAAAAGAAGGAGATGGCGAAAAGAAAGAGGAAAAACAACGGGATACAGATGACGCCGATCAATCACCAGACTACCAACAAGGTCACAGTGACGGCTATCAAGCAGCTAAAGGTGCGGGTGATGCCATAGACGAAATGAGCGAATTTGGATACCAACTTCTCGGTAACCACCAGATATGGCAAGAAGAATTCGACAAACTTACTAGCGATGAAAAGTTTTCATTAGCCGATGAACTCGAGCACCACGGAAAAAGTGTTATTCGTCGAGCCCTTAAATCACACAAAAAAAACAGAGGAACGCTTCCGGGGGGTTTAGAGGAACTTATCGACGATACGCTAAAAGAACCGACAATTCCGTGGACAAAGATTCTACGTAATAGAATCATCAACACGCGCAGATTTAAGTGGAAACGCAGCATACGTCGTCCCAAAAGGCGTAATTTGGGCATTCCAGAATTGATGAAATTCCCAGGCCGCGCTAAGGACCGTGTGTTTACAGTTTTGTTGATGATAGATACCTCAGGTTCGATGGATACCGAGGATCTCCAGAAAGCTGTAGCAGAGATACAATCTCTTCAAAAAGTCGACAAGGATATTAAGATTTTTATTATCGAAGCTGACGTTACTATCGGTCGAGAGTACAGCGTAGGACCATACGACGAAATAGAAAAGTCTTTTACCGGACGTGGTGGAACCGATTTCAATGAAGCAATGCGACGGGGTAAAGAACTAGAAGTCGACATTGGTTTTTATTTCACTGACGGGTACGCTCCTGCACCTGAAAAGGAAAACCACTTGGCCTGCCCGTTTTTCTGGGTAATTACTCCAGCAGGATATGTGCCAGATGAGAATTATGGGCACGTAATAATGCTAGACGAATATTAAATGCAATGGAGAGACACGATGCGGCACGACATTTTAAGTTTACGAGTAAAAAAGACTGTATCTGGATCTATATTTCCTTTTGACAAAGTTTATTTCTTTCCCATAGAACAGGAAAAAATTATTCCTGAAGTTTTTCAAACGGCATTTGTTATTTTGCCTAATAAGAAGTTTTCAAAACTTCTTAGTAATGTGCGTACAGAAAGTGAGTGTAAAACAGGCAAGTCATATACATTTGACCGCTCTCAGATAAGCAACCGTGCGCGCCATTTCAACGGAAACGTAGAAATTAAGAAAATAATAAAATACTACAAAGACTATATTTCTGTAATTCCTATTTTATATCTAAGAAGAATGGATAATGGCGGATCTAGGCCCGCGTACCTTTTTGCACAACCAAAATTACCTAAAAATTATCGTAGAGTCTATTCCTATATGCCTCGACATGTGAGTGCACAAAGTGCGATAAATTCCAATACTAAATATCTATCTTCAAATGTCTACAGCGTTACCAAATCGTACATGCTTTATAGAAAACAAAAGATACAACCTATCTGTAGTGTTTGTCCTAACAGTTTATCCATGATTACAGGTGGGTGTTCGTTTGGCGACGGAGCTTGTTATAGGCATCTAAGCAGATTAGACAGTACAACATTCGCAGACAATATGAATAACTATTTAAAATGGATACGCTTTTTATATGAACCCGGTGTAAAGGACACTTTTGAGGAGCAGAGCCATGGGTAGTTATCCAGAAACACGGCTGGATTTAATCGAATATGAAAGCGGTTTAAAATACGATATGCCTCTAGCCGTAGACGATATGAGTCTGGCATTTCATCTAGGAATAAGAAACAAAACTCTGTGGTGGCTGATAACAGCCAACGAAAAATTATATACAACGTTTAAAATACCAAAACGCGGTAAGCAAAGGAGTTGGCGCGATATCCAAAACCCACACAAACGATTAAAAGCTGTTCAACGTTTAGTACTTGGAAAGTTCTTAATGAAAATTCCTGTAGGAGATCACGTAGGTGCGTATGTGCCAGAAAAGTCTTGCATGGAAACAGCGAAACAGCACGTTGGAAAAAACGTTATAATTAGTATCGATATCAAAGATTTTTTTCCAAGCGTTAAACGCAGCATGATTCGGCATTACTTGAAAAGCGTTGGGTACAATCATTACGTAAGTTCCATGCTGTCTGATTTGGTTACGTATCAAAACTTTGTTCCGCAAGGGGCACCGACTTCAGGATTTATTTCAAACGTTGTAGCTGATTATTATTTCGACCAGAAGATTTTAGCTGACTTAAAAGAGTTTGATCCACAGTGGACTTATACACGGTATTCTGATGATATCGACGTCAGCCATCCAGAGACACAGAAGAGCTACAATATTACTAAAGTTATTGAAATCGTTGCGAAAAGGGTCAACGAAGCCGGTTTTAGACTTAATGATAAGAAAACTAGAGTAGAGTCGTACTTACGAAGGCAGAAAGTGTTGGGTATGGTTGTAAACAATAAACTCAACATTGTGAGGGCTGAGTACAACCGGCTTCGTTGTGTTATTCATAACTGTGTAATGCACGGGTTTCACACACAATATAAACGTGGCAGATTTATAAATCCAGACCAGTTAATAACTCACACACGCGGTATGATTAATTACATTAAACAAGTAGACGAAGAAAAGGGTCAACATTTAGAAGATCAATTTGACATAGCCCTGAGTCTCTATGCCGGTGAAGAGGACCCTGGACATGATGAACCAAAGATATAATGACAATAAATACGTTACATTAGCTATATCGCTTTTTACTCTTCCGTACTTGTCTGACAGTTCAGCTTATCCGTATGCCTATGGTAACTCACATAACCGATATATTCATAGTATTGATGGCACAAGAACAAGTGTGGGTGTTGTACATCTGCCACGAGTTGTCGATAAATACGGATACAGTTTTGTTTTTGACTGCGACGGGGAAGACGCAACAAACATAGATACATTGGTAGAAATAAGCAAACTTCCATTTATACAAAACACACTTAAAGATACACGTTTGTGGTTAACTAGCTTCGAGAACGAAATAGTTGTAGCTACGAACCCTGTCGGAGAACCCGTAGTAAAAGATAGAAACGTAGGAATTTGTTATACATTTATAGGAAAAGGCATAGGCCCATTTCAGTGGACTCCTAAAGAAGTATATCACAATTGCAGTTTTTTGGGTAAATTTTCAAATTGTGGAATGTGCAAAAGATACCATCCTCACTACCCTTGTACGGCCACAACTATGCTAAAGAAAAAATTGGGAAAGTCTGGGTGGGATAGATTATACCCAGAAAGCATGAGAAATAATTACAACTTTTTATTCTACCAATATACCGAATGCCTTGACCGCGAAGAACGAAGTGATTTACATCGTAAATTATCCAAAGACTGCCGCACATGTGGATACACATTTTTGCCACCGTCTACAATGATACGAGAATTTCAGGAAAGTTTTATTTTCTTAGACGACGTGGATTTTAACGAAGGTATTGAGAATCTTAGTAAAAGATCTCAAAGGAGCAAAGACGCAGCAGTAACTAGAAAACATCTAAAAATATGCGAAAACGAATGTATGCATTTTTTGGATTGTACTCAGTTAACAAAACCGCTCTACGGAGCTCCAACTAAATGCCAACAAAAAGGGGTGTGGGGTTACGGAGTAAAAGGTCCGTTTAAGAAAGAACATGTGCATGCAATGCTTGATAAATTCATGTCTGAACCCGGACGCCGTTCGTGGGAAGAAGTGTCTTTTATAGCACAAAACGGTGGAGTTTCTACGCACATATTTGGATACGAAATTGAATTGCGAGGCATGACACAGGACATGAAAAATGTAGAATTTTCTCGTGTTGGAACCCAGACGTGGAAAACGTATTCTTTTGACGATGCCATGACGTTGCTAACGACGCCGTGGCGTGACGGAAAATCATATGTATATCCAGAAATCAGACACAACTGCGAGAATCTGGGTAAGGAACAAATGCTTTTATACGTCGAAGCGTGTCACCATGACGAAAGCCCGTCGCGTTATCCAATTGAGTATGTAGAAGTATCTAACGTTAGTGCACGCCTTGGCCATTTTAGGTACGGGTACTATACTCTTAAATCAGGGTACTCACAGTCAGCATGTGGTATGGGAAGTTGGTGGCCTATGCCACAATTCTTGATGCAAAACGGCGATTTGTTGGCTATGGTGAGACAGGAGGATGCACAGGAGCAGGAGGCAACGGAGGATCCGGAGTCCAGTCAGGGCAAACAGCTTCAACTGCAGCCAGTTTAGTCTCGACGTCTTCGTACGCAACATCTGTCGCTGCCTGCGATTCAATGTAGGCAGCGTTTGCTGTATTTAGGTTGTCTTGTGCGATGGATACATCGGATGTTTTTTCTGAGACTTCATTGGTAAACCATGTACACGCATTGTTGTGATTTGTTACCCACTCTTCAAACTTTGTTTCGTTATTTGCAGATACCTCATCCAATGTCAGCGTAAACGCGTTATTTAAATTTCGCATACTATTTTGCTGTGTTATTAAGTCGTCTTTTAAAGTTCCAGAAGGCATAGCATCTATGATAGCTTGTATATAATTATCTACGATAATAACCATTGCATCTTTGTATACAGTGCCACTTGGATACGGCATCCCAACCTTATTATACAAGTACAAAAATGCGTCATTTCCTTTGGACATTTCATCTTTGAGCCCATCAACCCATGAACTTGGAGCATCACTGTAACCACAAACTTTGTTTTTGGCCTCTACCCACTCTGCCAAAATAGCATTCGCTTCAGATAACGCTGTTTGGGAATCTGTATAAACCTCATACGCTGTTACTTCGGCATCCAAAACCGTTTCGTAATTTGTTACCGAATCCGCGTATGCGGTTTTGAGCTCCTCCAAATACGTAGGATCTACAGTAGGAAATGACTCTTCTTCCGGGGTTCCGCCA
>Ga0209536_100004777_pt1 | contig 21330 bp, 23 predicted proteins | sample DeeMarSeWOR28_12_FD_187461 | JGI IMG/M metagenome (GOLD analysis project Ga0209536, IMG submission 187461) | Marine sediment microbial communities from White Oak River estuary, North Carolina - WOR-2-8_12 (SPAdes) (version 2) | ecosystem: Environmental > Aquatic > Marine > Intertidal zone >... | reverse complement strand
TCATCCGTCTTACGTTATCTTTTAATTTCAAAACTAGATGTAATCTTCGCAGTTTTTTCCAGGATTTTCACCACAGAGCAATATTTGGTCATGGATAGTTCGATAGCACGCCTGACCTTTGCCTCCTCCAAATTTCCTGAAAGGATAAAATGAAGGTGTATATCCGTAAAAAGGGATGGCACGACATCGGGTTCACGCTCTGCGGTAACTTCAACATCAAAATCCGTCAGGTCCTGTTGCATTTTTTTAAGTATCGAGATGATATCCATGCTACTGCAACTTCCGGCTGCCGCCAATACCAGCTGCATTGGCCTGAATCCTTTATTGCTACCCCCAATTTTTGGTGCCCCATCTGCCTCAACCTTGCGGCCAACTTCATTTACTGCTTCCAGATGAAAGGCATCATCCAAACGTTTAAGTATTATTTTCATCTAATTAAATTGGTACTTTACTAACTCTTGAGTAATATTCGGGTTTCAAAGTTATAACTTATACGCAAAAGACAACTGACATGAAAGAAATAACTGTACAGGATTTAAAGTCAAAAATGGATAATGGTAATGATTTTCAGCTAATTGACGTCAGAGAATTGAACGAAAGGGAATTTACAAACATTGGTGGTGATCACATATCCATGGGTTCCATCATGCAGAATCTGGACAAAATCGCTAAAGATAAGGATGTCATTATTTATTGCCGGAGCGGTAGCAGAAGCGGTCAGGTGGTCAATTTTCTTGAAATGAATCATGGCTTTGACAATTTGCACAATTTGAAGGGTGGTATCCTGGCTTGGGCAGATCAGATTGACGATTCAATTAAAAAATATTAATGTATGCATTCACATTTTCCTTCCTGTATCCAATAGATAGCCTTTGGCGGCTTAACTCAAAAAAAGAGGTTGCCAATTGGCAACCTCTAGCTCTAACTAATATATAACTGGTAATTAGATTGCTGATGAACCACGCTCATTGGTGCGAATACGAATGCATTCTTCAAGCGGGGTAATAAAGATCTTACCGTCTCCAACCGTACCATCACCTATATCCTCGCTTTTGGATCTTGCAGCTGCGATAATGGTGTCAACTGTTATATCAACAAATTGATCATTCACTGCAATTTCAAGCCTGGTCTTCGGGATAAGGTCCGGGATAACTTTTTGCCCCCTGTAAATTTCTACACTTTGCTGCTGGCCATGTCCTGATACACGGCTTACTGTTATTCTCGTAATATCTGCCTCAATCAATGCTTGTCGGACGGCATCCAGTTGAGTATCTCGTATAATTGCTGTTATTAATTTCATGGCGCTGATTAATTAGGGTTAAGCATTCCGTATCCTCGTTCTCCATGGTAGGCACTATCCAGACCTGCCATTTCACTCACATCTGATGATCGCATGCCTATTGTTTTATTCACAATAATCAGCAAAATATATGTGAGTATTCCAGCGTAGGCAATGGCAATCAATACAGCAGCTACCTGTACACCAAGCTGTTGCATCATCGACCAACTACCGTCAACCAGGGCAGCAGCCTCGTCCATCCAGCTTTTCCTGATAAAGAACGTAAGAAATATAGCGCCCACGATACCTCCAATTCCATGAACACCAAAGGCATCCAGGCTATCATCATACCCCAGTCTGTTTTTAAGTATAATAAATATGTAGCAGATCGCCGAGGCGAGAACTCCTAAAACCAATGCACCTGAAGGTTGGACAACTCCGGCAGCAGGTGTTACAGCCACAAGACCCGCCAGCACACCACTGACAAAACCTAATGCAGTAGCTTTGCCCTGATGAATACCTTCAATGATCATCCAGCTAAGTGCGCCTGCAGCAGCGGCAACCTGAGTTGCCGTGAGGGCCTGAGCAGTACTCAATCCTGAAGAAATACTACTTCCGGCATTAAAACCAAACCAGCCTACCCAAAGCAAACCACCACCAATCATGGTCATGACAAGGTTATTTGGCTCGATTGCTGTTTTTGGATAACCCCGTCTTGCTCCAAGGTAAATTGCAGCAACTAAACCACTGACGCCCGCAGAGATATGGACCACAGTACCTCCGGCAAAATCAATAGCTCCATTTGCTCCAAGATTAAATAAAAATCCATCCTCAGCCCAGACCCAATGGCACAATGGGTTATAGACCAATAAACCCCATAAGGCAATAAAAAACATATATCCTTTAAATTTCACACGTTCGGCAAACGCCCCTGCGATCAAGGCAGGCGTAATGATGGCAAATTTCCCCTGGAACATACTAAATACATACTCCGGTACGCCTCCTTCCAGGATATTTGTATCAATTCCTGATAGAAAGACATAATCCGGGTTCCAACCAAACCATCCCCCGAATACATTACCTCCAAAACACATACTGTAGCCGACTGCTACCCAAAGTACGGTCATGATCCCCATGGCGGCAAAACTATGCATCATGGTTCCCAAAACATTTTTAGTTCTTACCAACCCACCGTAAAACATGGCCAGTCCAGGTATCATTAAAAGGACCAATGCTGTAGAGGTGAGCATCCAGGCTGTGGCACCCGAATCAATCTCGGATTCTCCGTGGGCAAATACATTGCCCGACATGAACAGGACGAGAAATCCGAAAAGTAACATTTTGCGCCAATTCCGCTTTTTCATCTTAAATGCTGAGTTAATTGATATAAAAATTTAGATTTTACAAAAAACAGGTATTCATTTTTGAAAATGATGGCCAAAACTACAACATTTTCAACTATTTGCAGCTTAAAAGATTATTTTTTATGCATATATTATAAATAATTACACATTCAATCATTTTTAGGGTAAAAAAAGGCCTTTATTTAAAATAATTGCAAAAAAATGACGTGAATTGATGTCATTTAAAAAATTCTGAAAGATGAGTGGCCAATTATGAAAATATTTCATCCTGTTACTTGAACCGACTAAAAATTTATAATGGAAGAGAACTACGGTTAATAATTTTCAAATCATGAAATCCACTGTTACCGCTTATCAAAATTTTGATCCTTTTTTAACGATTATCGCTTAATTTCATAAAAAAATTATCCATGGAAAATATAAAATATCACTGTCCAAAATGCAATAACCGGGAATATATAAAGGATGAATTCAGAGCCACAGGGGGATTCTGGACAAAAATTTTCGACATCCAGAGCAAACACTTCACCACAGTCACATGTACGAGGTGTTCATACACCGAAATCTATAAGGTAAAGAGCAATAAACTCGAAAATGTATTTGATTTCTTCACTAACTGATCGTTTCAATTATGTATTAATCAATCCGTAACATATTACATGTTTTAATGTCAAAACAATCCACTTCTAAATTCAGGATATCTCACATAATTCTGCTTTTTGTTCTCACAAAATTCCTGATCCATCTCTATACCAATACATTTGGTGGCTACGGCATTTTCAGGGATGAATTATACCTGTATGCCTGTTCGCTTCGTCCGGATATCGGATATGTGGATCAGCCTCCGTTATCCGTATGGGTGTTAAAGTTGATCACAATGACGTTAGGGAAATCGGTCTTTATATTGCGACTGTTCCCGGCCATATTTGGTGCAATGGCCATGATCCCTGTAGCATATGCGGTTAAAGAGCTTGGAGGCAAGCGTATGGCAATTTTCATCGCCTTGCTGGCGTATTTGATCTCTCCAATTTACCTGGCCTATTGTGGGTATTATTCCATGAACAGCATTGATCTCCTGATATGGAATTGTATCATTTATTTCCTGGTCAGACTTCATCAAAGTGAAAATCACAGATACTGGATTATACTTGGCCTGCTCATGGGGGTAGGCCTGTTAAACAAGATCGGAATGCTATGGTTTGGTCTTGGCCTGCTTCTATCCCTGATGCTCACGAAAGATCGTCATTGGTTAACCACCAGATGGCCATACCTTGCAGGATTGATAGCATTAATTATTTTTTCGCCATATATGATCTGGAATGCAATGCACGACTGGGCTACCGTAGAATTCCTGGGAAGCACTGCATCAAAATACAGCAGTCAAAATCAGCTTACCTTCATAGCCGGGCAACTATTGATCAACAATCCGTCTAATATCATTGTCTGGTTGTCAGGGCTCATCTATTTTATTTTTGTTGACCAAAAAAGGCAGGGATTGCCCCTCTTCATCATATTTCTCACTATCCTGGCTATCCTATTGGTGAATGGTGCTTCCAAACCGGAATATCTTGCGCAAATTTTTGTCGTGCTGTTTATGGGTGGCGCGCTGGCCATCGAACAATGGACCAGAAAGCGAAGATGGATCGCGTACCTGATTATCATTAACTTAATACTGGGCATGGTGGCCACACCTTTGGCCATCCCGATCCTGTCAGTAGAAAAATACATTAAATTTTCACAAATTATGGGAATAGCCCCGGCTACAGCTGAAGGGCATGAACTGAGCGAGCTCCCCCAGTTTTATGCAGATATGTTTGGCTGGGAAAACCAGGCCAAAGCCATAGCAGAAGTATATCATAAATTGAACGATAACGAAAAAGCGAATTGTGCCATTTTCGGAGATAACTACGGAAGGTCCGGCGCCATCGATTATTATGCCGGTAAATATGATCTGCCATTAAGCATAGGTCGACATAATAATTATTGGATCTGGGGCCCTGGAGATTATACTGGTGATTTAATGCTAATGCTGAGCAACGATGTTGGAGATAAAGATGAGCTGTTTGAAGAAGTTATTGAAATGGGGATTGTTTATACCAAATATGCCATTCCGTATGAAAATAACTTAAAAATCTACCTGTGCAAAAACCTGAGGCAACCAGTCGATGAATTGTGGCCAAAAATAAAATCATTCAATTAATCATCCTCTTATTGGTAAACAGAAAAATAACTTCATTTTAATGAGTACAGCAGCGGCTTTTTGTTCTCTTAATTATACAGCCAACCTCTAATCTGAATGACATGTATATATGAGGTTCACAGCGTTTAGCATTCATTTTTTGAGCATATAAAAGGACTATCTAAACACCTAATTAAGAAATCATGAAAAATCGTTACCATGCAGAAACATTCGGAGTGATTCTTTTTTCTTTCATTTTATGTATTGCTTCGTGTAATACGACATCCTCAAACAAAGAAGGGCTCCTGATTGGTGAAACGGGATATTTTGAAAGGAAAGGCCCTATCGGAGGGTCGACGATGTATATGTGTACGGTTTTAGCTGCTGATCATATGCTGGATGCGTTGTGATTAAGGTTGAATTTAATTCAAATATTCACTTTTTCAGTAATAGCCATTTGTAAGATAATTTGCCTTGTACCTCATGGGGCGTCAGTCATAATCATTGCCTGTCCCATAGTACAAGTATGCACATCCTATTTACTTTGGAGAGGTGATAATTTTTGCGGTCGCCTGATGGCCATATAAATCCCGCTAAGTATAAGCAAAAGCCCAATAAAACCATAGCTTGTCCATTGGTACCCTTCCAGAATCGTGGAAAGAAAAAGGGCAATAACCGGCATGACCAGTGAAATATACCCTGACTTGTCCGGGCCAATTTTACCCAGAAGATTCAGATAGGCAGTAAACGCGAATATAGACCCGAAAATGGACAGGTATAGTAAAGAAGATACATAGGAAAAATTCAGATCGAAACTAAAACTTTTACCGGAAAGTAAGGCGATTGCCATCATGAGGACCGAACCGTAGAGCATACCAAATACATTGGTTTGGATCACAGGCACTTTCTGCCGTTGATTATAGGCTGAAAGAATATTGCCCGTTGAAGCCAGGGTAACAGAGCCTAACGCCATGGTAAAGGCCACAAAATTATTGTCAGAAAAACTGAATGCGGAAAGTTCCTCTTTGAAAATCAAGGCAATACCTATGATCCCAATAATCCCGCCAAGAACCACATTTTTCCGGACCGGAGATTTTAAAATAAGTGCACTCAACAGGACGTTCATGAAGATCAATCCGGAAAATACAATGGCCACCAATCCGCTTGTCAGGTGCTCCTCTGCCATGTAAACCAGCCAGTAATTAATCCCAAAGAGGCAGGCACCCTGCAACGCAACAAAAAAATGTTGCTTACGGGAGAACCTGAGATTCAGCTTGAATAATTTGCTGTATACCAGTAAAATAATTCCGGCAAGGGCAAACCGGTACCCGACTGAAAATAATGGATCCGTATCACCAATCTGGAATTTAATGACATACCACGTAGATCCCCAGATGAGTGATGGGATCAAAAACAAAATAAAGTTCGATAGCCGCATGTAAATTAACTGAGGCGAAAATACTTAGGATGACCATGATTTTCTAAGAGTTAGGAAAATATTTCATGCCTCATTGATGACTCAGGTTTTCCAGCCTTATCATGTAATTCACCTATCATGGATAGGACTTTGGCAACTTGCCTGTAAAGTGAAGAAACCACTTGATACATTTGTGCCCGAAATCCACTGGATGACAATACATCATGGGGCAACCGGCAGGTATAAGATCTATGTCATTTTCCCTGCAAAATTGTTCAGCTTCAGCTGTATAACTTCCATTATCTACTGATTTGTGTATCCAGGCATGCCTGATGCCGAGAGTTGCACATTCTTTGACTACTGATAGCGTAACTTTTGGATTTGTGACAATGACGACACCATCTATCGATGAGTTTACCGCAGCAAGGTTTGGATAACACGGATCACCTTCAATTTCTTTTGCATTTGGATTAATGGCATACACCTGGTATCCGCTTTTTTTAAGTTTCTCATAAATATAATTGGCGGCATCTTTTTTGGTAGAAGATACCCCCGCAACTGCTATCGATTTTAGTTGTAAAAATTGTTCTGCAGATTCCTTTAAAGTTGGCATGTTAAAAAATGTTTAATTGATGATATAGATCTATTTCTATGAACACTGAATTTGGAAGGAAAATTCACTCTATGACCAATAATTTAAAAGCAATTTGCATTCACCGGTATTCGGATTAACTATTATTTATTCCTTTTCTATTGTCAAATCGTCATTTCTACTATCCAAGTTCTACCCTAAACAGATCTTTACAGCCAGGAATGTTTATTACATCGATACAAGCCTTATTTATTCTTCGAGGATGAGCTCTATATTCTTTAGTTTTTCATACCAGTCATAGGAAAATGTTTGATCATTTTCAGATAAGAAATTGATCAAGACCTTTGATTTTTCCAGGACATTGCGCGTACTTACCGGATCCCCCATTTCGGCATAGATCATGCCCTCTTCATAAAGTAACTCAGCAACCATATTCAAGTACTGGTTAGTGAATTTTTTTTCAGTCTTAAGAAAATCGAGCACCTCATCGGTGCTGATTGCCTTAACGGTGACCGGCTCAATGTTCAGCAAGCCCGTGTACACACTGTCAATTTTTTTAAGCGCTTCCTCATATTTCCCTTCATCCTTCAATCCCATTATGGCCGCCAGGAATTTGGCAAATTCCTCCACCATTCTCAAAATGTAATCTTTGCGTATCATAATAATTACAGGTATTTTTTAGTTTCTTCATGTAATAAAATCGAAGCCAGCACATTTTCAGCCACATCATGACCACAATTATTCAGGGCATCAATGAGTTCCTTTTTCTTTTCCTCAAACTTTTTGTCAGACTCAATAATCCGAACAATCTGGCGATATTCAGAAATTTTGAGTTCATTTTCCAAGGCCTGGACGATCGTTAATTTAAACGGTGCGGCCTGGGCCTCTTCAATTTCTTCAGGAAGTCCGAAATGCGCCAATTCCTCAATGGCAATATCTAAAATTTCCCTCCCCTGTTTTTTGCATGTATCCATCATGTTCTTGGAGCCCTTGGCTTCCCTGAGCGCCCAGCTGCTCTGATCATATTTAATTTTTTCCATTTGGGAGATCTTCTGGTTGCCAGGTCCGAATAGCCTTTCCAAAAGTATAATTGCACCAGTTTTCCATGCCTGAAGATCAAAATCCGGATCATCCAATTTTTTTATTTGTTTCTTTAGAATTTCTACTTCCTGAGTTTTCATGATGTTTATTTAACCTATATGTAAATTACATATTATTTTCTAAAAGGAGGCTTATTTCCATAGGTAAGAAACCTCCACAACCATTCGATTGGCCCATAATAGAAATAGCGTAGCCAGATCCAGCTTGCTGCAAGTAAAAAAATCCATATTAACAGGACGATAACCAGCTGTTCCCATCGCGCAACTGTACCGAATAATCCAAAGCCATGACCATAAAAGATGGTCGTACAAATCAGGGTCATCAACAGGTAATTGGTAAAGGCCAGCTTACCAACCTTTGCCAGGAGAGTCATTTTTAAATACTTCGTCAACAACATGATCAGGGAAATATATCCCACTGCCACGAACAGGCTGCCAATATAATTCCATAGTGCGCCAAAAAACATGGCATATTCCACTGACCATCCGGAAGCAAAATTTTTGTTCACACCAACCAGGATCAGGATATATCCAATCGACAAGGTAACCAGCGACAATACACTATAAAATTTTTTGCTAAATCCAATGCTGAACATACCTAATTTGAAAAAGCTCATGCCCACCAGCATCATCGCCATCGCCCGCCAGCCAATTAAAATCAGAAAAATGAAGGTCTCCATTTTGAAGGTCTCCGGTATTCTCCATTTTAGCTGATCAGACAGACTTCCCGTCAACGCATTGGTTTCGTTTGCCACTACCTCTTTTGATGGGGACCAGGTTTCGTTAATGCCAGCAATTGCATCCGGAGGCCACATATCCATGGATTTCCCAAATAACCAGTAATTGAAAGACGGCACCAGGAAAATCATCATGCCAAGAATTAGCAATACCCAGGGTGAAAGCTTCCGGAATAAAAAGGCAAGGGCGCCACAAACAGCATATGCCACCAAAATATCACCATGCCAGAATAAATATCCATGCAGTAAACCTATGGTGAACAGCCAAAATAAACGCCTATAATAAAACCTGGCAGGACGGTATCCCTTGTGCTCGATATTATCGCTGAAAAGAATGATCCCGACTCCAAATAACATTGAAAAAATAGACAGGAATTTCTGATCAGCTAATACATGACTTAACATCCAGACCGTCTTATTGATACCGGTAAGATCGCCATAGGCAGCAGGATTGAGATAAGCGGCTGATACCATGGAAAAACTCTGAATATTCATGATAAGTATCCCAAGAACGGCAACGCCTCGTACAATATCAAGAGATAATATTCTATCCGTTTGTGGTAATAGTGAGGTTTTATTCATGCTGGTTGAAAAAATAAAATTATAATGTAAAAGTATCAAACCTTTGGTTTCTTACCTACTATATCCAAATATCATCTGGTTCCCCCCATCTCCGGTGAGAATGAGTTTGCCTTCACTAAATAAGGCCCGTGTTTCAATGGACAATACGGTGAAATAGGCATCCTCAAGTTCCATTGTATCTTCACACATCATTTTTGTTGCTCCAATATCACCTATGAGAATAGTTCTCCCATCGAGGGTAAAATTTCCAAAGAAATTATTGCATCCTCCATTTCCCGATACTTTCCCATCCATGGTGAATTTCAATGTAGGCACCTTAGCTTCTATCCCAAATTGGGTATTATTTGATTTTAAATACTCCAATTTCCATTCCTTATCTGCCAGGTCTTCCATGGCGATATCCTCCGTAACATCCTTTTTTTCGAGTACTTCTACCAGCGTATACTTAAGTGCAGAACCATCCAAGGGAGTATTTTTTATATGTTCTTTTTTCACTTTTATCCTATAGCTGAATCCAGGTTCGTAATCCAGTCCTTGAATATCCTGGTAATGAAGGATCCAGTTACCGGTTGTACTGGAGCGGATCAGGTAACACTGCTGATCTGATACCCCGGTACAATCCACCTGTTTAGGAGCTACATACAATGTCGATGCACATGAATAGCATACTGAAGCCAGCACCAGGAAGAATACCTTTTGTGCAAATCCCTGATTAAGTATTTTTTTAGTCATTTTTCGATGTCCTCTGGTTAACCGTGATCATTTAACACTTCTATATCCACTAAATTTGATTAAATCCATCGATTTTTAAAACTACATGATCGGATTTTTTCATTATAAATTTAACAGTCAATTGTAAGGAATTTATAAAAATACATACCGGATATATTTGCCTGTTGAATTAGTCAAAGTAAATATGTCGCGATTAAACTTTTACCACTATTTTCCCGGTTGTCTTGCCTGATTGAAACAGCTTAACTGCCTCCTTCAACTTACTAAATTCAAAGGCATGACCGATATATGGTTTTCCGATAGCCATCTTGTTCAGCTCTCCCAAAATCTCATGCAACAATTCTGCGCGTTCATACAGGTAAATAAGGTTAAATCCCATAACCGATTTATTTTGCTCAATCATTTTTTGAGGATCCAGTTTTGGACGTTTATAATACTGCCATATCAGTTTCAGATAATTCGGTTTTGCTCCCGGTTGCGCGTACCTGGCAGAACCGTAGACAATCATCCTGCCTTCCGACGCCATGGCCAGGTAACTATCCAACAATATCCTCCCCCCTACACACTCCATCACGATATTCAAGTCCCGACCATTAAGTGCTTTTTTCAGGTCACTCCGAAATTCTTTCCTGCGCACAAACCCATGATCATAACCTTCTTTTTCGAGGAATTTGAGCTTGGAGGTACTACCCACGGAACCAATGGTATAGGCGTCGAACTGTTTGGCGATCCGGTTTGCCCAAATGCCAACACCACCGGCGGCACTTTGCACCAATACAGTATTGCCTTTCTTTATATTGCCCAATTCAATCAGTCCGTAATATGCAGTCAAAACCTGTACAAGGTACGCTGCCCCTTCTTCAAAATTCCAGGTAGTTGGTAGGGGGAGCACATACCTGGCATCAATATTTAAATGAGAGGTATACCCTCCGAATTTAGTAACGCCCATGATGGCTTGACCAACCTTAACATTTTTTACCTCCTTCCCGGCTTTAGTGACCATGCCGGAAAATTCCAGCCCCGGTATAAAGGACCCCTGTGGCGTTGCACCATATAATCCGAACATGGCAAAGATATCAGCAAAATTAAATCCTATAGCTTTTACTTCTATTTGTACTTCATGGGATTCGGGATCGGATAATGGTTCATCAACAAGTTTCAGGTTATCAATGGAACCAGCTTTCGGCAATATTCGCCAGGATCTTCGTTGCATAATCTAATGGTTAGTAATGGGATTATTGGTTTAAATATCAACTGCGAAAGTAATCATTTTTGCTGGAGAAACACGGACCTCTTGCCTTGTTAATCCTGCCTATTTAAAAACATGATAACAATTCATGGCGCATTATATCTTTCACCATCTGGAAAATAAATCATTAATATTTATAGTGCTATTAACATAATTATAGAATAAAGTGCTATATTTCTATTTGTGATCTCCAGATTTTAACATCTGCGTTCACAAACATGATGATAATTATTTATAGGATGAAAGCATAATTCACTTATAATAATACCATCATATAAAGCTGATTATTAACACTTGACTACCAGATGATCAACCATGGAACACCAATTTGAAACCATCGAATTTGATGCCCGCGATGGCTTCAAGTGCAATCTTAAACATCTGAAAAATCATACCCCCACAAAATGTCCTGTTATTTTGGTGCATGGTGCCGGAGTGCGGGGAAATATATTCAATCCCCCTTCTGAACATAATATCATATCCATGCTGGCTGCGGAAGGTTATGATGTGTGGCTGGAGAATTGGCGGGGAAGTATCGAATTTGAACCTAATCATTGGGACCTGGATCAGGTAGCGATGAATGATCATCCGGCTGCAATAAAAAAAATTGTGGAGATCACGGGCGTATCAGCGATGAAAGCCATCATTCACTGCCAGGGAAGTACCAGTTTTATGATCTCAGCAGTGCTGGGTTTGGTGCCCGAGGTAAAAACGATTATAAGCAATGCGGTGTCGCTGCATCCAGTGGTCCCAAAATATTCGGAAGTTAAACTTGATTATTATCTGCCTTTTGTCAAGCTTATGTATCCCTACCTGAATCCTGCCTGGGGGTTGAAAGCACCCGGTCTAAAAGCAAAATTGCTGAGGTTTATTGTTTCGGCGACACATTGGGAAAAAGATACCCTGGTAGGAAAATTTGTGAGTTTTACCTATGGGGCAGGATTCCCGGCGCTGTGGTTGTTGGAAAACCTGGATGAAAAAACAATGAAATGGATCCAGTATGAATTTGCCGAGGTGCCGATGACATTTTTCAATCATATCCGAAAATGCGTGCATGCCGGAGTGCTTGTACCAGCACATAATGGAAATGCATCACCGTCAACGTACCTGGAAGTACTGCCAAAAACTGACGCCAGAATAATCCTGTTTGGTGGTGAACAAAATCTGTGTTTTCATCCGGATAGTCAACGCAATACCTTCAGGTACCTGGATAGCGTACATCCCGGTTATCATAAACTATATATCCTGGACAATTATAGCCACCTGGATGTTTTCCTGGGAAAAAACGCGCACAAAGATGTTTTTCCACTCATGATCGATGAACTCAATAACAACTAACTATGGCCATACCAAAACGAATAAAAAGATACGAAGGGCGATATGCACTGGTAGACAATATCCCATATCAAATGCCCGTAAATGCCAGGAACTCCCCTGCTCTTATGGCGGGATTTTCCTGCGACTGGGAAAAAGCCAACGCACTGATTCCCGGCAATGAAGTGCATGCATTAAAATTGCCCAACGGGCGAGGTGTATTTATGGTCACTGTAATCGATTATCGGGATACCAGTATTGGTAAGTATATCGAATACAGTATAGCTATAGCATGTACTCACGGCTCAAAGCCTGCTCCACCAATCCTCAATGCACTGCTCATGAAAACCTATGGCACAGGTCAGTACATCATCGACCTGCCTGTAAGTTCTGAAATATCTGTAAAGGGAGGAAAAGGTATCTGGGGCATGCCCAAACACAAAGCCAACTTATCCTTCACGATTACCGATGAGATGGTGAGCAGTCATTATGAAAAAGACGGGCAATTTGCTTTTCGCATTGAGATCGAACGACCAAAATCACCAACATTTAAGATAAACGTTGGGGCCACAAATTATTGCCAGTACCGCAATATGCTCATGGCATCCTATATCTATTTCAAATCAAAAGCAGGAGTCAACCTTTTCAACAAAGCCAAAGCCAACCTGTATATTGGAGACCATCCCCGGGTTTCATTTTTACGGGATATCGATATCAATCCCGATCCGTTCTTCACCTTGTTCATGCCACAGGCCAATGGCATACTGGACGATCACTTCGATTGTTGGTTCATGACTTATGATCAACCTCCTAAGGAAATGCCCGAAGGTTTTGAAAGCGTATTCCATCTCGGCCTGAGTGAAGACTGGCTCCCTGCTCCAAAAGAATCCGGATATGAAAAATATAAAATTTAGCTTTACCTAACCATTATATAACCATGAAACAAACACTGATCGACATTAACAACGCATACATATTCTTCTGTTCATCGTTGTACTTAGGCCTTTTCTGGTCCCTGCACTTTTTCTGGTTTCCGCATTATCCTGACACACTCAACCTGGATAATTACTACGACGCCATCATACCGCAAACGACCACGGCGACCAAATTTTTCTTCATCACCATTCCCATCATGGCGGTGGCCATCGTGATCATGCTGATCACCGAATGGAAAACAAAATTCAGATGGGTACCTCTCTTGTGGCTAGTTGGATTGTTTGGTCCTGTGATCATTCAACAAGTATTCATCGAAGACGTGAACGATCAGTTTATTGCAGGAGTGACAGATATGGGTACCTTACAGGAACTCCTCAGCAGATGGATGTGGCTGAACGATTTAAGAGGTATTATTCTGACCGTCATGTGGTGCGTGACCATGTATTTCTTCATTGCCAAAGCAAGACAAAAATCTGCCTAATCAACTTCTGTCTACGTGAGAAAATTTATCAATTTAATCGTTATCCTGATATCTGCTGCAACTATTCTGTCAGGAATGACGCAACTGGTTATGCCCCGATTTGTGATGGGCGTGATCGGGGCTGAGATCACAGAAACATCGGCTCATTTCTTTGCTATTGTCGGTATGTTTATGGCCCTGTTTGGAGGCTTGATGATTCACGCCATATATAGTGCTATTCCGCAACGACCTGCCATACTATGGTGTGCCTTTCAGAAGTTAGGCGCGTTTATCGTAGTCGGACTTGGCATTCTGAATGGAATATTTGCCCCCATTGCAATGGGAGTAGCCCTCTTCGATCTTTTCTCAGGATTGATCTTTCTGTACTATTTAAAGCTATCCCGCAATGAGTTGGCTTAGTTATTTTTTCTTTTATACCTATGTCGGACTGGTGCTGGTTGCGGGATTTTGGGGGGCATTTATTAATCCCTATTATGATTTTAATCTGTTATTTCATTTAGAACCTTCCTCTCTTTCCGAATATTCACGAATTAATGCTTTAAGTCAATATCGATTTCTCCGGGCCCTGGAGCTGGGCTTTGGCCTGTTTTCCATCCTCTTCATCAGGAAGATATTTGAAGACCGCACGTTTAATCGATTATTTCTGATCATTATGGGTTCCGGAGTTTCCGCAAGAATAATCTCCTGGCTGGTAGATGGTACGCCAAGCGCTCTGTTTCTCTTTTTCCTGGGCTATGAATTTATTGGCCTTATCATTATTTACTGGTATACCCATCAAAAAATCATGCCCCTGAATGCACGCTGATAACAGTAATATCCGGAATAAAGCAAAACGTTCCCTCATCCTTGCCGGTGGTGGCATGCGACTCGCTTACCAGGCTGGCGTACTCATCGCGCTTGAAGAGGAAAAAATGACCTTTGATCATGTGGATGGTACTTCAGGAGGGATCTTCAATGCCGCTATGCTGGCGTCAGGGTTGCATGGGCACGCAATTGCTGACCGGTGGAGAAAATTGAACATTAAACACTTTATGTCGCTCCGACCGTTGAAAAAATATTTCAGGCCACTGAATATGATGGGATATGCCGATGCGGATGGCATCCGAAATCATGTGTTCCCGGACCTCGGCATAGATATCAAAAAAATCAATGCGTACACGGAAGCCGACATAACCTTTAATGTGTGTAATTTTTCTGATAAATCCATTGAGGCAATTGATCATAAACATGTGGAGGAGGATCACCTCATTGCCGGCGTATCTCTTCCAATTGTCATGCCGGGAATCAACATTGGCGAAAAGTGGTATTCCGATGCAGTGTGGATCAAAGATGCCAACCTGATGGAAGCAGTACGGCGCGGTGCCGAAGAGCTATGGCTGGTATGGGCCATAGGTAATACGGAAACCTATCTGCCCGGAGCACTTAATCAATATGTACACATGATCGAAATGAGTGCTAACGGGGGATTGCTGGAAGAATACGCCAGGATTGACATGATCAATGCCCGCATTGAACAGGGCATATCTGATTTTGGACAAAAAAAACCGATCCGGTTGTATGTGATCAAACCGGAATACCCTTTGCCACTCGATCCGGATCTGTACCTGAATAAAATCGATGCACGATCCTTGATCAATATGGGCTATGCCCAGGCAAAAAAAAGCCTGAAATCCATGCCTAAAGGAGGAGTACCAATGGATGTGAAGGCTACTAAAATGACTGATCCCGGTACAAGATTGAATATCCGGGGAGAATATCATGGAACAGTGGTAAATGAACAGGAAATCCACAAGGCTGCCTATTATACCTATATGGTTTTTTCTGAACGATCAGATCGTCATGTACTTCATACATTTTCAAGCATACGCCTCGACGGATTTAGTGAAGAAATTCCATGCTATGACCACAAGGTAAAAATTACCAAATTAAATAATAGTACCAGGATGGAATGTCAAAGCACATTCAACATAGGGAATGTCACCTACAGTTTACGTGCTGAGTGGCATCTCGGTTCTCCACTTGATTATTTACTTGGACTGGAGTTTAAAGCTGTACTTCTGACCATCTCAAAGGAGGAAAATTCAGCTCCATTATTTTCCGGAAGGCTCTACCAGGAAATAAAGCATCGCTTAAAATCCGCATATACTACCAATATTCGCCGACAGGATGGGACCTCCGGAGGAATTGGATTAAAATATCGAATGACTTCAAAATTGTTTGCTTATGCAGTTTGATCGAAAACCCATGGTTGGGTGGTATGATGTGAAACAATTGCTGGCCACAGGCATAAAAGCAGTTGTTTCTATTGTTTTTGGAAATTATTCCGACAAAAGGGAGATCCAGGCTTTTGCTGTCTGGGAAGATCCCTATGATTTTTCACAACGCGATGAGGTATGGATCGACTATATATCAGATCTGGGTGATGGCTTCAATTCTACCTACACCCTTGCACATCTCATGGCACAACATGAGATCGCTGTTGACAATACGATATTAAAACGTGGCGACCTGCTTATCATGGGAGGAGACGAAGTATATCCTACACCTGAGAAAATTGAATACAAGAACCGGCTACAGGGACCGTATAATGCAGCCTTTCCTTGGAAAAAGGATGAACCAAAAACCCAAAAACCCAAACTTTTTGCCATTCCCGGCAACCACGACTGGTACGACGGACTTACCAATTTCATGCGCTTATTTTGCCAGGGAAGGGCCCTGGGCAACTGGCTTACCATGCAAAAACGAAGCTATTTTGCGTTAAAGCTTCCGCATAACTACTGGCTGATCGGCATCGACATCCAATTGCAGGGAGATATTGACGAACCGCAAAAAGCTTATTTTAAGCGCATCGCCAGGAAAAAGTTTAAGGAAGGAGATAAGGTAATTATGTGTACCGCTGAACCAAGCTGGGTTTACGCCTCGCTTACCGGTGAACATGAAGCTGATCAACGCCTGCGTTATTTTATCGATCACATTTTAAAAGGGGAAGATGAGGATTACTTCAATGGGAAGAACAAAAATTTACATATTTCTGCCATCCTTACCGGGGACCTGCATCACTACTCCAGGTACGAAACCAGTGAACATGATGCCGGACAAAAAACACAATTGATCACTGCCGGAGGTGGCGGTGCTTTTATGCACCCGACGCATATGCTAAAAGACAATATTGAATTAGCACAAGGTTCCTCTGCCACATTGAAAAATGAATTTCCGGCGAAGAAACAATCCCGTAAACTCTCCTGGCGAAACCTTCTATTCCCCTTTTACAACTGGAGCATGTGTATTTTCCTGGGCACCTTCCATTTGTTGACTTCCTGGTTCATTCAAAGTACCACGAAAAATCCCTATGGAAATTCATTCATGGAAACCGGTTCAGGTATGGAAATGAGTTTTTCCAATGTGGATAATTATCTGCACATGATCATGGACAGCATCAAACATAGTCCTACTGTACTGTTGCTTAATTTGCTGCTGCTCGGTGGCATTCTCTTTTTTACCGATACCAATAACGGAGGGAAAAAGTGGAATTATATCCTTGGTCTTGGTCACAGCATACTGCAGTTGGCCAACCTGTATGGCTGTATCTGGTTGTTTTCCAGGTGGAACCTTCATTACCTTTCACTTCCGGTGGATAGTATACTGCAAATACTCCTTTTTACTGGTGAAATGATCCTCATTGGAGGCCTGGTGAGTGGTGTAATTTTTGGACTTTATTTCCTGGTGAGTATTCGGATTTTCAAGATCCATCCCAACGAGGCCTTCTCTTCGTTCAGACATGAGGGATTCAAAAATTTTCTGCGCATTCACCTGACAAAAGAAAAATTAACCATTTATCCCATTGGATTAAAAACAGTGACGAAGAACTGGCGAAATGTTGGAACCCGAGAGAAACCTCGGTTTGAAGGCAGTGCCATCACGTATTCACTAATCGAAACAGAACCAATAGAAATTTACCATACATCATGAACAGATTATCCAAACCTATTACCGAATTAAAATCCGAATACGAAGTTGTTGTTATTGGTTCCGGTTATGGCGGAAGTATCGCTGCTTCCAGGATGGCCCGGATCAACAAAAAAGTATGCCTGCTCGAACGAGGAAAAGAATTTCTTCCGGGCGAATTTCCATCAACCCTTATGGAGGCTTCAAAGGAAATGCAGATTAACAAGGGGAAAACCACCATTGGTGATAGCAACGGATTGTATGAATTTGTTGTCGGCGATGACATTAGCGTATTTAAAGGATGCGGACTTGGAGGGACCTCACTGGTCAATGCCAACGTTTCCATCGAGGCAGAAGATCGGGTTTTTGACGATGCTATCTGGCCGGCAGCACTACGAAAAAATATGGACTCCCTCAAGGATGGGATCAGCAAGGCCTGGGAAATGTTAAAGCCAGTCCCCTATCCGGAAGGGAAAAATGACTATCCGGTGCTGGCAAAAACCGAAGGAATGCGCAAATCGGCAGCTGCCATGAATGAAAAGTTCAGATTGTTGGACATCAACGTCACGTTTGAAGATAAGGTAAATCATGTTGGTGTGAAGCAATCCAAATGCATCAATTGCGGAGATTGCGTAACCGGCTGCAACCACTGGGCAAAAAACACCACAGCGATGAATTACCTGCCGGATGCAGTCAACCATGGTGCTGAAATATTTACAGAAGTTGGCGTATCACATGTGGAACGTATGGATAATGCTTGGCTGGTGTATTTCAATCTTTATAATACTGGTCGGGAAAAGTTCAATGCACCGCCTATGTTTATCCGTGCTGAAAATGTATTCCTGTGTGCAGGATCCCTTGGCAGTACGGAAATAATGATGCGCTCTGCAAAAAAAGGACTTAATGTCTCTTCCATGCTGGGCAAGCGTTTTACGGGAAATGGTGACGTTCTGGGATTTGGTTACAATAATGACCACAAGATCAACGGCATAGGGCTTGGAGATAAAATCACACCGGGAAAGATCCATGAAGTAGGGCCCTGCATTACAAGCGTAGTTGATCTTCGCCACAAGGAAAAGCTTGAAGATGGCATGACCCTGGAAGAAGGAAGCATTCCTGCGCCTATCCGGTCTGTTGTTTCGAAGATCATGTTGCCGTTTTCGAGGATCCTTGGCAAGGACACGGATTCAGGATTTAAAGACTACATGAAGGAAAAATGGCGGGAGATCCAGAGCTTTTTTGGTGGACCCTTCAAAGGTGCGATCAACCACACACAAGTATACCTGGTGATGTCGCACGACAGCGGGGATGGCGAAATGGAATTGAATAATGATCACCTGGAGATCAAATGGAAAGGCGTGGGAAAAGAAGAGATCTTCAAAAAGGTCAGTGGGAAATTAAAAGACGCCACCACCGCACTTGGCGGTAATTATATTAAAAATCCCAGCTGGACTAAAATGATGGATTATGACCTGGTTACCGTACATCCGCTGGGAGGTTGTATTATGGGTGATGATGCTGCGTCTGCCGTAGTCGATCATAAAGGCCAGGTCTTCCAGGGAAAGTCAGGAAAAACACTTTATCCGGGTCTTTTTGTCATGGATGGCGCCATTATTCCACGTCCGGTAGGCACCAATCCGTTGTTGACAATCAGCGGACTTGCAGAGCGAAATTGCCTGTTGATTGCCAAAGAAATGAAAAAAAACCTGGACTACGCCTTTGATGAAATCGCCCCCAAACCTGATGCTGAGCTCAAGCCGGGTGTTCAGTTTACGGAAACCATGAAAGGATATTTTTCACTCAATGAAAAGGAAGACTATCAGAAAGCGTATGAAGCTGGCAAAAAGGAGGATTCCCCTTTCGAATTCACACTCACGATCCGCTCGGAAGATGCAGACGTATTTTTAGCCGAAGCGGAACATCAGGCAGGCATGACAGGCACCATGGTGGCGCCCAGGCTGTCGGATTTCCCGTTAATGGTATCCAAAGGTCAGTTCAACCTGTTTATTGCCGATCCTTCTGATAAGGCCAAAAAGAAAATGCAATACGATGCCTTGCTAACAAGCAGGGAAGGGAAATCATTCTTTTTTAGTGGGTATAAAGATATTGATAACAATGCCGGTATTGATGTCTGGCTGGACACAACGACACTTTATATCACCTTATATGACGGGAAACCAAATGCCGGTAAAATACTTGGCCGGGGCATACTCAAAATCGAGTTGAGGGATTTTATAAAGCAGCTTTCGACCATGCAATCGATCCACGCACAAAAAGAGGGATTCAAAACATTGTCATCTTTTGGAAAATTCTTTGCCGGAAATGTCTGGGATACGTATGTAAAAGGAGGGTTAAGATAATTCTTTCATGTATGAAGATCATTGGCACCATAGGTCTTTATTTGTGGAATGTCATTAAATCCATTGCTGCAGTACCCTGGACACTCATTATCGGGCTCATGCGCAGGTTATTTTTATTGACCTTTCATATTTTAGGTGGCCCCTTTTACTTTGTGATTTCCATGATCAATGGATTTAAATTGCTCTTTAACCAACCAAAAAAGGTGTTACCCTGGTTAGGCAAAGGTTTGCTCGATATCCTGATCTGGATTGGTAGAATTACAAGCAAAACCCTCGATGTGATAGTCCTGGGAGAACTACTGGACCTCGTCTTTCAGATCATCAAACCCAATACGAGGACCCTTACTCCCACTGAAATAACTGAAGCCAAAAAAGTGTACGGGGAGGCTTTGACCTACTGGCAGATCCGGATAGATGAATATTCGTTGATAGCCAAACTTGGTGCCCTGTTTGTCGGTAGTTCAAATATGGGTGTGACCACTTTCCATACTATTAATTTTACACGCAAGATCAATGCTAAGCCCGGAAGTCGGGATATGGAATGGCTGATCCATGAGCTGGCACATGTGAGCCAGATGGAGCATGCAGGCCTTCAGTACATTGTCGAGGCGCTGGTAGCGCAGTATACCGGCGGATATAACTATGGAGGTCCCGGAGCATTACCTGGTAAAAAACTCGGGGATTTCAACCGGGAGCAGCAGGCAGAAATTGCTGCTGACTATTATGATGATGTTTTGTATGGACATACCCCGGCAGGACCTTTTGTCCACCTGATCAATGAGTTTCAGGATACAAAGAAGTTGTATTATTGATCATCGACTTTTTAGTCATTCCTCGATGCGATGCTCAGTTTTATTGTCATTTCGTAATGGAGTATAACGGAATGGAGAAATGCAGCATCCTAAGAATCCTACCTGCTGCGGGCAGGTCTCCGCTGGGCTATGAGATGACAAAGCAAAAGGATAATGCAATTTATTCGCCTTCTCCCTTCCCTCCTTCCTTTTTCTCCTCTTTTTTGTCGATTACTTCAACATCCTTTGGTTCAGGAGTATGCTCAGAAGAT
>Ga0209536_100004776_pt1 | contig 21330 bp, 22 predicted proteins | sample DeeMarSeWOR28_12_FD_187461 | JGI IMG/M metagenome (GOLD analysis project Ga0209536, IMG submission 187461) | Marine sediment microbial communities from White Oak River estuary, North Carolina - WOR-2-8_12 (SPAdes) (version 2) | ecosystem: Environmental > Aquatic > Marine > Intertidal zone >... | reverse complement strand
CCGACCATCGCCGGGTTGAACGGATTGAAACCAAGCCCCCCGTAAAGATGTTTGCCGGCTATCATGGTGAAAGCGATACCGACCAGCACCAGCCACCAGGGTGAATGCATCGGCAGGCACAGCGCAAACAGCCAGGCCGCGACGACGGCGCTGCAATCGGTGAGATGCGTCAGCACTGCTCGGCCGCGCAGTTTCAGTACCGTCGCCTCGAATGCCAGCGCGAACAGAATCGCCAGCAGGATGTTGATCAGCACGCCAGGCCCGAAAAACCAGGCGTAGGTCAGCGTGCCGGGCAGCAGCGCTACGATGACCTGGATCATCAGCCGCCGCAATGAATTGCCGGGCGCCACGTACGGCGAGGACACGATTACGCTGCTCACGGCGTTCCTTCCTCGGCGGCGGCCTGCTTGCGCGCCTTGACCCGTTGCAGTGCCGCCTGTACCGGGTCGGCCTGCACGCTTGCGTCGCCCCCGGCCTTCTTTTTCTGCAGGGCTTCGCGTTTCAGACGGCGGCGCTCTTCTTCCTGCTGCTTTTTCTGTTGCAGGCGGCGCTCGCGAAACTCGAAGCGAAGCCGGGCGCGATCCGACCTGGCGTGCGCTTTCTGCGCGGCGCGAATCTCGCTCTTGGCGGCGCGGTAATACTGCACCAGCGGAATGCCGCTGGGGCAGACCGCGGAACAGCAGCCGCATTCGATGCAGTCGAACAGGTGAAATTCCTGTGCGCGCTCCCATGCCTGCGCGCGCGCGTGCCAGTAGAGCTGCTGTGGCAGCAGGTTCGCCGGGCAAACCTCGGTGCACTTGCCGCAGCGGATGCACTCGTCATGATGGCCGGGGCTGTGCGGAATGGTTTCGTCGCGCATCACCAGGATACAGTTGCTGGCCTTGACGATGGGTACCCGGTCTCCCGACAGCGAGAATCCCATCATCGGGCCGCCCATCACGAGGTACGCCGAAGCGGCGTCGAGGTAACCTCCGGCGAGTTCGACGAGGTGACTGATCGGCGTGCCGAGACGGACTTCCCAGTTGCCCGGCTCGCGAATATTGTCGCCGCTGATGGTGACCACGCGCGAGATCAGCGGCTGGTCCTGCTCGAGCGCGCGCGTTATCGCCACGCAGGTGCCGACGTTCTGGCAAAACAGGCCGATGTCGAAGGCCAGCTGCCCGATCGGCACTTCCTTTCCGGTCAATATCTGGATCAACTGTTTTTCGCCCCCGGAAGGATAAATCGTCGGAATCGTCACGATCTCGGTGTTGTCCAGGGTGAGCCCGGCGAGAGCGGCGGCCATCGCGGCGCTGGCCTCGGGCTTGTTGTCTTCGATGGCGATCAGGGTGGATTTCGGTTGCAGAATGCGTTGCAGGTAGCCGACACCACGCATCACCTCGGCCGGGTAGTGGCGCATCAGCATGTCGTCGCAGGTGATGTAGGGTTCGCATTCGACACCGTTGATGATCAGCGTGTCGATGCCGTGAGCGTTGCCGCGCGACAGCTTCGGCGAAGTCGGAAACGCCGCCCCGCCGAGGCCGACGATACCGGCGCGACAGATCAGCTCGATCATGCGCTGCGCGTCCGCGTGCTGCAGCTCGGGCAGCATCGGCTCGGCAGGCTCGTCCTCGCCATCGACGTCGATCACGATACAGGTATCGCTCTGCCCCGACGGGTGCGCCACCGGGTAGTTTTCGATCGCCGCGATGCGGCCCGAGGTGGGGGCGTGCACGGGCGCACAGATCGGCGAGTCGCAGGCGGCGATCATCTGGCCCCTGAGGACGCGATCGCCGACGGCCACCAGCGGTTTGTTGTAATCACCGATGTGCTGCTTTAGCGGCAGATAGAGTCGCGCCGGCAGGCTCGCTTGCTGCAGGTCGCGGACGAGCGATTCGGACTTGTGCGCGTCCAGTTTCAGGCCGCCATGAAAGCGATGCAGTTCATGCATGCTGAGACGGCTCCAGCGCTGGCGGTAGCGTCCACTTCCAGTCTTCGATGGTTTGCGGGGCCGGCACCATCTCGATGCAGTCGACCGGGCAGGGCGGCAGGCACAGTTTGCAGCCGGTGCATTCGTCGGCGATCACGGTGTGCATGTGCTTGGCCGCACCGAGGATGGCGTCCACCGGGCAGGCCTGGATGCACAGCGTACAGCCGATGCAGGTCTGCTCGTCGATGACCGCGAGCAGCGGCACGTCGAGGTGCTCGCCGTGCTCGGCGTTCAGTTCCAGCACCTCGGTATCGAGCAGGTCGGCGAGCGCAACTATCGTCGCCTGGCCACCGGGGGGGCACTGGTTGATCGGTGCCTCGCCGTTGGCGATGGCCTCGGCGTAAGGCCGGCAGCCCGGGTAGGTGCACTGTCCGCACTGGGTCTGCGGCAACAGCGCGTCGATCTGGTCGACGATAGGATTGCCCTCCACCTTGAAGCGGATCGCGGCATAACCGAGGATCAGGCCGAACAGGCCTGCCATCAGGCTGATGGTGGCAATGGCGAGCAGCATGGCTTATACCTTTACCAGGCCGGCCAGACCCATGAAGGCCAGCGACATCAGTCCCGCGGTAATCAGGCCGATCGCCGAACCCCTGAACGGCAGGGGTACGTCGGCGACGTTGATGCGCTCGCGCATCGCGGCAAACAGAATCAGCACCAGCGAAAATCCGAGCGCCGCGCCGAAGCCGTAAATTGCCGATTCGAAAAAGCTGTTCTGCTCCTGCACGTTGATCAGCGCGACGCCGAGCACCGCGCAATTGGTGGTGATCAGTGGCAGGAAGATGCCGAGCACGTTGTACAGCAGCGGGCTGGTTTTATGCACCACCATCTCGGTGAAATTGACGACCGCGGCGATGGCGATGATGAAGGCGATGGTGCGCAGGTATTCGAGCTCCAGCGGCGCCAGTATCCAGCTGTTGATCAGGTAACTCAGTATCGCCGACAGGGTCAGCACGAAGGTGGTCGCCGCGCTCATGCCGATCGCGGTTTCGATCTTGCGTGACACGCCCATGAACGGGCACAGGCCGAGGAATTTCACCAGCACGATGTTGTTGACAAACACGGTGCCGATCAAAAGTAGCAGGTATTCAGGCATGGTGCGATTATAAGGCCTGCCCTGCCTGAAAAATACCGTAATTACACGGGGGCTATATGGATTCTGCTAAAAGCCAGGTCGGGGCGCAGATATAGCTGATCAGTCTGCCGCGGTGCCGGCTTCGAGTTTACGCGCCTGCTCGATGAAGGTGTCGATGTCGACGCTGTCGCGCAGGTGCCAATTGAGGTAGCTGAGCTGGTAGTGGTAATTGGCCGTGGGGCTGAAGTTATCGAACAATGACTGCATCTGCGCGCTTTGCAGTATCGAAGGCAGCGCGATCGGGCTCGCAATCAGCAGCGCCAGCGCCAGGCTGCGTTCGCGCGTCAAATGAGATATGTGGATGAGGTAGAGCGCAATGGCGCCTGGAATGATGGCGAGGTACCAGCCGAAGTACAGCAAGCTGCCCGGCCAGCTCGCCGATAGCAGGTAGTCGAGATTGTCGGCGAGCATCGAAACGACGGCGGACAGCAGGTAAACCAGGCATACCGAGGTGACTAACTGGCGAATTTCCCAGCGATTCACCAGCAGGCGCTCGAGAATCGACAGGACCAGTACGAAAGCGCCGATAGTGAATACGGTTTCGCGCAGCAGGTACTTGAGCAAATCGCTCCACTTGAAGCTGTTGTAGGAGCTGAGGAAAAAGTCCAGACCACCGACCAGCAGGCACAGCAGCACCAGTAGCAGCGCCCAGCCAACGTGACCAAACAGGTGCGCGCGGTTGCCGTTGCCGGCCAGCGGGCGGGTCGCGGCTACCGGATAATCGCGCGGCAGCAATTGCGCCTGCACGCGGCCAACCGTGATCTGCAACGGCAACCCCCGGAAGGTCTCGCTGTCGATCGGTTGATCGTCGACCCGGGTCGGATTGACGGCCGCGAGGTTGATCAGCTCGATCGACTGGTCGGCATGGCGGATGATTTTCAGGTGATGCGGGGCAACCGTGGGGTCGGAAAGAATGATGTCGTTGTCGAGTGCGCGGCCGATGCGCGTAATCCCGGTCTTGATCGGCTCGTAGCGATGCAGTCCGCGCGCATTGATTTCCAGAATCACGGAGTCCATTCGATATTCTCCAGGAACTTCTGAATCAACGGCAGGGCGGCATCGAAATCCACCCCGGTCATGGTCAGGGTGACGAAAAAGCCCTTGTCGGCGTGACCGGTGAGCGCCGCGATGAACAGCAGATCGCTCATGCCCGGGTACTCGCGGTACTCGCGCCGGCACAGGTTGCTTTTGAAAGTTTGCGACGAGACTTCGACAAACCAGGTCTCGCAGTTGAAATTGGTGACGATATCGCGTCCCGGCTTGGACTCGATCTGGTCCTTGTTCAGGCTTTGGTAAAGGTTGTAAAACTGGATCGGGTTGAGCTCCGTGGATTCGAGCCAGTAATACTCGTAAACCAGCTCGCCGACGAAGTGGTTGTCTTCGTCGAGATAGACGTTGTTCTGGTTGGCGCAACGGATCTGGTAGCGCTGGTAACGCGCCACCGCGCTCAGCCTCGCACTGTTATCCCAGCAGCGTACGGTCGGCGAAATGACACCGGGCAAGCGGAACTGGCGCAGCTCCAGGTCCGGCCAGGTGCCGGCCAGCAGCTGTTCGATGTAGCGGTTTTCATAAGCCAGCACCTGGCGCGCGACTTCAGCCTGCAGGTCGACACCTTCATCGAAGCCGTTGCTACCGGCTGCGGCGATCAGTTCGGAGAGAAAGCGCGATGGCACGATGAAGCTTATGTCGTTGCGCGCCGTGGCGACGTTGATGCCGATGGCCGCGCCGAACTCGTTGAAGGTTGGCCCGCCGCTCATACCGGGATTCAGGCTGCCGGAGAACAGGATGCGGCTGTCGTCGGTCTGGTTGAGGATGCCGCCGTTGGTACCGACCGCGATAGTGAGACCGAGGTCGAGCGGATTGCCCATCGCAAAGATGGGCGCGCCGCGCGGAGGTAACTCACTCATTTCGATGGGCTTTCCCAGCTCCTGTTGCGCGCCGAGCAGGGCCAGATCGTGCGCAACGTCCATCGCCAGCAAGCTGAGTTCGCCCTCTTCGCCGCCATTGCTGACGTAGGTGATGTAGAAACGCTCGGGCTCGGCGACGACCTGGCTGACGACGTGGTAATTGGTGGCGAGCTGGTGACCGTCGCCGACTATGAAGCCGGAACCGATGCTCGACTTTTTCCCGGTTTCGCGGTTGAGCACCTGCACCTGGAACACACGATCCTGGTTCTGCTGGTAAATTTCCCTGGAATCAAGCGCGGCGGCGGGAGTCGCAAACACCCACCACAGGAACACACCGGCCAGGTACAGACATTGACGCAATTAACTGACCCGCATGCCCGGTCTGGCACCCGAATCCGGGTTCAGTATGAACAAATCGGTCTCGCCGCTACCCGCCGCCAGCACCATGCCTTCGGATACGCCAAAGCGCATCTTGCGCGGCGCGAGGTTGGCGACCATGACGGTCAGCTTGCCTTCCAGGTCCTCGGGCTTATAGGCGTTGGCGAGTCCGGCGAACACGTTACGGGTTTCGCTGCCGATGTCGAGCGTCAGTTGTAACAGCCGGTCAGACTTTTCAACACGCCTGGCGCTGACGATTCTGGCGATGCGAAAATCGAGCTTGGCGAAATCGTCGTAGTTGATCTCGGGCGCGATGGCTTCGATGGACGGGTCCGCGGAACCTTGCTGGATTTTCTGCTCGGCGAGCAGGTCCGCCCTGGTGGCTTCGATCATGCGCTCGATAAACACCGGCTCGATGCGCGTCATCAACGGATTGAAGCGATTGATGCGGTGATCGAGCAGGTTGTTGCCGAGGTCCGCCCAGGTCAGGTTGTCGACGTTGAGAAACTCCTCGGCCTGCGCCGCGAGCTTCGGCAGCACCGGCTTCAACAGGATCACCAGTTGGCGAAAACAATTCAAACCGACGCTGCAGATATCCTGCACCTCGGCCATGCGCTCGGTATCCTTGATCAGCACCCAGGGCTGCTTTTCGTCGATGTACTGGTTGGCCTTGTCCGCGAGCGCCATGATGTCGCGCATCGCCTTGCCGAACTCACGCTTCTCGTAATACTCGGCGATGGTTTCCGCGGCGTCGAGATATTGCCGGCTCAGGCTGTCATCGGCGAGGCTTGCCGCGAGCTTGCTATCGAAGCGTTTGTTGATGAAACCGGCGCAGCGGCTGGCGATGTTGACCAGCTTGCCGACCAGGTCGGAATTGACGCGGGTGGTGAAATCCTCGAGGTTGAGATCGATGTCATCGATGCCCGGGCCGAGTTTGGCGGCAAAGTAATAGCGCAGGTATTCCGGGTTCAGGTGGTCGAGGTAGGTGCGCGCCATGATGAAGGTGCCGCGCGACTTGGACATCTTCTGCCCGTCTACGGTCAGAAAGCCGTGGCAGTAGACTGCACTCGGTTTGCGAAAGCCGGCGCCGTGCAGCATGGCAGGCCAGAACATGGTGTGAAAGCGCGCAATGTCCTTGCCGATAAAATGATACAGCTCGGCTTCGCTATCCGCGCTCCAGTAGCTATCGAAGTCGCGCCCGCTGGTCGCACACCAGTTTTTGAAGCTGGCCATGTAACCGATGGGTGCGTCCAGCCAGACGTAGAAATACTTGCCCGGAGCGTCCGGGATCTCGAATCCCCAGTAGGGCGCGTTGCGTGAGATATCCCAGTCCTGCAGGCCCTCGTCCAGCCATTCGTTCATCTTGTTGGCTATTTCTTTCTGTACGTGCCCGTCCGCGAACCATTGCTGCAGCATCGCCTGGAAATCTTCCAGCTTGAAAAAATACTGTTCCGAATCCTTTTCGATCGGGGTTTCGCCGCTGACCACCGACACCGGGTTTATCAATTCTGTCGGGTCGTAGGTGGCGCCGCAGTTTTCGCAGTTGTCGCCGTACTGGTCACCGGCGCCGCAATTGGGGCATTCACCCTTGATGAAGCGATCGGGCAGGAACATCTCCGCCTTCGGATCGTAAGCCTGGGAAATCACGCGGGTGCGAATGTGCCCGGCGTCGCGCAGGCGGGTGTAGATGAGTTCGGCGAAATACCGATTCTCCTCCGAGTGCGTGCTGTAGTAATTATCGAAGGCCACGCCGAAATCGCTGAAGTCCTGCAGGTGCTCCTTGTGCATGCGCTCGATCAGCGCTTCCGGGGTGATGCCCTCCGCCTGGGCGCGCAGCATGATCGGCGTACCGTGCGCGTCGTCGGCGCACACGTAAATGCAGTCGTGCCCGCGCAGCTTCTGAAAACGTACCCAGATATCGGTTTGCACATACTCGAGCATGTGGCCGATGTGGATCGGGCCATTGGCGTAGGGTAGCGCGCTGGTGACCACGATGTGACGGGGTGAGGAGCTCATGTGAATTGGCTGGCCTGGGTAAAGCAGCGTATTTTAGGTGCTGCGCCTGCCGTCAAGCAAGGTAATAATCCGCAAAGGGACGCCTGGCCGGCGCCGCAATCGGTGCGCCCGTCCACGTTGCCGTTCGCCGGGCGGGCGCCCGGTGCTGCTGCAGAATCGTTACCGGCTCAGTGGAACAATTCGGCGTGTGCCGAACATGCCCATAAAAACTATGTGATATTTTGTCGACGGCTCGGGTAAAATGCGCGGTCCGATTCATAACCCTGAACCACGAAATAACCGATGGCGATTGATAAATCACAGATTGAAGCGAAGCTGGGTCAGATTATCGACCCGAACATGGAGACCGACCTGGTCAGTAGCAAGGCAGTCAAGTCGATCGAACTGGTCGGCGACGGATGCAGCATCGAGATCCAGCTCGGTTATCCGGCTGCCGGCTACTTCGATGAATTGAGACAGCAGATCGAGACGGCCGTCGCCGAGATCGAGGGCATGGGTAATGTGGCGGTAAACGTCAGCAGCCAGATCAAGTCGCACGCGGTGCAGCAGAACCTGAAGCCGCTGGTCGGTATCAAGAACATCATCGCGGTCGCCTCCGGTAAGGGCGGGGTCGGCAAGTCCACTACTGCGGTCAACCTGGCGCTGGCGCTGCAGGCCGAGGGCGCCACCGTCGGCATTCTCGATGCCGATATTTACGGGCCGAGTATTCCGCGCATGCTCGGCTGCAAGGGTCAACCCGAATCCACCGATGGTAAGAGTCTCGAGCCCATGGTCGGCCACGGTGTGCAGTCGATGTCGATCGGTTACCTGATCGAGGAGGATACGCCGATGATCTGGCGCGGACCGATGGTGACCCAGGCGCTGGAGCAGCTGCTCAACGATACGCACTGGAGCGGTGTCGATTACCTGATCATCGATCTGCCCCCGGGCACCGGCGATATTCAACTGACCCTGGCGCAGCGCATTCCGGTGAGCGGCGCGGTGATCGTTACCACACCGCAGGACATCGCCCTGCTGGACGCACGCAAGGGCTTGAAGATGTTCGAAAAGGTCGAAGTTCCGGTGCTCGGCATCATCGAAAACATGAGCATCCACATCTGTAGCCAGTGCGGTCACAGCGAGCACATTTTCGGTGAAGGGGGTGGTGCGCGCATGTCCGCCGATCACGGTGTCGACCTGCTTGGCTCGCTGCCGCTGGATATCAAGATTCGCGAGCAGGCCGATAGTGGTTATCCAACGGTTGCGGCGATGGCGGACAGCCAGATCAGCGCGATTTACCGCGCCATCGCGCGCCGCACCGCGGCCAAGCTCGCCACCAAGGCGCGCGATCACTCGTCGGCATTCCCCAACATCGTCATCCAGAACACCTGAGCTTTATTCGCGAGAACGACTTCTAAATCCATCGAAGATACAGGTTGAACCTCCCAATATTCCACCTTTAGAGGCAGGCTCTCTCGGGAGAATCACCGCAAAAGCCGCTAGCAAACGGCGCAAGCGCCGTTTGGTACATCCATATGTTCGCTTGGAGCCGATACGTCGGACCGTCGGCATCCATGCCGCGTTACACTTTTGTGGTGATTCTCCCGAGACAACCTGGGGATGCTCTTACAAAAATTTATCCCGGACAGTAGTGCGCTTTCGCGGGTATGACGAATTAGAGCGCGGCAATGACGGTTTGAATGAATACCGTGATTTAAAACCTGCCGCTCTGGTAATCGCTGAACGCCTCGCGTAGTTCGGCCTCGGTGTTCATCACGAAGGGTCCGGCGCGCGCGATCGTTTCGTTGAGCGGTTTGCCGGCCACCAGCAGGAAACGCCCGGGTTGCTCGCCAGCCTGAACGGTAACGCGCTCGCCGTTGCCGAGTACCGCTAATTGATCACGCTGCAATTTGGTCGAGCGGTCTTCGCCGACGATCGATAGCTCGCCCTCGATTACCTGGATGAACGCGTTGTGGCCTGTGGGCAGCGTTTCTTCGAATAGTGCGCCCGGCTGCAGCGCTACATCGAGATACACCGGCTCGGTCAGTGGCTGCGTCACCGGGCCGGCGGTGCCCTGCGACGTGGTTCCGGCGATGACCCTGACGCAGGCACCGGCGCGCGTTTCCAGCGGAATCTGTGCCGCGTCGTGCTCCTGGTATGCGGGCTGCGTCATCTTGTGCGCCGCCGGCAGGTTGATCCACAGCTGGTAGCCGGCGAGCAAACCGTCTTCTTGTTCGGGCATTTCCGAATGCACGATGCCACGTCCGGCCGTCATCCACTGAATCCCGCCCGCTTCGATAACGCCCTCGTTGCCGCGATTGTCGCGATGGCGCAGGCGACCGTTGAGCAGGTAGGTCACCGTTTCGAAACCGCGATGCGGGTGCGCCGGAAACCCGGCGATGTAGTCCTGCGGATCGTCCGAGCGAAACGCGTCGAGCATCAGGAAGGGATCCAGTTCCATCAATGCCGGCTGGCCGATCATGCGCACCAGCTCGACGCCGGCGCCGTCGCTGGTCGCCTGCCCGCTGATTATTTTTTCTACTGGTCTTGCGCTCATTACTCGACTCTCAGGCGGCTTTTGCGGGATAGCGCTTATCGATTTGCCGTAGCGCCTGTTGGACACTCGTCGCGCTATCCAGGTTCATGCGTTCGGCGGCAAAAATATTTACCTCGTCGATGCCGATGAAGGCGAATATCTGGCGCAGGTAACCGCTCAGAAAATCGGCCGGGCTGTCGAGCGGCACGCCACCGGTGGTGATGACGATATCAGCGCGCTTGCCGGCAAGCAAACCGATGGGACCATCGCTGGTGTAGCGAAATGTGATGCCGGCCCGACACACCTGGTCGATCCAGGCTTTCAGGGTTGCCGGTACGCTGAAGTTGTACATCGGCGTGGTCAGCACGATGTGATCCGCCCATTGCAGCTCGGCGATGAGCTCATCGGAGGTGCCAAGTCGTTGCCTGGCCGCTTCGTCACGCTCATCAGCCGCGCTCAGATTGGCGCTAATCCAGTCGGCGTCGATGAACTGGGCCTGCTGGTTAAGGTCGCGGTAGCGAATGTCGCATGCCGCGTGTTGCCCCTCGATGCTCGCCAGCAGTTGATCTCCAAGCGTGCGGCTACCCGACTGGCCGGGGTTGGCGCTGGCATCCAGGCGAAGGATACGGGTGATCGGGTTCATGCTGATACCCTCCGCGCCTTGCCGATGGCGCTGAGAGTCCAGTCCCCGGCTCCATGGGCGAACAGCAACAGGAAACCACCCGCGATCGCCAGGTTCTTGCTGAACAGGATGGATTGCATCGGCTGGCTGAAGTCGCTGTGGAAGATGATTGCCGCCATCAGGGTAAAGCCTGCCAGCAGCAGGGCCGCTATCTTTGTCTGGTAGCCAACAAGAATCGCGAGACCACCGATAATTTCGAGGGCAACTACTGCCGGGAGCAGTAAGCCGGGAACACCGACGGATTCCATGTAGGCCTGGGTGCCGGAATAGGCACTGATCTTGGTAAAACCTGCGCTGATGAACATCGCCGCCAACAGTGCGCGGCCTAACAGCAGCGAAGCATTTGATAAGGGTTGTGCATTCATTTTGACTTGTCTCCTGGGTTTGGATGACGGTATTATGGTTGTTGTCAGAAAAAGATAAATATATCTTAAAGAAATATATAGTTTCTAATAAGAGAACAATATGAGTCGCTTTGAAGAGCTCGAAGCCTTCGTCGCCGTCGTCGATTTCAAGGGTTTCGGTAATGCCGGAGAAAAGCTCGGCATCGCCAAGTCGATGGTGAGCAGGCGAGTGAGCGAGCTGGAACGTCGGCTGGGAGTCCAATTACTGCAACGAACCACCCGCCGCCAGACCCTGACCGATGCCGGACACGAATTTCACCAGCGTGCGACCCAGCTGCTGTGTGACCTGCACGACGCCGAGCAATCGGTTTCGCATGAGCAAAGCGCTGTTTCCGGGAGAATCCGACTCGCCTTGCCATTGGGATTCGGGGTCAGTCAGCTGGCACAACCGATCAGCGATTTTCTCGCTCAGCATGCCGAGATCAGGATCGAGGTTGATCTGAATGACCGCAAGCTCGATCTGATAGAGGAGAACATCGATCTCGCCATCCGTGTCGGAGTGCTGGACGATTCGAACCTGATTGCGCGCAAACTCGCCAAGGTTCATTTTGCGGTTTGCGCCAGTCCCGCCTACCTGCGCGAGCACGGTCAACCGCGCCATCCTGCCGAACTGGTCGATCATGAAGTGCTGGTTTACAGCAACGTCAGCGTGGGTCAGCAATGGTCTTACCATGATGCCGGCAAGCAGGTCAGCCCGCGTATGAAATATCGCCTGAGTGCCAACAACGGTGAATTCCTGGCCGCTGTCGCGAGTCGCGGTCAGGCGATAGTGAACGGGCCGAGAGCGTTACTGCAGGATTTTATCGACAGTGGCGAGCTGCTGCCTATCCTGACCGATTACCCGCTTGCAGAGGCAGGTATGTACGCAGTTTATCCGCCGGGACGCCTGGTTGCCAGGCGGGTGCGCATGCTGAGCGATGCGCTTTACCGCTACTTCCAGGACCGCGTAATTTGAACCGCTTGCCGCCTGTAACTATGTTGCGAATCGGCATCGACGCCGATCCATCGGAACGGATATACTGCCCCTTTTGTGGAATTAGCGCGTGAGCATTAAATCAGACCGGTGGATTCGCCGAATGGCGCAAGCGGAGGGCATGATCGAGCCTTTTGAACCAGGGCAGATCCGCGAGTCGGCAAACGGCAGGATCATTTCCTACGGCACCTCCAGCTATGGCTACGATGTGCGCTGTGCCGACGAGTTCAAGATATTCACCAATATCAACTCGGCGATTGTCGATCCGAAAAACTTTTCCGACGACAGTTTCGTCGATATCCAGTCGGATGTCTGCATCATCCCGCCCAACTCGTTTGCGCTGGCGCGCACGGTCGAGTATTTCCGTATCCCGCGCAGCGTCCTGACCATTTGCCTGGGCAAGTCGACCTACGCGCGCTGCGGCATCATCGTCAACGTGACGCCGCTGGAGCCGGAGTGGGAGGGGCATGTGACGCTCGAATTTTCCAATACCACGCCGCTGCCCGCCAAGATCTACGCCAACGAGGGCGTGGCGCAGATGTTGTTTTACGAGTCTGACGAGGTTTGCGAGATTTCCTACAAGGACCGGGGCGGCAAGTACCAGGGACAGAAAGGCGTCACTCTGCCCAGGGCCTGACAGCGCTGGCCTGCATATCTCACCGATTTCCCCGGCATTTGCCGAAACGTCGGTGCTTTTTTCAGACGTCCTCGCTACTGAAAACGGTGATGGATGCAGGCTAGCCGAGGTCGATGATTTTCCAGTCGCGCGCCTCGGCGATCGCCTTCAGGTCGTCATCGGGGCCGACGGCAACGGGATGGCTGACCTCTTCCAGCAGCGCCAGGTCGTTTAGCGAATCGCTGTAAAAGTAACTGCTGGCCAGTTCATCGGCGCGCTCGCCCAGCCATTCCTTCAGCGCCTTTACCTTGCCCTGCTGGTAGGTCGGGGTGCCGAGGAACCTGCCCGTATAGCGGTTGTCGATGATTTCCGGCTCGGTCGCGAGCACCGTATCCACGCCGAGCATCTCGCCGATTGGTTCGCTGACGAACAAATTGGTCGCGCTGATGATCAGCAGTTCGTGGTTGCGCATGCGGTGGCTGTCGAGCAGGGCAGCGGTGCCCGGCGCGACCAGGGGCTTGATCCATTTCTCCACGTAGTCTTGGCGCCAGGCGTAAAGTTCATCCAGGCTGTAGTGGGTCAGGGGTTCGAGTGCAAAAGCCAGGTATATTTCGTTATCCAGGGTGCCGCGCTGATAGTCCAGGTAAAAGGCATCGTTACGCTCACGATAGGCCTTTTCGTCAACAATGCCCTTTGCAATCATGTACTCCCCCCACAGGTGATCGCTATCGCCGTTTATCAGGGTGTGGTCAAGATCGAATATCGCCAGTGTCATGTTTTTTTGTCCGGGGTCGTCGCTTGCTGGGTCTGGAAATTCTATGTCAGAATGAGCGGTCCGATTCTATATGATTTATGGTGACCAACGAAATGATAGATACAGATGGTTATCGCGCGAATGTCGGCATTGTTCTGTGCAACCCGCTTGGTCAGGTGATGTGGGCGCGGCGTGTTGGACAGGACGCCTGGCAGTTTCCGCAAGGCGGTATCAGTGTCGATGAGACGCCGCAGGACGCGATGTATCGTGAGTTATGGGAAGAAACCGGCCTCCGGCCCGAAAACGTTTCGCTGTTGGCGGCGACCGACAGCTGGTTGCGCTACAAGTTGCCAAGGCGGTTGATGCGGCGTTCTGAACCGCGCTGTATCGGTCAGAAGCAACTCTGGTACCTGCTGCGTCTGGACGCGGACGAGGACAGTTTAGATCTCGGTGCATCGGTAACGCCGGAATTTGATCACTGGAAGTGGGTGGATTACTGGTATCCTGCCGATAACGTGGTGTTCTTCAAACGCCGCGTATACCAGTGCGCGCTGGCGCAACTGGAAGCAAACCTGCCTCGCGCCGAAGGCGCCTGAGCAAACTTGGAGATATTAATTGGGCTCGATGATTCACCGTTTGCAACGCATAGTACAGGAGGTCAACCGGGCTCCTGACATACATCGTGCGCTGGTGTCTATTACCGATAGCCTGACGCGCGATTTGAACGCCGACGCCTGCACAATTTTCCTGGCGCGCAAAGACAGGCCCGATACCCTGGTGCTGCAGGCCTGCGGTGGTCTGAACCCGGAAATTATCGGCAAGGTCGAGCGTAAACTGGGGCAGGGCCTGATCGGTACCATAGCCGCTCGTGCCGAAGCCATGAACCTGGATAACGCGCCGGAGCATCCGAAGTTTATGCTGGTACCCGGTTCCGGGGAAACCGACTATCCAATCATGCTCGGCGTGCCGATCATTGCGCACCGCAATGTGCTCGGGGTAATTGCGATACAGCGTCGTGAAGGCAGTTTCAACGAGGATGAAGAGGCGTTTTTGACCACGCTCGCTGCCCAGCTCGCGACCTCGATCGAGCGTGCCGAAAGCCAGGGGATCGGGGTGGAGCGGTCCACCCATTTGATCAAGGGTGTAGCCGGAGCGCCCGGAATGGCAATCGGAGTGGCGCGCGTGCTGAATCGGGGCGTCAACCTGGAGTCTGTGCCCGACAAGCGTATCGAGGACTGCGCCGCCGAGCTCGACCGTTTCCGCAGCGCGGTGCGCAAGGTTTGTGCAGAGCTTACCGATCAGGCCGAGCTGATGCGGGAGGTGCTGCCGGAAGAGGAGTGCGCACTGTTTATCGCCTACGCGCAGATGTTGAGTGGTGGTTCGTTGATCGAAGATACCGAAAAGGGCATCAAGGAGGGCCGCTGGGCGCCGTCCAGCTGGCGCGATACGGTCGAGCAGCATGCCCATGTTTTTACGCAGATGGAAGATCCTTACCTGGCCGAGCGCGCCAATGACATCCGTGACCTGGGTCTGCGTGTGCTGCGTAAGCTGATGCTGGAAAATGACAGGCACGTGGATTTCCCGCAAGTTACCATCCTGGTCGGCGACGAAGTGACCGCCAGCGACCTGGCCGACGTGCCGCTCCAGCGCTTGAAGGGCATCGTTTCGGCGCACGGCAGCAGTTCCTCGCATGTCGCAATCCTCGCCCATGCCCTTGGTATCCCGGCGGTGATGGGTGTGTCCAACCTGCCGGTCAAGCAGCTTGACGGTGTCGACCTGGTGGTCGATGGCTACAATGGTTCGGCGTTCATCAATCCGAGCAAGGCGATTCTCGTGGAGTATCGCAAGTATCTGCGCGAGGAAGCTGCGATCGAGCAAAGTCTGCTCGAAATTAAAAATTTACCCGCCGCGACGATCGACGATCACAAGGTGTCGCTGCTGGTCAATTCCGGCCTGATGTCGGATTTCACGCCGTCGCTGCGCAGTGGGGCGGAAGGCGTCGGCCTTTATCGTACCGAGATTCCGTTTCAGATCCGGGATCGTTTCCCGAGCGAGGAAGAGCAATTCCTGATCTATCGCGATGTGCTGGAAACCTTCAAGGGTATGCCGGTGGTGCTGCGCACGCTCGACGTTGGCGGGGACAAGCCTCTCAGCTACTTTCCGATCAAGGAGGCCAACCCTTTCCTGGGCTGGCGCGGGGTGCGCATCACCCTCGATCACCCCGAGATATTTCTGACCCAGGTGCGCGCGATGATGCGCGCCAACGTCAGTTCCAAAAACCTGGAAATCCTGTTACCGATGATCAGCGGCAGGCCCGAGCTCGAGGAATGCCTGGTGTTGATCAGGCGCGTGCGCGACGAAATCGAGGAAGAGTTGGGGCAGCAAATCACGCTACCCAGGATTGGCGCGATGATCGAGGTGCCGTCCGCTGTATACCAGATCGAGGATATTTGCGCGCTTACCGACTTCGTCTCCGTCGGTACCAACGACCTGACCCAGTACCTGCTAGCGGTGGACCGCAACAACGAAAACGTGGCCGATCTGTATTCATCGCTGCATCCGGCGGTGCTGAAGGCGATGTGTCAAATCGTGCAGGGTGCGGCAGTGAGTGGTACGCCGGTCAGCGTCTGCGGTGAGCTGGCCGGTGACCCGCTCGGTGTCATGGCCCTGCTCGGTATGGGCATCGATAGCCTGTCGATGAGCGTGGGCAGCCTGTTGCGCGCCAAGAAAGTCATTATGTCGTTCAGCTATACCGAACTTGCCGAGTTGCTGCAACAGGCGCTTACCTATTCGGATGCCGGCAAGATTCGCCAGATGTACGCCGCCAAGTTGGACGAACGCGGACTGGGCGGCCTGATTCGCGCGGGCCACTGAACCCCGGCCAGGGTGAATCAGAAGCACTTTATACCGGTTTTACCACCGCGAGAATGACCACGGCGAACAACACCAGCACGGGGAGTTCGTTGAACCAGCGAAACCAGATGTGCGAGCGCCGGCAGTTGTTGCTGGCGAAGTCGCGGATGATTCGGCCGCAGTAAAAGTGATAAACCACCAGGGCCGCAACCAGCAACAGCTTGATATGTAGCCACCACATGTGCTGGTACGCCGCCCAGGCGTAGTCGACCATCAGCCATAGCCCGAAGCCCAGGGTCAACAGCATCCACGGGGTTATGAAACGGTAAAGTTTGCGCTCCATCAGCGCCAGTCGCTCTCGAACGTCCTGTTCTTCGGCCATCGCATGGTTGACGAACAGTCGAGGCAGGTAAAATAGACCGGCGAACCAGGCGACCATGAAAATAATGTGAAACGCTTTGACCCAAATCATGCGAAAACTCTCCGGGCCGAGGCCTGACAAGCTATATTCAATCGATGCGGAGACCGAATTTCAATGGTCTCGGAATAGGGTAGATGTATAATGCCGAGTCCATTTTAGCGGTATGCTTAGAACAATAAAATGATCAAGGTCGGAATAATTGGCGGCACCGGATACACCGGGGTCGAATTGATGAGGTTGCTGGCGCGGCACCCCGCTGCCGAACTGAAAATAATTACCTCCCGATCGCAGGCCGGCGACGCGGTGGCGGATATGTTCCCGAACTTGCGCGGCCTCGTCGATCTGCGCTTTAGCGAGCCGTCGCTGGAAAGCTATGCCGATTGTGATCTGGTATTTTTTGCGACCCCCAACACTACGGCAATGACCCAGGCGCAAGCCCTGCTCGAAGCCGGAATCCGGGTTGTCGATCTGGCCGCGGATTTCCGCATCAAGCATATCCCAACCTGGGAGCAATGGTATGGCGCAACGCATGCCTGTCCTCAGCTGGTTGCCGAAGCCGTGTACGGTCTGCCGGAGTTGAACCGTGAAAAAATTCGTGATGCCCGCCTGGTCGCTAATCCGGGTTGCTATCCGACTTCGGTCATCCTGGCGTTGTTGCCGTTGCTGGCCCATGACCTGATCGATCCGGCTTCGATTATCGCGGACTGTAAGTCGGGAACCAGCGGCGCCGGGCGCAAGGCCAGCGTCGCTACGGCATTTTGCGAGGTCACCGAGTCGGTCAAGGCCTATGCGGTGCAGGGTCACCGCCACCTGCCCGAGATGCGCGAGGTGTTGCGCGGCGTCAATCCCGAAGTAGAGCTGGTGTTTACGCCGCATTTGATGCCGATGATCCGCGGGATACACTCGACGGTTTACGCCGATGCGCGCGGAGCTGCGGATGCGGCCCAGGCGCTGTTCGAGGACTATTACCGCGACGAGCCTTTTGTCGACGTGATGCCGGCCGGATCGCATCCGGAAACTCGCAGTGTACGCGGCGCCAATATATGCCGGCTCGGCGTTCACTACCTCGCCGCAGCTGACAAGTACGTCGTGTTGTCGGTCGAAGATAACCTGGTGAAGGGAGCCGCCGGTCAGGCGATTCAAAACATGAACCTGATGTTCGGCCTGGAAGAAACGGCTGGTCTGGATGCGCCGGGGATGCTTCCTTGAGTAAACTGCATGCCGGATTCCAGGTCCGCCAGTACAAGCCATGGAAGGTCTGGGTTTTCCTGGTCGTAGTCGCGGGATTGCTGGTAGTGGCTTTTCATGCCGGCAAGGCTTACCAGGCTTACCAGCTGGAACGCCTGTTGCTGGAACGGGAAACCCTGATGAGCCGTATCGGGGAGCTGGAAAGTCGTAATCACGGCCTGGTGCAGCAGAATGCGCAGCTGGAAGGTGGCAGTAAAATCGAACGGGAAGCCTATCAGCAGGCCAATCAGGAGCTGATCAGGCTGCAGCAGGAGTTGCTCGCACAAAGAGAGGAACTGGTCTTTTATCGAGGTATCGTGTCGCCGTCGGATACTACGCTTGGCGTCAATTTACAGTCCTTCGAGGTGCGCAAAAAGAACAGCCAGAACCAGTATAGCTACAAATTGATCCTGACGAAGAGCGGAAAAAGTACTAAAAGAGTTAGCGGAGATACCGAATTGCTGATTCGCGGTGAAAGCGACGGAAACGTCGTCGAATTGGTGTTGACGGACCTGGTGCTTGAAAATTCAAGTAAAGCCACCAAGTTTGCGTTTCGGTACTTCCAGGTGTTTGAGGGCGATATCATTCTGCCGGATGGTTTTGAGCCATTTGAGGTTAAAATTGGCGTGAAACCGACGACGAAGAATGTAAAGGCGTTTACAGAAACGATTTCATGGGCAGAAGTGCTGTCCGAGGGTGTTTGAATGTTTGGAAGAAAGAAGGGATTTAACGCGGCTCGCATCGATACACTGGTGGGCCAGGGAACCAAGATCACCGGAGATCTGGTTTTTTCCGGCGGTTTGCACGTCGATGGAACGATCAAGGGCAACGTGGCTGCGGAAGAGGGCAGTACGGCGCTATTGATTCTGAGTGAATTCGGCAAGATCGAGGGCGAGGTAACCGTGCCCAACATGGTGCTGAACGGCGAAATTGTCGGCGACGTGTATGGTTCCACCCGGGTCGAACTGGCGCCAAAAGCAAGGGTTAAGGGGAGTGTTTATTACAACTTGATAGAAATGGCGATCGGCGCCGAAGTTAACGGCGGATTGGTGCATCAACCCCAGGGGGGCAAGTTGCCGAAACGGCTGGAAGACAAATCCGCGAGAGCGGACGACGGAAACGCGCCGGGACAACCGGTCCCCGACAGATGATGCAAAGTGATACAATCGGCATCACTGGTAAATACAGACAGGTAGAGTAATGGAAGTCATCATCGATGCAAATTTCGGCATGGCGCTGGGACCAAAGTCCGGCGAAACCCTGCTCGAATTCTCCGACAGCGCGGTACGCAAGCTCAAGGCGTTGCAAGCTGAGGAGCAAAACCCGAATCTGATGCTGCGGGTATCCGTCTATGGCGGCGGTTGCTCGGGCTTTCAGTATACTTTTTCGCTGGAAGAGGAATTGAAGCCGGTCGATAAAACGGTCGAAAAGGACGGTGCGACACTGGTGATTGATCAGAAGAGTTACCAGTACCTGAGCGGCTCTACGGTGGATTACGTCGAGGGTCTGGAGGGTGCCATGTTCGTCGTCAATAACCCTAACGCAACGTCAACCTGCGGTTGCGGAGCCTCTTTTTCTATCTAGCTCGACATTTGATTCCGGCAGAATATCCTGCGTCTGAGCCCGGGCCGTCTGGTCTGGATCGAATCGAGCCCCTCGCGGCCTGCCGCGCCAAGATTCTGTGTCGAGTTCGTTGGAGCCGGGTCGCGCAGTTTCAAAGGTCAGCTCGGTCAACCCCTGGCGCTTGAGGCGAGGTTCCCTGGCCCTGGCGTTCAGCATGTTGCGTTCATGCGTGTCCTCGGTCTTCAGGCGTTTCCGCTCGCCGCGTTCGGTATCCCTCTGTTCGAAGAGAATTCTTCCTTCCTCGAAGGGCTTCTCGCCCTCACTGTGATCAAACGCCATCCCGGGCTGGGAAGCAGCTAGAGAACTGAGGTAATACCGAAATATACCTGAAGGCAAGTGCCAGTCTGCCCTATATGTCGCGTTGGGTTGTCACCGTGCGGGGTACCGGCGCCGGCCGGACGTGCCGGCTAGAAGTTGAAATAACCGTTGACGAAGAGGGCGTCGTACTCGAGGTCGGTGTTGGTATCGTCAGAATTGTTGAGCTCAAGCGAGAAGGACTTGATTCCACCGGCAATACCAAGCCCGGTTCCGTTGTCAAAGCCAAGCATGATGGTCGAATCCTGCGCCCCGGTTTCACTGATGCCGAGATTGAGGATATTGGTATTTATGTTGGCACCGACGTAGAGACCATTTATCGGCAGATCGACGCGGGCCGAAAGGTGAAGCAGGGGGATGGTTTCATCGACGTCGATGCGGTTACCTGGTCCGGCCGGCGTTATCTGGCCATCGATGCGCTTTAAATCGACCCCCATGTCCAGATCCATCCAGTTGTTCAGCAGCTGGTAGTAGAGCACGAGGTCATTAGAGTCGAGGTCATAGCTGGCGCTACTATTATCGCTGCCGGAACCAGACGAACCCTGGTTAAAGCTGAAATCGGAATTTGTCGAACCAGTGTTGGAGGAATCCATGTTGTAGCTCTGGTAGCGAATATTTGGCAGTACCGCGATCGGGTGCTCGAGGATCAGAACCATGGAGGTTTGCGCTGGGTTATCGACGTCGAGGTCATCGACCAGATCGATGCTGCTGGAATTGTACGATTGGGCAGGTTGCGCGCTGTAGCTATCGATATTTAGACCAATGAACTCTGCGGCGGCGGTGCCGACCATCAACCAGTAACAGGCTGATATTGCAAGGACGATCCTTGTGCAGTTCATCGATACGCTCTTTCAAAAATGTCTGACAATTTTATCACCTTTCAAGCGATAAATTATATACCAGCTTTTCGAAACGGTTTTAATATTATGTAAATTTAACTCCCATCGAGTGATTCAATCAGCTGCGTAGATGCCGCCGAGCAGGGCTTTCTGACGTGCGCGGGTTACCTCGAGCACATTGGCCGGACGCAGATTAATCCGTTCCCGGGCCAGCCAGGCAAACGCACAGGCTTCGACAAAATCGACATCCAGCCCCAGTTCCGCGGTGGTTGTGACCGTGCATTCGGGTAACGCCAGTGCCAGGCGCTCAACCAGGAAGTGATTGCGCGCGCCACCCCCGCAGAGATAACAACTGCCGGGTAGCGCTGGCAAGGTTCTGATCGCTTTGGCGATGCTCACTGCAGTGAGCTCGACCAGGGTCGCCTGTATCGAGGCTGCGTCTGCGGAGTCGTCGACAAAAGCGGCGAGCCATTCCGGATTGAAATACTCGGTACCCGTGGATTTGGGAGCAGGCTGGTGAAAGTAGGCTTCACTCGCGATCATCCGATCGAGCATCTCGACGTCGATTGTGCCGTTACGCGCCCAGTTGCCCCCGTCATCGTAGGCCTTGCTTTGGTGGCGTTGGATCCAGAAATCGAGCAGAGTATTGCCCGGTCCGGTATCGAATCCCTGGATCGGCAGGTCGAAATTCGCCGGCAGGTAG
>Ga0209536_100004775_pt1 | contig 21331 bp, 11 predicted proteins | sample DeeMarSeWOR28_12_FD_187461 | JGI IMG/M metagenome (GOLD analysis project Ga0209536, IMG submission 187461) | Marine sediment microbial communities from White Oak River estuary, North Carolina - WOR-2-8_12 (SPAdes) (version 2) | ecosystem: Environmental > Aquatic > Marine > Intertidal zone >... | reverse complement strand
GAAACGTGTTCGACGAGAGGGTATGATTAAAAACCAGATTACTTGTATAATTTTCCCGAAAATGGTCCATTAACCCATCAGGTGTTAACTGAAAGGAGTGGTCATAATAGTTATTCTCATTTAAACCCGCCAAAAAACTGTAACTTATTTTAAATGAAGAAGATGCAAAATAGGTTAATTTTCCTAAAAATGATTTATACAATCCGTAATTCATTCTTACAAACGCCCCATCACCTGTAGGCTCAAAGGGATCATTATCGCTAATATTATAGATGCGCTGTCCATAGAGATGGCCGTCATCATTAAAGTATCTTCCATTGAGAAAAAAGGTAAATTTATTGGTTAATGGTACAGGCCCGCCTAATGTAATTTGCACATTTTGTGCTTGCCCCCCATCCATTTTATCCAGATTGGGAAAGAGCTCGCTATTGGTTGTATAATATTTTCCTAAAAATCCGGAAAATGTGGCATCAACCTTGTCCGGCCGCCCGTCCTTGGTAATAATGTTCACGACACCCGACATGGCCTGCCCATACTCAGCATTGAAAGTTCCGCTGATCACTTCTAATTCCTGAATTGAAGTATTTTCAACACTCACTGTATTACTGTTATTATAAGGATCATTGACCGGAATACCATCAACCATGTAGGCAACTTCTCCCAGTCGACCACCACGGAAGTGCCCACCGACGACCCCCGCCTGGTTTTCTATAACCTGATAAATGTTGTCAACCGGCATCGCTTTCATCTCTTCGGCGGAAATACTGACTGCCGTGGACGTGACATCGACATCTATCAGGGGACGCTCTGCGACAACGACAATAGACTCATCCAATTCCAGATGTTCTTGTTGTACCTGAAAGTCAATTCTGGTCGTCAGATCGATTTTCACCTCAACATTCTCCATGCGGATCTCATGGTATCCGATCAGATTGACGATCAGGGTATATTTACCGGGAGGGACATTCAGAATATGATAATAGCCGTCAATATCACTGGCTGCACCATACGGATATCCCTCCAGATAAATATTTGCTCCCGCCATCGTTTCATTTGTAGTTTTATCCTTTACCAATCCTACTATTTTTCCGGTTGTCCCTGCCAAGCCTGCAGGTGGTATACAAAGGATTGTCAGGAGTGTAATGAAAATAAAATTCAGGGTAAATTTCTGAATTAAATTCTTTCTAAATAGAATGATGTGTGTCATTTTCTTACCATATTTTTTTATCGTGTTTAAAAAAGGACACGGGAGTATCCCGTGTCCTTAAATTAAAGCTACTTCAGCAAGACCATTTTATGAACCTGCATAAATCCTTCGGACTGTAATCGATACAGATAAATACCGGAGGCTAAATCTTTAGCATTAAATTGAACTGTATAGCTACCGGCATCCTGTTTCGTATTGACAAGAGTTTTCACTTTCTGTCCTAACATGTTAAAGACTTCCAGTGTCACCTGTCCTGATTTGGCCAGCGTATAGTTGATCGTTGTCGTTGGATTGAATGGATTTGGATAGTTCCTAGACAATTCATACTGAAACGGTGTTACTTGTGCGAGGTCACCGATTGCCGATGCACCTTCATCCCATATCCAGGTATACATCCAATCGCGTGGTGTCTGCCAGGCCGTATCATCATCATATCTTGAAAGAGTGAGGATACCTTCTCTGACATTGGCACCACCGTCGGCATCACTGAAAGAAATGTTAAATGGTAATCTGTCTCCATGGGTTGGTGTATAAACACTGTCATCTCCGGCATCAGCGATTTCAGCATAGGACATGGCGCCTTCGACCACATAACCTGAAGGGAATTGCTCTTCCCAATAGTACCGTGAACCGGCTGTATCAATGGCGACACCGGCATTATCCAAAAGGATCTCTGCCCGGTTAAAGCGGAAGTGATAGTCCGGTTCATCATCACCTTCATAACCGGCATGTGGTTTTCCGGTGAGATGATAAAGACCAATAAAAAGATCGGGACTGTCTTGTTCCCAACTATTACCTGCTTCAGTATTCACGATATCATCGGTTATATTGAAAGCAAAATAGAGACTGTCTTCGCCGGCAGCAAGATAAATTAATCCGGAGAGATCATCATCATCATCAACGACCATATTTGTTACAACATGCGCACCTTCGGATACAAACAAGCGGGTGGGCGCAATTCCAATCCATTCAGACAGGTCGCCATCTGCTTTAAAGTTTGCAGGTGTTGTTAAAGGAATTGTAGCAATACCTTTTCCAGTGTTCGAAGTTGAAGACGCCGTAACGACAGGATCCGATTCATTTCCGGCAGCATCGATCGCTGTAACAGCATAGTAAAAGGTGACTGTTGCATTTTGATTCGGTGCAAAAAGTAAATGTGTCAGATTCTGAGTCCCTTCTTCTACACCCATGCCCTGCTCTACAACCTCAATACCGGGTCCGGTAACCGAATCAATCGGACTTTCGCTGTAATAGACATTATAGCTTTCACCGGATTCACCTTCAGAATCCAGCCAGGTGATGAGATTTGCATTGACATCCGTTGAGACCTGTAGATTTGTCGGAGGAGCTGGCGGGGAGACATCAATTGGCGGATTGTCTGTCCACCAATTATCTATATAGATTACTCTACCAGATCCGCCTGTCCCGTTTGCCATCAATCCAATAATATTAACCGCTGATGTATCGAAATTACTCGTTCCATCCTGAGGGACAAAATCCATTAATGCAACCGTATAATCATGCCATTGACCATCTGCGATGGGTGTGAAAGCATGACCAACTTTGCCATCTGCACCCGATTCTAATTGAATTCTTAACTCTCCGGTTCCTTCTGGGGCTTTCATCTTAAATTTCATCGAATCGACCAACCAGGCACCAAACATATTCCAGTTTGGATCAACATCCCAACCTATACCGGTCCAGCCTTCGCCCTGAGTCCATATAATTGCATTGGTTTTTGGATCCTCACCTGCTCCCTCTTCAACAAAAAACGAGGAATTGCCCCAGGACCAGCCTGCACCAAGATCAGAATTAATAGCTTTACCATTAAAAATTACAAATGGTACGGCACGGGCGCCAAAGCGAACAAAATTGTCATAAGAAACTTCAACAGAATCTGCAGGAAGTGGATTGGAAGGATCCCAGCCAGTCGTAATCGCAGAAATATTATATTGGACGATCTTATCCCGGTCTAACTTGTTATTATTATAAGTAAAACCACCCCAAGTGGTTGGAGCAATAACAAATCCTTCATCATTAGGAATCGTAGTACCATCCGTTTCACGTTCGATTAATGGAATCCTTAACTCTACCCAATCCGTTACCGCATCCAAGATGGTCGTATTTTCATAGATGTACTCTTCAATGGGATCATCGGGCGTTGGACGGTCCGCCAAATGGACACGAAATACCATCTCTGCAGGATGCGTTGGCGCAGTGTGAACTTTAATCCAGATACTCAGAGAATCACTGGTACTCCAGTTTTGTGTCACATCACCTTCTTCGGTAAATATTAAATTTCCATAACTTCCCCATTGATTATATTCACCGATAACATAATGTACTCTCATAGACCCGGAGCCTTCAACATAATCTTCGCTGTCATCTTCCATGTCGATACGACTTCTATCACCCTCTACACTTACGTCATAAATCGAATCTTCTGCAGAAGATTCAAAATCATCAATCACCACCTGAAACGGCAGCTGTGCACTGGCTGTAGTAAATCCTAAAAATACAACCAGGATAAACAAATACATCAAGCGATTCATAATTCCTCCTAAAATTAATTGTGATAAAATTCTTAAAAAATTGACTGTTAATTTTTTTTGCAGAATGCCAACCTCCTTCCTCACTTAATTAAAATTTTCGCGATAGGTTAGTTTTATTGGATTTTGTTTAATTATTTCATCTGGTTCTTCGAGCCTGGATAATAAGGCCGAACTGTCAACAAAGACATCATATTTCTGTCGAAGACTGTCTGCTGAGATCATTTTGGCATCGGCAAATTTAAAATCTTTTAACAGATCTTGGATTTGTGTACTTGTTATTTCTTTTTTGGATCTCTGAAGAATTTCTTGATAGGTTTCACTCGATTTGAAAGCATGAATCTCGTCAGGGGTTAACGAGATCTGAGCACGCAGGTTACTTAACCATTCTCTTGCCAGAAACTGATCGCTTTGCCATTCTGTTTCATAAATGACTTTGTCTGTCCTATCAAGTCCTTCTTCATAAGCTCTTTCTGCCAGGTATTTATCCCGCACAATTATACCAATTGCCAGCTTTAAGTTTTGTGACATTTTGACCATGGGACGAAGACCGGCTGGCATAACAAAAAGACGTGAAATAAATTCCTCAACAGTCATCTGACCTTGATTATAAGTAACCAAGACCTCATTTCTGATATCTTGAATTTTTGTCCTGACCTGTTTCAATTCATTATCAGACAGGTTCACGGGAAGTGGATTCTCATCAATCTCCGCCGAGACGATTGCATCAAAATGTGCAGACAAAACGGAGAATACTTCCGGATTGAGTTTTACATTTTCATCTTTGAGGAGTTTATAAATATATTGATTTGAAAGTCTGCTGGCCCTTCGATCAAAAATAATTTGCCGGATCTTACTTTTACTCTCTGCAAAATCAGCCTCGGAAAATAATACCTCACGAGATCCATCCACGAGTCTTATCACCATATATTTATTCTTGATTTTGAGCGGACCTGCCGTCTCGTTTAATTCTAAATCGAAGGCAACGTTATCAATCTCCTCCGCCATTTCACCGAATGAAAAATACGGTGTGGTGCCCTTTTCTTCAGCTGCAGGATTTTTAAGGATCACTTCATTGATAGGTGTTTTCTGAATCATTTTGAGATATTTTTGTGCAGAGACTCTATCCGCTGTTGTGATATAATCCAGTTTAATCTGGGTTTTCAGCTTTCGGTAGGCAGTCTTATATTCCTCTTCTGTGACACTGATTTGAGATTCAACTTCTCGCCTGTAGAGCTCTTTTATCATTTCTTTCTCTTTGAGAAATGTCAGATATCGTTTATTATCTTTATCGAGATTTAATCCTTGCTCAATCGCTGCCTGGGCATATAATTTCTGATCGATTAAAAAGTTGAGTTGATTAAGATAGGCATTTTTTTGGGTTAACCCTCTTCCCCATTTCGGTTCCAAATGATAACTGCGATTCAATAATTTCCAGTCAATGTTTTTATCCGCAACCATAGCAATCATAGAAGGCTGCTTCTGCTTATCACTCGAGCAAGATGAAATGGCGATAAAAAGAGCCAAATTAAACAAAAGTATATATGTTTGTCTTTTCTGCATCGTCTTATTCAGGGTCTATATAAAAATCCTGCTCCATAATCCCAATAGAATGATTAAGAGCAGGATTGAGAATAAAAGTGCAACTTTATTCAAGCCGATTCGTGTTCCCCCGCCACTACTCGTTAAGGTTGGAGCCATTATTTCCTGCCAGTTAAAGGTATAACGTCTTATTTTTATGATGGTTCTCCTCTCGCTTAATAGACTTACCATAACCATAATCAGTGACGAGATTATGAATAAAAACACAGCAAAGTGAAGATAATTAATGCTAAGCACCCATTCCCAGAGCGGATAATCCGCCAGAAATGATCCGGTATAGAACTCCAAAACCAAACGAAAAGCGCCCACTGCGCCGCCAATAAACAAAGCACAGAGCGCGCCTCTACTATTCGCCCGTTTCCAAAAAATACCCAGTAAAAAAACAGCGGCAATAGGTGGACTGATAAAGGCCTGGATGCTCTGCAAAAATACATAGACATAACTGCTAATGAATTTTGTTAGGGGGATCCAAAGAATTGCCAGTATAACCATCACCGTTGTCGCCAGGCGGCCGACCAGAACCAACTTCCGATCTGATACATCTTTTTTGAATATCCGGTAAATATCCATCGTAAAAAGCGTTGCAGCGCTGTTAAAACTCGAAGCCAGAGATGACATCAAAGCCGCCAGCAATCCGGCCACGACCAGGCCTCTTAATCCTGCAGGCAAAAGCCCGCTTGCAAGCAGTGCCGGATAAGCCTGATCACCCTTTATACCCGGAAAAATCACTGCGGCGATAAGTCCCGGAAATACCAGTATAAATACTGGCAAAATCTTTAAGAATCCTGTCAGAAGGGAGCCGTTTCTGGCATCACCTATACTTTTGGCACTCAAAACACGCTGTACGATATATTGGTCAGAACACCAGTACCATAGGGCTAGTATCGGTGCACCAAAAACAATGCCTGTCCACGGGATCTCAGAATCAGAGACAGAATTAATTAAATTAAAATAAGATTCCGGCAATTTCTGGTGAAGAGCGGTAATACCGCCAATTTCGTTCAAACCTACTAATGTTAATGTAAGCGCACCGGCTATCAACAATAAGGATTGAATGACCGATGTATATATCACCGCGCCCAGCCCACCAGCGATCGTATAGACACCGGTAATGAGAATCATAATTACCGCCGATGTATACATATCTAAGCCCATGATTTTATTGAGGATTAAACCACCGGCAAAAAGGGCAACAAGAATTTTGGTCAGGAGATATGTAATGATCGAAAGGGATGATAAGTAGATTCGTGTACTTTCATTGAATCTATTTCCCAGAAACTCGGGTATCGTGTAAATTTTAGATTTCAGAAAGATTGGCGCAAAAAACCAGCCTAGAAGCATTAGAAAAATAATTGCCAGCCACTCAAAGTTTCCCACAGCCAACCCGCGGCTGGCGCCATATCCGGCCAGACCAACAAAATGTTCGCTGGAAATATTTGCGGCAAAAATGGACATACCGATGGCAATCCAACCAACACTTCTTCCTGCCAGAAAATATCCTTCCGGAGTTTCTTTACTTCGCAAAGCGATATAGAGACCGTAAATCAGAACGATGCTAAAAGTGAATGCAACGATAAAGATATCGATTAATGCTATTTCATTCAATGAATATTCCCCAAAGTAGTCGGCCAATACAGTACAGTAATCGTGCCAAACTCAAATATTTCTATATAAACTATTGATTATATTATATTTATAAGTATGAATTAAATTCAATAAGAAGAGAATATTATTAAAATAATAAGATATTTTTTATTATTTTAATAATATTTGTAAGACAGACAAATCATAGAACGGGGTGCCCACCCCGTTCTATGATTTGTCTTTGATGATGAACGAGCGAACAACCTGAGTAAATAGATCCACTACCATTTAAACGTGACCACTGATCTTTCAGCTAAATTCTCGTAAACAAAGTGCTGGTCTTTCCAATTGACTGCTGTATCTAATACATTATTTGATTTATTCAAGATGATAAGTATAATGGATCCGTCCGGATTGATGAAAGCAACGGAATTCAAATCTTCGCTGTTTTGATCGGAAGCTATTCTGTGAGCGCCGGGCATAACAAATTTACTCAAATGTCCGATAATATAATACTCCGGATTCAGCGTATAATCGTTCATACGAATTGTTATCACTCCACGACAATTATTGCAACCACCGATATGAGGCCCGTCATTCTCATCAAGAGCAAGATTCCACAGCAAGACTGTTCTTGCCCAGTGACGAGTGGCACCAATAAACAAATTCTCAAAATTCCAGGTCAAGACGCTGGCAAAATCCGTATCCCAGCCGCCCCCGCTACACTCAGTGAAATAGATATTTTTACCCGGATAACTATTATATACGGTTGATTGATTTTCATAGGTTCCCCCATAACAATGCCAGGCTGTTCCATCGATATAATTCCGTGCATCCACATCATTTAAAATCTCAAGGGGGTATTCAGGTCTATCCCAGTTATGATCATAAATGATAATTTTCGTTTGAATATTTTTATCTGCAAAGGCTGGTCCCAGGTAATTTTTTATAAAATCTGCCTGTTCACCTGCTACCATATACATACTTGGATAGTCGCCTGTGGAATGCAAAGGCTCATTTTGTACAGTGATGGTATTGATCGTGATGCCATGTTCTTCATACGCTTCGATAAATTTGACAAAATAATTTGCATAGGTCTCATAATAAGGTTTTCTTAATTCTCCGCCATTGAGGGATCCTGACACTTTCATCCAGGCCGGGGCAGTCCAGGGCGAAGCCATAATTTTTAGCTGCGGATTGATTGAAAGTGCCTGTTTTAAGATGGGAATAATGAATTCTTCGTCAGCTTCGATTGAAAAATATAGCAGATCAAGATCTGTAAATCCCTGTGGTCTGTCATTATATGTATAGGCCGGCTGAGAGGTAAAATCAGAAGCGCCCATCGGTAATCGAATGTAACTAATTCCGATGCCCTCTTCTCCTGAAAAGAGCAAATTCATTAATTCATCTCTATTCGTACTGTTGTATAAAAGCCAGGCAGATGAATTGGTCAGTGCCGCCCCAAATCCATCGATTTCCTGATATAAGTTCTCAGAAGAAACATCAATCTTTGATCCACTATCGCTCGTACCCGATTGTGAAGTAAGCTCAGGTTGTGGTTCTAGCTTCTTCTGTGTATCGCCCCTCGTCAGCCAGCTTTTGACGGTGAAGGAAGAATCATTTTCAACAGGTGTTGAATTATTATCACAATGATAAATAAGAATGCTTAAGAGAATAAACAGCATGATACTTTTGTTCATGATTTTCAATCCTTCGAATATACACGCACATAATCAACGATCATCTTTTGTGGAAAAACCGTTGTCTCGTCGGGACTTCCCGGCCAGTTTCCTCCAATCGCTACGTTCAGTAATAAATGAAATCTCTGATCAAAAGGGGCAGGATAACCATGATCGGAGCTGTACCACTGATTCTGGGTCAGATAGTGAATGCCATCCACATACCATTTCATTTCATCCTCATACCACTCAAGCGTGAAAACATGAAAATCATTACTAAATGTATCATCCTGAAGGAAATAACTGCCACCCGATTGTACATTGTCAGGCCATTCACCTCCGTAGTGCAATGTACCATGAACCGTTTTGGTATCATGACCAACCATTTCCATGATATCAATTTCACCACTGGCTGCCCAACCACCGTAAACCCAATCGCTGGGAAGCATCCATATCGCCGGCCACAATCCCTGACCATACGGGAGAAGTGCTCTAATATCAAATCGTCCATATAGCCAATCGCCTTTGTTAAGTGTCCTTATTCTGGCGGAGGTGTATTCACGCGTTCCTTCCGGACCAGTGTACGTTTCCTTTAATCCCTGAATAATCAATTTACCGTCTTCTATGTATGAATTCTCTTCCCGGTCAGTGTAATACTGAAGTTCATTATTGCCTCCTCCCCAGGCATTTACTTCATGCTCCCATTTATCCAGATCAATATCCGCTCCATTGAATTCATCATTCCAGACCAGCGTCCATCCGGGAATATCAGGGATGGTATCATTAATTCCAGGATCATTAACCGGATCGGTGCCATTATCTTTGCAGTTAATATTATAGGATACAAGAGCTAAGGCAATTACTAAAATTTTAACAACTTCTAAAAAGAAACGTTTCATCTCAATCCTTTTTGTTGGTACGTTCTACAGAACTAGCGTTGGAACAAGCTGTCATTCCCGTCCCGCCATCATGCGGGAGGAATCCATAAAAACAAATTCTTATATAATTATATCCTGGATGCCTGCCTCCGCAGGCATGACAGTTTTGGTCTATTTCGCCAGTTTTAACTATCCCTTATCCCGGTATCACATCTTAGGTTATATTGTATACATCTAAATTAATCTTATTCATAAGTCAATCCAAATCCATAAGGAAACAGGGGATCATAATCATTATCGCCATAATTGATGGGAATTTGAGACATTTCCCGCGGCCAGGTATGTGATAATTTTCCGACTGGTTTCACATCTCCGAAGATAACATCTGCAACACCTTGTCCCTCGCTTCCCGGTAGCCAGGCGGCAATAATAGCGTCTGATTTATCTAAGATCGAATCAATAATCAGCGGCCGTCCTGATACTATCACGACCACAACCGGTACGCCACTGTTATTAATATTTTCGACAGCTTCTATATCCTCCGAGGATAATCTAAGGTCTGCCCGGTCTCCCTGTCCCTCCGCATATGGTGTTTCCCCGATGACCACAAGGCCGACATCTGATCCTGCCGCACCGGAACCATCAAGGGCAAAGGTAACATTTGTTGATGTTGAAGCTGTGTTTTCAACCGCCTCAAGTATCGTGGTTCCAATCGTAATATCTCCACTGCTTCCCTGCCAGCTGATTGTCCAGCCACCGCATTGGTTACCCAGATCATCAGCATTTTTACCGGCAACATGTATGCGCTGCAGGTTTTTATTTAAAGGTAAAATATTGTTCTCGTTTTTAAGAAGAACCAATGATTGCTGGACACATTCCCTGGCCACCTCGCGGTGTTCGGCTGATCCGATTGACCCGGTATAAGTACGCTCAGCATATGGCTGTTCAAATAATCCTAATTTAAATTTTATCGTTAGTATTCTTCTTACGGCATCATCCAGTCTTGTGGCAGAAACGGTACCTTTATCCACAAGGCTTGTCAAATTAGATATAAATTCCTCATACCTGTCCGGAACCATGATCATATCCAGACCGGCATTCATCGAATTTTCCACATCGCTTATGTAGTCACCCGGGAGCTGATCAATAGCCGCCCAATCGGAAATGAGAAATCCATCAAATCCAAGTTGATCTTTAAGGACTGTCTGCAGCAAATAATCATGACCATGTAATTTTTCACCGTTCCAGCTGTTATAAGAAACCATAATCGTACCAACGTCCTGGTTCAATGCTCCTATATAACCAGGAAGATGGATATCAAGAAGGGTTTGCTCATCTACCTGGGTATCCCCCTGATCGACACCTCCAAGCGTTCCTCCGTCTCCCAGATAGTGTTTGGCACATGCCAGGATTGTAGCAGGATCGGCAAGATTTGTACTCTGAAGTCCACTGACAGCGGCTTCCGACATTTCCTGCGTTAAAATTGGCGTCTCAGCAAATCCTTCGTAGGTTCTGCCCCATCTCTCATCCTGTGGGACGGCGATACAGGGCGCAAAGGTCCAGTCTATTCCCGTTCCGGCTACTTCTTTCGCAACAATTTCCATCGCTCTTTTGACCAGACCAGGATTTCTGGTACATCCCAGGCCGATATTATGCGGAAATATCACCGCACCCCAGACATTGTTATGTCCATGGACTGCATCGATGCCATAAATGATGGGAATACCCAGACGGGTCTTAAGAGCTTCGCTCTGATATTCGTCATACATATCCGCCCAAGAGGCCGGTAAATTAGGAGATGGACTTGATCCTCCGCCGCTGAGGATAGAGCCAATAAAATACTTTTGAATATCGGAGGTACTTTTTAGGTGAATCCGTTCGACTTGTGTCACTTGGCCGATCTTTTCCTCTATCGTCATCCGTTTAAGGAGATCCTCCACCCTGGCCCCAACAGGTTGTTGCGGATCATCATAGATCGGTTTATCATCCGTTACCGGCGGATCACTTCCCGGAGAGCAGGCTGCAATGAAAAGCGTTAAAATAATCAGCTTTAGAACAAGTGTTTTTATTAGCATGGGGAAATACTCACATTAACTAAATAAAAATATGTATCAATTATTATGCCAAGAACATTAAGACACAAATCCGCCGAAAAAGTTCCATTTATCACAATATCTTATTTATCTATTATTAATTTAATAACGGTGAAATTATTATTTTAATAAGGTAGGTTTGAAAGTACAACTTTCGTTTACTTTAATCCCATTTCCTTGCACATGCGATGATAATTAGGAGGTGCCAGGCCAAGTTTTCCGGCAGCTTCCGAGTCAGACGCGGAATGATCCCTGACAAAAATGAAATATTCTTTTTTTAGTGAATTTTCCATTTCCCGCCAGGTGAGAATATTTTCCGGATCCCATCTATTTTGAGGCACTGTAAGAGGCTGTGTTTTGATGGAAGACGTCACATTTCCAATTGCTGTCAATACATTGTTTTTCGAGAGTTTTTCCTCTCCGGAAATTAATAACCGTTGTACAATATTTTGTAGTTGCCGTACATTCCCCGGCCAGTCATAATCTAACAAAATCTGTCTCGCTTCTTCAGATAATTCAGGAATATGAATATTCATTTTGTCTGAATAATGTTTTAAAAAATGGTCCAGCAGAAGTCCAATGTCCTCATTTCTGTCTTTCAGTTGTGGGATATCGATCGATAGCACATTCAGCCTGTAAAATAAATCTTCGCGGAATCTTTTTTCTTTGACTTCCATACTCAAATTTTTATTTGACGCAGCAACGATTCTTACATCGACATTAATTTTATCTGTGCGCCCGATCTTATCCAGTTCTCCTTCCTGGATAACCCGCAGTAATTTAACTTGAGCGGATTTTGGCAACTCAGCGATCTCATCTAAAAAAATGGTTCCTTTATGAGCGACTTCAAACAATCCCTGTTTATCAACGGTCGCACCGGTAAACGATCCTTTTTCATAGCCAAACAGTTCACTCTCTATCAATTCCTGAGGAAGACTGCCACAATTTATCGGCACAAATTTCTCAAATTTTCGCTCACTATGATAGTGAATATGTGTGGCGACCAGTTCTTTCCCCGTACCAGATGCGCCGTTGATAAGAATGTTCGCATCGGTGGCTGCACAACGAAGAATTTCTGAATTCAGATTTTCCATTTCTTGCGAATTTCCAATGATCGGTCTTCCGGCAATCAGAGATTCCACAGTTTGCTGTAATTGGCTGTCAGATTTTAGTCTTGCCTTCTCAATTTCTTTCTTTTCTGAAGCGTTAAAAATACTTAATATGAAATCAGTCGGCTGGTAAATATATTTTTCAATATCTCCGGGGTATTTCGTACAATACCACATGGCTCCCGCTTCTAGCAGTTTATTTGCAAAATCAAAATCTGTAACATTGATCGTCATTTTTGTGATAACAATAATTTGTAAGGTTTGATCAATTTTTTTTATCGCTTTAATTAAACTTTCGCCGGTTATACCTCCTGCAATTTGAAAATCCATAATAATAACATCATATGTTTTTTCTTTATTGTTCAGGAGATCGAGCGCCGCCTGACCGCTGGAAACGACGTCTTCTATTTTAATTCTGTTTTCGAACGGTTTAAGTGTATTTTCAATTCTTCTTACATCATAGTCTTCATCCTCAATAACTAAAAGATGAATGTATTTTGCTTTTATCATTTATACTCCGGTGCTCAGTTTGCCTACTATTAAAAAAAAACCACAGAGGACACTAAGTAAAATTATAATATTTATTGATTTAATTAAAATTATTTGTTTCCCCCTCTGTGATCTGATGAGTTTTAATATTTATTACGATTTTAAACCGACCTCATAATTAGTCTGGGTAGATACAATTTATACGATAAAATGAAAACAATAACGTCTAAAGGTCACAGAGTAATTCTCAGTGACCTCTGTGGTTTTAATATTTCATTTTTTTATTTCCCGATTCTATGGAGAACCACTACCCTAGTTTGGTATTTCAAGGATAAATTGACAGCCGCCATATGACAAATTCTCTACATCTATTTTCCAATTGCAGCGCTGAGTGGAAATTTCATGTGCAATATAACAACCATATCCTGAATTATTCAAACTGGCCTTTGTTGTAGAATGTTCAAGAAATATCTTTTTGATCCCGTTCTCATCTTTTTGCAGCAAATCTTCCGGAATTCCCATCCCATTATCTCTGATCCTTATCAGACTTCTATTCCTCGTCATATCATAGTGCGTATTAATATTTACGACAATGCCCTTTTCTTTATTTGAATGATCAATGCTATTCTGAATCAACGGCTCGATAATTTCCCATACGACAAACTCGTTAATATTAATAATAGGTAATTTGGGATCCAGCTCTAGTTGAAATTGATAGTTATTACGTTTATCTGATACCCGATTAAAAATATGGGTGACTATAAACTGGATGACTTCATTGAGGTCTGTTTGAAATATAGGGTTGCGTATTGATTGGACCGGCGGATCATACCATTTCATATCATAGATAACCCGTGAAATAAAATTTGCATATTTTTCTACCCGATATTTAATCTCCTCAATATTCTCGCTTCTAAGCTGATAGAGGTCTTCTTTTATGAATCCCATAATCTTTTCAGCTTTATGGTGTGTGTGATATATTCTGTGGGTGAATTGGGTTTCTTTTTGATGGTGAATTTGCTCTTTTACCCGCTTTTCGGTTTCTTCGAGTAAGAGATCCTGTGCTTCATCTCTTTCCTTTACCGTAAATGAGGATATATAAAACATTGCCAGTAAGCCCAGGAATATCAAGGAGGCAAAGATAATTGTGACTTCATCATAACTGCTGATAATTTCCTGTGTAATTATCGAAAAATCAGGTGTATTTTGAATATATAAGGCACCGGCATACTCTCCCTTTGGAACAAAAGGTACCAGCACGTGAAATGCCTCTTCTTCGTCCTGTATACTTATCGTCCTTTCTGAGGTGATCAGCGACTTTCTGTATGTGTTATAAAGCGTAAGGTACTTCACCTGATTACTATCAGGCTTCTGCATAGTGGGATTGCTGGTAAAATAATAGGCATAAAACAACTGTCCATTATCAATCACGTAACGATTCGTGCCATTATCAATGATCAGACATATATCCTGAACATCATGCTCCAGGGACTGTTGGCTTAAAATTATATTAAAAGCCTGGATAATTCTCTTTGAATCGTTTATAGAGTGCTGTCTGATGGTCGTTTCCAGTAGTAATTCTAAAGATGTCGCTGTTATATTTGCTAATCTTTCTGCTGAATCTAATTGATACCAGTCCTGAGTTTTATAGAGAAGATTTTCAAGAGAGGTCTTATGTATGTATGATACAATGATTTGAAAAGAGGCGATTACAACCAATAAAACGAATAAATGTTTAAATTCAAATCTATAATTCTTCAGGAGTGGGAACCAGGAACGTGCCATTGACTTACATCTTTATTATTTTATAAGTACTTGTTTTGAATTGATTATTCTCGTCGCCTGAGTGAGTGCCTGCTCTGCTGGCATTTCTTTCTTTAGGGCGAGATTTACATAATAAGATAGGATGTCTGAAATTTTTGTGTAGTCCTGCAAAAATGGTCTGTGGAATCCTCTCTGAATGAGTCTCAGGTAAAATTTCAGATCTGATTGAATCTCCGGATTATCAGTCTGGCGATAAACCAGATCAGAAACCGGCAGATAACCACTTTTTTCATACAAAATCAATTGATTCTCAGGTTTCAGGATAAATTTAATAAATTCCACTGCCGCCGATTTGTTGTTCGAATCTTTAGATACCATTAAATTCCATCCACCATAGACAGATAATGGATTAAATCCCTGAAAGTGGGGCAAGGGCGCTATTTTTATTCCATTTAATTTCTCAGAATTTGGAATCCTGCCATTATATTGTTGTTTGAGTCCCGGCCATCCCTTGAAGAATGGAACATCATTTTCCAACGCATATAGGTAACATTCATTTTCATGAAATTTTGTCACCTCTTTTGGAACAAATTTGTCTTTATGGATCAGGTCGATCAATAGATTCAGAGCCCTTAATGCCTCAGATGTGTTCAATCGGATGGTATCCGCCTCAAAAAGCGAACCTTCCTGTCCATATAATAATTCAAGATAGTTACAGACCAAGCCTTCAAAATTATCTGCAGCGAATAAATAGGTGAAAGGAAAATTCTTCCTCATACGTGTTGAGAGATCGATAAACTCAGACCATGTAAGTGAGTCTTTTAATCTCTGACTTAACAGATCATAATCTTCAAAGGATTGAAGAAGATCGTCCCGATAATACATTAAACCTATATCCAGATAAAGAGGTATTGCCACCAAATTGCCATCTGAATAACAGGATATCAATGCCTGCTCCAGAATATTCTCTCTTTCCATAGAAGAAAAGTATAGATCAAGTGGCTCGGCCCAGCGGGCAAAACGTTTTACCCAGATAAGGTCGACTGTAAAAATATCAATGCGATCACTTTTACTTCGTAGCGCACGGGCCAGCAATTCTTTTCGCTCATTCGTGGTAAACTTTGAGAAAGGCAAATTTATTGGGATAACTTCGATTCTGTTTTCGTGTTCTTTATTAAATTTTTGTATGAGTTCGGAATGAGCCGGTGAAATATTGTCCGCAAAATATACTTTCGTGACACTTTCTTCCTGTCCCGACTTACTATTTAGAAGAAATACCCAATAAAACAATAAGGAGAATATGAGAAGAATTATAGCAGTAATGGAAAGTTTTCTTGTCCAGTTTTGCATGGCAGGAAAAATAATGAGAAGATTTCTGGAGTGCAAATAAATCTATTTTCGTCAGGATAATCCCGATAAAACCGGGATCCAAAAAACGGATAGGATGAACGGGATAGTTATCTTTGTTATCCTGTTATCCTGTCAATATTTTTTAATCACGTTTAATTTTATTTTATTTAAGTAATATCATTTTACGGGATTGGACTAATCCGGCGTCCGTGCTTAGTGTATAGTAATAAACACCACTTGCATACGCGCTGGCATCCCATTCAACCTCATGAAAACCTGTATTTTGTCTCGCTGAAACCAGGGTAACGACCTTTTCACCAAGCTGATCGTAGATACTCAAATCCACATTGCTGACAGCCGACAGCCGATAGCTGACAGCCGTACCAGGATTAAATGGATTCGGATAATTCTGATGTAAAACAAAACCTCTGCTGATTATGTTATTATTCTCGATCGCACTTGGCTCATGCAGGATTTTAATCAACTCAATTCCCTCACCCGTTCCCAGATCTCGTGTATATTGTTTATCAAGCGGATTATTCCAGTGTTCATGTACGCCCAGGCTTTGCATGATCGTTCCATCTCCTTCAGGATCATAAACAATTCCTTCGGGCCACCAGCTGGAATCTGCTGCCTGATGCAGATAATCGTCAACACCCGGCATATTGGGGTAATCGACTTTTCCTTTCTCACCATTATATTCTGCCTTTAAGAAGTCAAAGCCGACCGATTCGACGGCCACAATGTCCTGGGAAGCAAAAATCGATGAAGTCCAGTCCCCATTAAAGGGCACCAGATCCCATTTCGTCGGTGGATCGACTGCTTCCGATCCTGACCAGAGCGCATCGAGAAGAAAGAGCATCGTGTTTTTGCCAATCAGTTCATGACCCATCAGGTCAACCTGTGTGCGGTACATGCTCATTTCTGTTCTGACTGGTGGACCTGTATCGGGTGCCACCAGGCCCGGGTGCAAATGGAATGCACTGGACCGTGTATGAGATCCAAAATGATTCTTGGGAAAAAGTGTAATCCCTGCTCGGGCATGGGCTTTAAGCGTAGGGATATTAATCATATAATTTGCATCTTCCATCACTGTATACAGGGCATCATTTTCAGTATCTAAAACACTCTGCTTATCCGAGTAAAATATACTAGGATCGGCAGCGGCAATGACCTGTTCTCTGCCAAATCCACCTTCGTAAGCAACATAATGGACGTTCGGGAACTCATTAGCCCACAGGTTATAACTGTGATCATAAATATGTTTCATCGGATCACCAACATAAATCGATGATTGATCAATCCCACAGACCGTAATCAGCTGTCTGAGAACAGATAAGGCGAGTTGAGGAGAGGTTTCAGCAATCGCATAGTATTGGTTTTCCTTTTTTTTATTGTCTGCTGTTATATTTCCCCAGTCTTCACCTTTCCCCCACGAACTGGTGGCATTGATTTTGATGAATATCTTTTCTCCTGATGAATAACCTTTATCCGCTAGTCCATGCTTGACCTGATTGAAATATTTGAACAGTGCATCCCAGGCCGCAACATCCGTATCTTTTGCTGTCAGCGTCTTCAGCACTTCAGATAACATATCATCGATAACATCCTGATTATTATTTTTATCAAGAAACCATCCGTCATCATTTTCATCACCGATACCGTCACCATTATATAAGAGTGTACAATTTTCATTAGTTGCCTGAGGATTCCACACCCAGACAACCCGGCCGGGATAAATACCTTTTGCTTCTCCAATTGGACTATTTACCGCTTGATCATTTTGATAAGCCGTCATTCCTTCTCTGGCCGTATCTATGACAGACCAGAATCCGAGTGACAAAAAAATACCCGCTGCAACGATACCTGTAATCTTACGACCACTTTTAAAACTAATTTTAGCTTTGTAGAAGGCGAACAAGCTCCCTACTATACCAATTAGATAAAGAACAAATCCGGATGCCACAGGAGCCGCCACTCGCATGCAGGGATAGGTCGCCCGGGTTGGTTTGGGAATTACTCTGATCAGAAACCAGAGAAGAGATACAAATCCGAATATCATAAATAAAACAGAAGATCGATCTTTATCTTTTGCAAGAGATTTCAATTTGATATATGCTTTCTTTATCATCGTCTTATCCTCCACACAATTTATGCCATAGGACATTGTATAATTATGAGGGCGTGGTGTGTATGGACATAATATGCTACGTCCATACACGGTTCACCGTATAATCTTCGCCTTTAGGATATGAATTACAAATCATTTGAATCACTGCTATGGATAGAAAATAATCAATTCTTCCCCCGAATGCAGCTGTTCAGAAAAAAATTTCTAAAAATGGGTGATTTAAGTCCTTATGATAAAAGACTTCTTGACCGCACCTCCTGATTCATTTATCCTATTTAACCACTGAGCCCACTGAGATAAATTTATTTCTTTTATATTTAGGTATTAGTAATTTTAATTCAATTTTTGTAATTTCTATTAGTACTTGTAATATTAAAATTCAAATTCTTATTTTTAATCTCAACAAATATTAATAAAATCAATCCTTTGTTGCGTCGTTGAAATCCTGGATGATTTCATCCCGGTATGTCGACAGGATGTAGACATTTATATCGGGACGCGTCGTTGCGAGAGGAACTCACCCCCTAACCCCCTCTCTTGAGAAGAGAGGAGGAAATTTATGGGTGAATTACAGTTTATTTTAGAGGTATTACATGAAACCCCACCCACTTCAAATCACTGCATACATCATCATCATCGGCGCCGGATTAAAATTTGCCGCACCCATCGTAAATCTCATTTTACTCGCTTTGCTACTTGCCGGGAGCCTGATGCCGGTCATCATTTGGTTGATGAAAAAACGGGTACCGAAAGCGGTTGCCATCCTCATTACCGTTCTCCTTTTAATCATTATAACCATGATCATCGGATCGGTAGTCAGTGTTGCCGTTGTCGGAATTGCCGATAAAGTTCCACAATATGAAGCACAACTAGGCAATTTGAGGAATAATACCATTCAATTCTTTAGTGGACTGGGCGTTGATATTTCCAATATTCGTTCCATCCCCGAGTTGAGTCCCGGGAATATATTGGATGTGGCCACGGGTTTTATTGCCGGGGTAATTTCTACCTTTAGTAATTTTAGTATCGTTGTTTTGCTCATTATATTTCTCTTAATTGATGCAGCCGATCTACGTTACCGAGTCAATAAAGGGGATAAAGAACTTTCAGCTGGCTGGTTAAAGTTAGAAGAACTGTTTACGGAAATTCGTAAATATGTTTCGATTTCGGCCTTTACAGGTATGATAACTGCCATCGGCAATCTAGTTCTGTTATTGATTTTGGGTGTAGACTTTCCCGTATTATGGGCTTTTCTCTCATTTCTGTTCAGTTTTATCCCCAGTATCGGTTTTATACTCAGTGTTTTACCACCCGCTCTTCTTGCCCTGCTCGATTTCGGCGTAACAGAAATGATTATCGTCTTGGTGGGATTCATCGTCATCAATGCGATCGTCGAAAATGTGGTGAAACCGAAGGTTATGGGCGAAGAACTGAATCTTTCTCTGTTTGTTATTTTTCTCTCCTTGATCGTCTGGACCTGGATCTTGGGCGCAATTGGCGCCATCTTAGCGATACCGCTTACAATTTCAGCGATGAAAGCCTGGGAGATTGTCTTTGCGGAGGAATGATGTTGACATTATTTTTATTGCATTCCCTCCCCTATTCTGTATATTAATCCATACAAAAGTTTTTTATCACTCGATTATTTTGAGAGAGGTATATGATGAAATCTCTTTCATCAGGGATTATTCTGTTAATCTGTCTTTTCATCCCACAGTACATGATGTCTCAAACCACCGATTTTGACATTGATCAATACGTTAAATTTTTAGAACAGCATCAGAATATGTCACCTGCGCAGCTACTGGAAATGCATCCGGCAGGTGTGTTTAATCGTGACGTCAACACCTTCTGGGAATCGGCACTCTATCATGACTCTATTGAAATCAAATATAATCTTACAGACTATGAAAAAACGGTGCTAAACAAATACGGTTTTGTCGTTACCGAACGATTGCAGAAAGGTGGATTCGGAATCCAGTTTCTCGATATTTGGGAAAAAGATCTGCCGGTTTTTATTTCCACTGATGCAATCCTTCACGCATTTCATTTGTTCTACGACAAGATGCTTATCCAGATGGAAAGCGGCATTTTAATTGATCGCATAACGGATTTCTTGCTACAGTTACACTCGACTTTGCCTGATCTGGCGACTAAATATGCTGACAATCCGTCAATGGATCAGATGCTTAGAGATGTTGACATTTACCTCTCGGTTCCTTTGCTGTTGCTGGATCAGACGATCAACCCTGTCTATGCAGAAAATTTGACTGAAATTAATACAATTCTCAATCTGATTGATGCGGAAGAATTTGCCTCATACCCCTTTTTCTCAGAAACCTGTAAAGAAATAGATTTCAGTCAGTTTAAACCCCGTGGACACTATGAAGAAAATGGGCCCTCTGCCGGTGAAGATCCCAGATTACCAAAATATTTCCGTGCCATGATCTGGTTAGGCCGTATTGAGATTTATCTCTTAAAACCGGAGTCGATTGTTTCCTTAAGCTGTCCATTACAGACTGATGATGATATTCAACGGCAGGTCATTGTTGCACTATTGATTTCAGAATTGATCGAATTATCGGGAACGGATCAATCTTATGCGGAAATTGAGGAACTTCTTGAATTCTTTATTGGCGAACAGGACAATGTCACCCTTCCTCATCTGCAATCCTTAACTCAGTCTTTAGCCATATCATCCGCCAGTGATCTGCTTGACGAGAACACATTCAGAACATTTCAGGATTCCCTTAAAACAAAAGACTATGCTGCCCAGAAAATTCTTTCACAGGTCCTGATTTCTGATCCTTTTTCGCCAGGGAGTATTGAGCCGGCTTCAGCTTTTATGTTATTCGGACAGCGATTCGTAATCGATTCTTATGTCAGTGGATCCGTT
>Ga0209536_100004774_pt1 | contig 21333 bp, 22 predicted proteins | sample DeeMarSeWOR28_12_FD_187461 | JGI IMG/M metagenome (GOLD analysis project Ga0209536, IMG submission 187461) | Marine sediment microbial communities from White Oak River estuary, North Carolina - WOR-2-8_12 (SPAdes) (version 2) | ecosystem: Environmental > Aquatic > Marine > Intertidal zone >... | reverse complement strand
CAGCATCCTGTTCGGTCCAAAGAAAGCGGCCGTCACCCCAAACCTGTGCTTCGGGAATATAGGGGCGTACCAGTTCCTCGACGACGGGACCATCACAGCAAAACGTGGCAAGCACAGTGCGAGTGTTCGGACTAGTCTCCCAGTTGGAGACAGGTAATTTTGTTGGCTGCAGATTGCCATTTTCACTTGAGGACACGCGCGAACAGGCTGCCAAAATAAAAAGCATAAGGGAGTACTGAGCGACCAGTACCAATGCCTGTTTATGGACATGCACTTTTTCCAACATAGATCAGTTCTCCATCTTCAACACGCCAGATCCGGGTTTCAACCCAATCGGATGTCAGCAGCAAAGAGCTGTCGGGTGAAAAGAACAATATGCCAATCGGCGCGGGGTGCCCTTCCAGGGTGCGTATCTTCTGTGCTCCATCCGGTGAACTTAGTACCACATCGAACTTTTCCCCAATCTCCCCATAGGCCAGGAAACGCCCGTCCGGGGAGAAAGCTGCGGCCATGCTGTTGATTCCAGGGTTCCCGCCGAGCAGTTCGGTTCCATCGGATGTTTTCCACAAGAACAGGCCAGTGGCAGTATCTGAGGCGACCAACTGACCATCGGGTGAAAAAGAAATGTCCGAAGTATCGAAGCCCCCGGTTGCTCCCAATTCCCTGACCAATTGATAATCCTTTAAGTCCCACAACTTTACCGGGCCATCGAAGGGGATCGTAGCAAGCATCGTTCCGTCCGGGGAAATACCGATTCCTAACACTTCATTTGGGAAACCAAGTGCTCCCGATGGTTGAAAGGCGTTTATCAAATTCCCTTGAATATTCCAGACTCTAACCCAGGTGTCATGGGAGGCTGAAACCAATCGGGTGCCATCCGGAGAGAAAATCAGCTTTCCGATTATGTCCGTATGCCCGGTCGATGTATGGAGGAGTTTCTTATCCGAAATACGGATCAACTGAATGCTGAAGTCTTCGAGCGCCCAGGCGAGAACTTTTCCATCAGGTGATACGGCGACTGCTGGCATGATTAATCTCGTTGGAGCTTTCAGGAATACTTTCTCCTCCATCGTTTGCAGGTTGAAGATCTGAACCCCATTTTCTACCCCAATCAGAATGCTGACACCATCTGGTAGAAAGGCAATCGGGGAAAGACCTGCCACAAAGCATGGTAGTTCCGATGTTTGTTCATCCGTGGCACTCGATTTGTCGGTGGGAGTGGATGTGACCTGAGGAGAAATGGTTAAGGAACGAATTAAGTTGTCAAAGGTTTCCAGGGCCGGGTCAAAATCATCTGGATCTAGGCTTTCCAACCTGGATTTCATATCGGCCATATAACTTTGATATCCTTGATTGAAAGCATCCCAGTCTTCAACCTGGATCTGGTCTGGCAAGGTTGGTATATACAGGGGAAAGAAGGCCGCCACGTACAGGCTCCCATCTTCGGTCAAACCCTGGAAGGTGTAGAAAATGCTCGGATTGACAACCGGAGTAACTCCCTGGGCATAACGGGTAATGAAGCGCAGGCCGCGCCCTCCCTGGAACGTCAAGGGATACACCTGAGCGCGCAAATCCTGGGCGCTATTGAACGTGGGCAGCACCGGCAACTCCCCCTTAGCAGGAAAGGCATTATCATCCAGAAGGATTTTCAGCGTTTCAATCCGCTCCCCAGCCAGGGAACTGATTTCTGCAAATTCTGTGGTTGGGAAGATGAAGATTTGCGGAACAATCTCCGGATTTTCAAGGTTCTGGTGTGCCAACCACGGAGCCCAACCAGGCTGGAATTCAGCAAAAAGAAGTCGTGTGGTGTATGGATAAGAAAAGTTAAAGCGCACATGCGCTGGGATATCGTTGTATGTAAAACCCGATGGGTCGACAAAGGCTGGAATATTTTGAGCAGTTGAATTCCACGCCAGCCAGCCTGGATATGTAAAGCTTATTCCCTCGAAAGCGACAGTTTTATCTTCCAGATTCCCACGATTGTCAGAAACTTGTGGGGATGGTGTTGGAGAATTTGTCCGTGTGTACCGTAACGAAGAGACTACCCGATCGAAATACGCCAGGGAGGCCTCACTTCCATTAGGCAAAGCTTGGAGGAAATAATCCCCGATTTTTGCCAGGACAACAATCTCAGAGAATCTGCTTTCTTTGTTGACGCCTGATATCCGGCTAGCCTGCATATCACCCAACTGGAAACTATCCGATTGGTAATCGTCAAAGTATTGCGGATCCCAATTTGATGATGGATCCTGCAGTGTAAAAATGAATACGATATCCGCCCTGGAGCCGGTTTGGGGTTGGGGAAGTGTTTCGCTGGTAAACCAGATCTGATCTGTTACAGTAGGGTATTCCGGAGCAGGTAACTCCATCACCCGCCAGACTGATGGATACTGGACGGTGAATTGATATTTATCATTGGTGTAAGTCTGCCAATTAGTTTGATCACCAACATCCATCGGTAAGTCTGTCTTATGAGGACTGGCAAAACAGGCAGTGATCAGGAAAAAGACTCCAAACAGAGGGATCGTTAACTTAATATTTTTCATCGTGCACCCTCATTATTCTCTTTCGATGGGCTTCTTTAGCGGAGGTCAGCCAACCACTATTATCGGCCCAATTTGGTCCATTGGTGCTGTTGTACAATGCGACCAATGTCTCACACTCAGCAGATGGTATCGGGTTCACACTGGCGCAGTCAAAGCCATCAGTGGCATTAGGTGTTACGGTGGTAGGTGTACCCGTGTCTTTTCTTGTCATATCCTCTGCCATAGGATTACCTGCAGTCGGTGTGGCTTGGGGCTGTGAATCTGCTTCAGTTCCACAACCTGCTAACAAGAAAAGTGAGAAAAGAAGCGCAAAAGAAAGCGCCAACAATGGGAGGTTGTTGTTTGACTATATTTGCACATTTTTGTATGCTAAGGTTGGTTTTTACGAATTCAATCTGCACATTGTCATTGCTTCACTTCGATGCTCCAAACTCGTTTAAGTTCATAGTAAAAGAATCATTGTCCGTAATCACACGTTGGTTCATGTCATCGAGTTTGTATTGAACATTTTCGAGAACAACTTCTTGGGGGATTGTCATTATGATATTGACTGCATCTACTATTGAAATTATGCGTGTCCGAATATCTTCTCGACGCACAATCTCATTTGTGAAATCATCGTGCACAAATGCATATCCACGAACCTTCATGGCTGTATCTGATGATGATTGAACTTCCCCAACAAACAGACGGATTCTATCTCCGTCGAACAACCTTCTCGTAATAACGAATACTTTTTCGCCTTTATTTAGCATGGGAACTCCTTGTTTAGGTTATTACTTTCCTTATCTGCTTACCTGCGGGGTAAACAATATCCATAGTTATCCAAAATCCACTTCTCATTCCACTGGGTTTGAATAGAATTACGGAGCTGGTGCTTCTGTCGACACTTCGGTTGACGTTGCAGTTGGGGTTGCGGTTGAAGTTGGTGTAGAAGTTGGTGTAGAAGTTGTTGCAACCGAAACTCCAGTTGCTGTGGGAGTTGTAGTTGTTGCAGCAGTGCCGCTGACGACGATAATTACATATACTTCATCTCCAAAAGCTGTTCCGGCTGCATTGGCCATTCTCCAATTGCTTCTATGGCTGCCGGGTGTATTTGGTGCGGTCATGGCGATGGACAGCTCTGTCTCTGTACCCGGACTGACTGCCTGAGCAAGTGTAAGCGAAGTACCTCCCATTGCATCCCCGCCCATGAAGTTGAATTTGAATCCGGCTTCCCAGGCGCAGGTTCCATTGTTCCTTACTCGCCAGGTCTTTGTGAATTTTTGCCCGGGTTTCATGTTGGTGTTATCAGGAATAGTTACATCTGATACGAAAGCCATGCTGTAACAAGATGCAGTTGGCTGGATTACCACACCAGATGAAGGCGGTGCACCAAGCGTGTTCGTAACTGCAAGGGTAATCGAAGAAGTCGGCGAGGGGGTATGAGTAGATGTAGATGTATTGGTCGGCATGGCAATCGCCGTCTGCGTTTGACCTGACGAGAACGTTGCCACAGCCAGAGTTTGAGCAAGCTCCACGCTGAATGTTGGAGTCGCATCGGCATTACTCCAGTTACATGCGCTCGTTAACATGCTAAGCAACAAGCTCAGCCCGATAAGAGTGTAGAGAGCTATCTTTTTCAATCTTATTTTCCTTAATCATTACCAAATAGTTCAATTATTTTTCCGGGATATCAATTGGAGGAGTTCCCGGACATGAACCTCCCTTTGATCATTGCGGCGCAGGGGGAGATCTTTATTTACCGTATAACGATTTTCTCTGCCTTCCTTCCGCTTGGTTATATAGCCTTCCATTTCAAGGTCTTTGATGATTCGTGCCACAGACCTTTCGGTTATGCCTAAAGCTATTGCAATTTCACGAGATGTCAAATGCTCCTCATGGTCAAGTAGAGTTAGTACAGCTGCGTGATTTGTGATGAACGTCCATTTATTTTTTGTCATAGTTCTACCTGATCGTGTATGCTATAATATTCCTGATATATATATCATGAATTTTATATCATATATCCCCGTATGTCAAGATTATTTTTGTGTTGCTTGGAAAGATTTTCTACTTTATAAGGAATTTAAATTCTGCTCACTCACATCTGCTCGTCCCCGGTTCGGGCGTTCCAAAAGCGGGCGAGGGGCCAGGCCAGGCACCCGCCTGGAAGCGCGAAACGTAATCGCGCAGCACATCGAAGTCGCTTTTCCAGATGAAGACATCCTGCTTGGCTATCGGGTCATACACTGTACCTGTATCAAAAAGCTCGCGCGGGAACGAGGCAAAAACGATGTTACTACGTGGCATGGTTGTACCCAAACAGGCTAACTGGCTGATCTGCGCAGGCGTCAGGTCGGTTTGGATATTATCCTTGAACGAAGAAATGATAGCTGGTATTTTGGTAATAGTTTCTGGTTTTTTGATTTTTTCTTCCAGTGCGCAAACAACTGAATTTTGATGATTGGTTCGAGAAAAAGTGCTCACGTTGCGAGTGCGTGCTAGAGTCAATGCCTGCTCACCGGTGAGATGCTGTTGGCCGGCCGGGAAAACCAACCGTTTGCTTCGGTCAGATGATGTGCGCCCGTCAACGCCGTCGGGGAGGTAAATATCAAGGCCGCCGAGGGCGTCCACCACATCCACGAAAACCTGCATACTAACGGCCACATAATGGTCTGATATCAAGCCGAAGTTCTGCTCGAGCGTGCGCGACAGCAAGCCCGGTCCCTGGCTGGGATGGTCCCAGAAGTGCAGGCCGGGGTTGCCATAGGTGTAGGCGGTGTTGAGCTTTTGACGATCTGTACCGAGGTCATCTTTTACTTCCGGGATTTTCACCCACAAGTCACGTGGAAAGGTCAGTACTGTCACACGCTGGGACATAAAGTCCACGCGGATGGCGCGAATCATGTCCGCTCGGCCATAGCGGTAGTCATCGGAGCGCGAGTCGCTACCGATAGCGAGAACTGTCATAGTTGGTAGATTTCCGCAGGGCAAGAAGGGAGAGGCCGGGGTTTCGGTTTCAAAACTTAACGTGGTGGCAAGTGTATGTGTAGGTTGAAGCGTGCCGGGTGATACGGTCCAGGTGGCGGGGAGTTCCCAGGGTGTTGGGTAGTCTAGCGCGGGGCCCAAGGGCTGTTGAGTCCAGATTAAATAAGCCTGCCCGACTGAGTAGGTGACCACCATGAGTAAACCGCAGGCGATAACCGATAAAATGCCCAGAGTTAATTTTTGTGAGTTTGACATTACCACCTTATTTTACTATCTGGAGAAGGGGCTTTTTCATCAGCAACTCTAGTACGGTATAATTTGCAAAATATATTTATTTGTGGATACAAACTCAAACGGAGGTGTGTAATGGCTACTAAAATTTCGCGTGACCAAGTATTTTTTTCTTTTAGTCCTGCTCTCAAAGAGATTGCCCGCATTGGCCAGGGGGAGGAGGTAATCATGGAAACCCATGATTGCTTTGAGGGCCAAATCCAGACAACCAATGATTTGCTGGATTCTCTTGATTGGGATCACGTTAATCCAGCCACAGGTCCTTTATATATTGAGGGTGCAAAACCTGGAGATGTGCTTCGAATCGATCTATTGGACATTAGCGTTGGCGAACAGTCGAGCATGGTGACCTTGCCTGGTGAGGGAGCACTAGGTGATGTGATTACCGAAATGGAAACTTCCATTTTGAAATTGGAAAATAAACAAGTCGTGTTCAAAGACAAAGTCCGCGTGCCCATGCGGCCAATGATTGGTGTGATCGGGGTTGCTCCTGCAACTGGTGATGTTCCCAACGGTACTCCGGGAGCTCACGGTGGGAATATGGATTGCACTATGGTCACTAAAGGCAATAGCATTTATTTTACGGTTGGCGTAGAAGGTGCGATGTTTGGAGCCGGCGATATGCACGCGGCAATGGGCGACGGAGAAATTGTCATTTGTGGAGCTGAAACCCCTGGAGTTGTCCGCTTTAAGGCAGAAGTGGTTGATGACTTGAAAGGCCTGCCAACACCATTTATAGAATCAGAAGATCTGGTTGCTGTGGTTTTTTCCGCGCCTACAATTGACGAGGCTGCGAGTCAGGCAACTCATCTCATGGCGAAGTTCCTGACAGATTTTGTAAAAATTCCGCTGAATGATGCTGGAATGTTGATGAGCCTTGTCGGTGAATTAAAGTTTTGTCAGATTGTAGATCCCCTGAAGACAGTCCGTTTCGAATTTCCAAAGGCGGTTTTAGCGGAATATGGTTTTGAGTTGAATAAATAACTCATATGCAAGAATATCATAATGAAAAAAGCGGAACACCTGATGTGCTCCGCTTTTTCAATTAGGGGAGATCGATTAGCCTTGTAAAAGACTAAGAATTGCTTGTTCTGTAGGATTCCCGATATTGAGGTAATTCAAGGATAAACTTCCGAGTATCAGAATGATAATTACTCCCATGACAAGAAAATCAATCCTATGGAATACAAGCTGGCGACGATAGGTGCGTTTACCAATATTGTAGTCAAAGCCTCGCGACAAAATTGCAATGGCTATGTCCTGTGAGCGCTCAAGTGTGGCAACAAAAATTGGCAACAAGAGTGCTGTAAGAACCTGGATACGTTTAATCAGATTTTTAGGTTGAACATCATAACCACGAGCTTTTTGCGCATCCGTGATTTTCTGGGTTTGTTTGGACAGAATTCCTACCGTAGCAAATCCGAGCGTAAGGGCAACTCCCATCTCGGGCGGCAGTCCATGACTTGCCATTCTAACTACCAGGAAACTAAGAAGCAAACAGGCAACAAATACAATGAGATATTGCAGAATGGGTGATAGGGCAATACTTTTTATTTCCTGGTTGAATTCTAATAAGCTTATTACGAAAAAAATTGCACCTATTAAGAGGGAAATTAATAAATCGGTGCGTAACTGAAAATCCTTTTCCCGCTTTGTGATTGTCAAAGCAAGGTCAACTGGGGCTGTTGTGTACAGCATAAGATGAACCGAGAGCACTACACTAAAAAAACGGAAAAATACGGCGACTCCTCGAATAATCCCCTGGACAGTTACAGGGACTAATTCGGTAAATGGTATCAGGTGAAATAAGAAGTAAGAATTGTCGGGGGTGAAGAAGAGTATCTGGAACAGCGAAAATGTAGAGAAAATTACAACAAGAACACGAAGGTTCTTATTTAGTAGTTTCGTGTCGATAGCCTTTGTACCGAGATAATATAGCAGTGCAAAAATGATTGCCATGATAATAGGATCGACAATGATCACAGCAAGAAGCGTGATGCCGATAAACATTAGCAATTTGGTGCGGGCATCCAATTCGTGAAGAAGCGAACTGCCCTTTTGAAATTCAATAGCCATAAGATTAGTCTATTTTTGGTAAGATGTTTTGAATATAGGGAATTATGTCGTCAATTTTTACAAGCCAAGATGGAATGCCGTGTTCCTTAAATTGACCAGCGATTTTCGTAACTTCTGGAAGATCAAGATAATTCTCCTCCATAAAAATTCTATTTGAGATGAGGGTTTTAATGGGCCCATCAAATTTAATTTCGCCAGATCTTAAAACAATAGCACGATGTGCGTAATTTGCTGCATATTCCATTTGATGCGTGATCATTAGCACGGTGGTCCCCATTTCATTCAAATTTTTTATGATGTTAAAAATTCCTTCGGCCATTTGGGGATCTTGACCAGTTGTTGGCTCATCGATTATTAAGATTCGAGGTTTGAGGGTGAGAACTGATGCTAGTGCCAAACGCTGTTTTTGCCCTTTGCCCAAGTCAAATACTTCAGCTTCGATGTAATCCAACATATCCACAATTTCAAGTGCATCATGGATACGCTCTTCGTATTCGGAAGGCGGCACGTTGTGAGCCTTGAGGCCAAACATCACCTCTTCGCGCACTTTGAAGGTTACAATTTGATGATTTGGGTTTTGAAAACAGAAACCCACATCCTGCGCCAGTTCATGTGTGGGAGTGATGGCAACATCCTTGCCCCTAACAAAAATTTTGCCCTCGCTAGGTTTTATTAAACCAATGATGTGACGCACTAATGTTGTTTTACCTGAGCCGTTGCGCCCCAAGAGTGCGACCAATTCCCCTTCTTGGATGGTGAGACTAATTTTCTTAAGAGCTTCCTTTTCTTGATTATAAGAATAGGAAATATCTTTGATTTCAATAATAGGGTCCCTATTAACATTGGGTTCACCTGATGTTGAATTATCTGCCTGAACAGTTCCCAGTCTATGACGACTTGAGATTTCTTCATAAAAAATTTCAGGCGTCATAGGTTTTACTTGATGAAGGAATTTTTCAGCCAGACGAATTATCGGAGGACGTGTGAAAACCTGTGGGAGATCCCCCGAGGAAAGCACATCCTCAACTGTCCCATCGCGCACGATTTCACCCTGGTGCATAACTACAATCCGGTCTACCAATGGAATTACTTCTTCCAACGCATGTTCTACAATAACTAGGGTCTTTCCACGTTTTTTTGCGACATCAACAATCAGTCGGAGTACTTGTGCCCTACCAGCAGGATCTAGATTTGCCAGAGGTTCGTCCATTACATAGATTTCCGGTTGCAGAGCATATACAGAGGCAATTACACAGGCCTGCTGTTCACCTCCAGAAAGATTGAAAGGTTCTCGTTCCTCATAACCTTGAAGTCTGGTTGCTTTTAGAGCTGTTTCAACGCGTTCGTTGATATCCTGGCGAGGAATTCCAAAATTTTCAGGACCAAAGGCCACCTCATCCGCAACGCTGCTTGTGACAAGTTGACTTTCTGGATCTTGGAATACCATTCCTACCAAGGATGCCAATCCACCGATGCGAGCCTTCTTTGTGTTGTAATTGCGAACTAAAACATTGCCCTCAAAATTCCCTTCATGGAAATGGGGTACAAGACCGTTAATGCAACTGCACAGCGTTGTCTTGCCACTGCCAGCCGGGCCTGTGATTAAAACTATCTCGCCAGGTTTGATTGATAAGTTAATATCTTTCAGTGCAGGTATGTTGGAGCCTTCGTAATAAAAGGTTACGCTTTGAAATTCAATATCTATTGTCATTAGTGTTATGGATCGCGCAGTATATTGTATTAAACCAATGCCCCAAGTTTTACTCTAACTTGGGGCATTGGTCAATGTTTGAAGGTGAAAGGCTTACCAGAGTGGCCGGCGGAAACGTTCTGGCAAAGCCGCCATAATGATTGTTGTAACAATGGTGGTAATGAAGGCTTCTGGTGCTGCCCCTACTTCGAGTGCGCCAAGTAGTGCGAAGAAACCTCCATATTCCGGATCGGGGTAAAAGGCTATAAGACCTACCACGAATAACGGAACGACAACGATGAAATAGTATCCGAGCACTTGTGCTGCCCATAAGCCTAAATATGCGGTTTTGTTTGAGTTAAATCGCCAACTCAAATTTTTATACAAGAATCCGCTATAGATGCCACCTACGATATGTGCAAGCAAACTGGCCAAGGGAATTCCAGGTTCAGCAATACCGGCCAAGATGCCGATTACAATACCACCGATTGGGCCTGTAAGTGAGGCGCCAATTGTAGTGAATATCTCACGCGGGTCGGTTACTACAGGGGTGCCCGGAATTGGAATAGTAACTCCCGCGAGCACGAGCGCGAGAGCAGCGCCGCCAAAAGCTGCAGCAACGCCTACCTGACGTGCCGAAAGAAGTGGTTTGCGCTCACTTTCAACTAATGGATCTGTATTTGACATCCTTTTCTCCTTTGACTGATGGATTTGGACTTTTTTAAAAGTCCCGCCGATACTTATAAGTTAGTAACCCCGAATTACTTTTAAAGTTTCCATGAAAATCTCAGCCTCACAGAAAAATGTTGATAAATTCAAATTGCCCCTCAGATTAGGCTTGGAAACTGTTCACAACAGCGAGTTTTTGTGTCAAAATAGTAGTCATGTTCAGAAACAGAAAAAAAACAGAATTTGCTGTCATCGGCCTGGGGCGTTTTGGTAGGGCCGTGGTAAAAACGCTGACCGAAAAGGGCTTCAGTGTACTCGGCGTAGATCGTGACCAGGCGACAGTACAGGCTGTCCTGGATGTGTGTACACAGGCGGTCGTTTTAGATTCCACCAATGAAGATGCGTTGCGTGAATTAGGGATCGCCTCGTTTGATACTGTAATTGTTGCAATTGGTTCGGATTTTGAAAGCAACCTGATCACGACGGTGGCGTTAAAAGCGATTGGTGTAAAAAACGTTATCTGTAAAGCGCTTTCCACCCGTCAGAAGGATATTTTGTTGCGTGTGGGAGCCAGCGAAGTTATTCAGCCTGAAGCGGACGCCGGCAGGGAATTGGGACTCGAACTGGCTGCACCGAACCTGCTGGACAGAATCCCTCTGGGAGATGGTCATACCGTCATCGAATTCAGGGTGCCCTCATCGTTGAATGGCAAAACATTGGTTGAAGTAGATTTCAGGAATCGTTTTGGTGCAACTGTAATGGCTGTGAAACATGGTGATCATGTGGTGGTTGCGCCTTTAGGCACACATATAATGGAGGAGGGACACGTGCTGGTTGTGCTCGGACAGGAGGATAAGATCGTAGCGCTGGAGAAATTGACCTAACTGCCAAATGGGTGTTAGCAAAGAATTCCTGTCTCATTTTTCACGTCGCCTCCCAACACCATTGCGGCTTGCCCTGGCTTTGGCAGCCATGATTGTTTTGGGAGCATTTTTATTGTCTTTGCCCGGCGTGGGGGTACAAGGCACATTATCACCGAATGAAGCTTTTTTTACGGCCACTTCTGCCCTGACGGTTACAGGCCTGACAATCATTACACCGGGCAGTGATTTGACGTTAATTGGGCAAATTCTTTTGCTCATCTTGATCCAGATTGGGGGAGTAGGTTTCATGGTGACGGCCGTGTTGGTCTTTCGCCTGATGGGGCGCAGCATATCCTTTGCTGACCGGCTGGCCCTACGAGATTCCTTTGGGTTGCTGGATTTACACGCAATCGTTCGGCTTACCAGGCAAGTTATGGCTTTTGTAATAATCCTTGAGTTGGTTGGCGCCGTATTTCTTTGGCTCCATTGGCGTGCGCACCTGGGCGCTGGTCGGGCTGCATTCTATGCGCTCTTCCACGCGGTGTCCGCGTTTTGTAATGCTGGCTTCGATCTGTTCAAGGGCACCCCTGGCTACTCTGGCATCCCAAATGATAATTACACTCTGAGCGTGTTTGGGGTATTGATATTCATCGGCGGACTGGGGATCCCGGTGATTGCAGACCTTGCCCTGTGGAAGAAGAACAGGCGATTGTCCTTGCATTCGCGCCTGACGCTGATTGTCTCGATTATCCTGGTACTGGCAGGATGGTGGGGTTTGTTCCTGGCCGAGGCCTACCGGGGTGGCACATTGACAAGTGAACCGCCTTCAAGGGCGCTGGTTTTGACATTCTTTCAATCGATTTCTGCGCGCACTGCCGGTTTTACGGCCATCGAACGTTTTCAGGATTTGACACCCTCCAGCCAATTGCTGAAAATCGGCCTGATGTTCATCGGGACGGCGCCAGCCTCTATGGGAGGTGGAATTACCACGGGTGCATTCACGGTCCTGGTGTTGGCTATGTGGGCCTATGTGCGTGGGCAGGAAAGACCGCATGTATTTGGACGAAGCATTGGCTCATTTACTGTGCGCCGTGCATCGGCTGTGCTGACCATCTCGATTTTGGTGATTTTAGGAGCAACCTGGTTTTTGTTGATAACACATCCACATGCAGTGCTCGACAGGGTTTTGTTTGAAGTGGTTTCAGCTTTTGCTACATGTGGACTTTCACTGGAATATACCAGCAACTTCGATGTGATCGGCCAATCGGTGATCGCCTTTGTAATGTTCTGGGGTCGACTTGGCGCGCTGACGATCATTTTGGCTTTCGGCCAATTGGTTCCACGTGGATTGATTGAATATCCCGAGGAAAAAATTCTTATATAATGCATGTTTTAGATAAACAAGTAAACGAAAAGGGCGGCCCACTGGGCCGCCCTTGATCTTTCAAAATATTTACTTTGCGTAGTCTACTGCCCGTGTTTCCCGTATTACTGTCACCTTAATTTGACCAGGATACTGCATGGTCTCCTCGATCTTCTTGGCAATATCGCGCGCCAGGCGGGTGGAAGTCAAATCATCGATATCTTCAGGTTTAACGATCACACGCACTTCGCGGCCAGCCTGGATAGCGAAAGCCTGTTGCACGCCGTCAAATGATTGACCCAGTTCCTCCAGAGACTTGATGCGCTTGATGTATGCTTCCAGGTCTTCGCGTCGGGCACCGGGTCGTGCGCCAGAGATGGCGTCCGCAGCTTCAGCGATGACAGCTTCAATACTCTCCTGTTCCGCTTCGTGGTGGTGAGAAGCAATGGCGTTCACAACTGCTGGGTTCACACCATAGCGTTTGCAGAATTCCGCGCCCAGAGCAGCATGTGTACCTTCCTGGTTGTGATCCATGGCTTTACCAATGTCATGCAGGAAGCCACCCTGCTTGGAAAGTTCGATGTTTGCGCCCAGTTCCGCTGCCAGAATACCCGCCAATTTTGAAACTTCTACAGCGTGGAGCAATTGGTTCTGTCCATAGGATGTGCGGAATTTTAGCCGCCCCATCATGCGCAGAACTTCGGGGTGTAGACCGGCAATGTTGGCATCGTAAGCAGCCTGCTCACCCGCTTCAGCGATGACTTTGTCAACAGCTTTGGTTTCTTCTTTTATGATTTTTTCGATGTGAGCAGGATGGATGCGCCCATCTACAGTCAGGCGGGTGAGTGCCCGGCGCCCAATTTCGCGGCGGACCGAATCGAAGCATGAAATTGTTACCGCTTCGGGGGTGTCATCCACGATCACGTCCACACCCGCGGCCTGCTCAAAGGCCTTGATGTTACGTCCATTGCGGCCAACGATGCGGCCTTTCATCTCCTCATTTGGGAGTGGTACAACTGATGAAGTCACTTCAGAGACATGCTCGGACGCTACGCGCTGGATAGCATCTGCAATCAATTTGCGAGCGCGCTTTTCTCCTTCTTCCCGTGCTTCAGCTTCGATCTGACGATAGATGCGGGCCATATCGGCTCGGGCCTCTTTTTCAACAGCCTCAAACAATTCATTCTTGGCCTCATCCTGGGTCAGTTGCGAAATCTGTTCAAGCTTTTGCACCTGGTCTTCAACCATTTTCTCGACCTCGTTGGCGCGACGGTCAATAGCCGATTGCCGTTTGTTCAGCGCTTGCTCGCGTTGTTCTAAACGGTCGGCGCGGCTGTCCAGCTCAGAACGGCGTTTATCAATTCGTTCAGTTTCTCGGCTGAGTTCATGCCGCCGCTCTTTGATCTCTCCTTCTGCGGACTGAACGATTTTGGTGGCGCTTTCGCGTGCCTGAGTTTCTATCAAACGCGCTTGCTCATTTGCGCCCTTAAGAATGCTCTCAGCTTTCTGTTGTTGGTTTTTGAGAGCTTTGTCAACTTGATATCTGTGGAACAGATATCCAGCCGCGATACCCACGATTAGAGCCAAGGTACCGACTAGGAGAAAGGGTAGGTTCATAAAGTTTCCTCATTGTCAATGATTTGTTCTTCTCCATCCGTGTGGATTTCATTCCACAAGCGCGAGACGATTGGCGCGATAACGGAATAGGAGAAGCCGCGGCGGGCCAGAAATTCGGACGTTTTCTTGCGAAAATCGCTCCATTCCTGAACCCTGAGTTTGCGTGCCTTTTTCAGGCCTGCTTCGTAGGCCAGGGCTTCTTCGTCTATATCTACTAGCACGGACTCGATGGTTGAGTCATCGATACCCTTCTGACGAAGTTCAAGTGTCAGTGCCCGGCGTCCACGCGGGCGAAAAGAACTGCGGTTTTCGACCCACGCATCAGCAAATTGTTTGTCGTTGGCAAACCCGTTCTGGCGAAGTCGTTCGAGTGTTTCCTCGATGACGGCTTCAGGGAATTCGTGTTTGCTCAGATTCTGCCGGATTTCCTTCTCAGAACGCGCGCGGTAGCCTAAGAAAAGCAGAGCCTGTTGCATGGCGCGTTCGCGAGCGTCTTCGGCTTGTATTTTAGCGATTTTTTCTTCATCCAGTGTTTGCCCTACTTGTAACCAAGCGGCTACGATGCGGGCTAATCCAAACGCGTATTCTCCGTCGAGATGAATATTGACTCGGTTTGGATTCTTTTTCTGAACTTGTATTGCTGTAATTTTTCTCATTAAAACACAAGCAGCCAAAAGGCGCTGAGTGGCCTCGGCTGCAGATAGAGTCTGGGCTTTGCATGCAGTCCCCGAGTCTAAAAAGATGCGGGGTGGGACAGGTAGATTAAGCCGTGTGACAGTTTATGTCACGACAAATGTATCGTCGCTTGAAGAAGTCAGTTTTTCAATTCTTTCAATCCTGCGATATTCTAAAAACAGGATGTATGACTTCCAAAATCTCCTGTTGCCAGGATGATCTTACAATAGTTTCCAGAGTTCCGTTAGCAAACCAGTGGCCGCTCATTGTGCGGCAGAAGTTGACCAGATAAGTAAGGATATTATACATGAAAATCGCATAAATTCATATTTTTGTGCAAAACTTTGTGGGATGTTTAGGGTAAGAGTAAATGCAGGAAGGTATCGGACAAAAATGTGACAAATGGAACTATTATGTTTGTGGGACTCGTGCAATAATCAAAAAGCATTAACCTACTAAACTTTGGAGGCTTCATGGCAACATTTACTCGCGAAGATGCGCTTGAATACCATCGACTAAAAGGAAAACCCGGAAAGGTGGCGATCGTACCTACCAAGCCGATGGATACCCAGCGCGATTTAAGCCTGGCTTATTCACCAGGTGTGGCTGAGCCAGTGCTGGAGATAGAAAAAGATGAAGAACTGGCCTACGAATATACTTCGAAGGGCAACCTGGTTGCGGTCATCAGTAACGGGACGGCCATTTTGGGATTGGGAGATCGCGGCGCGCTGGCTTCCAAGCCCGTGATGGAAGGCAAGGGTGTGCTCTTCAAGAAATTTGCTGATATTGACGTGTTCGATATCGAGGTGGACAGCCACGATCCAGATGAGATCATCAAGGTTGTGGCTGCTATCTCGCCAACCTTTGGCGGCATCAACCTGGAAGATATCAAAGCGCCTGAGTGCTTCTATATTGAAGAAGAACTCAAGAAGATGCTTAATATTCCTGTTTTCCACGATGACCAGCATGGAACGGCCATCATTTCAGCTGCTGCGCTGGCGAACTCGTTAGAGATTGTGGGCAAGAAACACGAAGAAATTCGCCTGGTAATTTCAGGCGCAGGCGCCTCGGCGATTTCCTGTGCTGAACTGGCGATTTCATGGGGTGTGAAGCGCGAAAATATTATGCTGACTGATAGCCGTGGCGTGGTCTACAAGGGCCGCACCGAGGGCATGAACAAGTACAAGGACCAATTTGCTGTCGATACGGATGCGCGCGATCTGGCAGATGCTGTCCGCGGTGCGGATGTGTTCTATGGCCTGTCGATTGCAAATGTGCTTTCGCAGGATATGGTCAAGAGCATGGCTGACCACCCGATCATCTTTGCAATGGCCAACCCGGATCCGGAGATCAAGCCCGAACTTGCGAAGGAAGCCCGCAAAGATGTCATCATCGCAACTGGCCGCTCGGATTATCCCAACCAGGTCAACAACGTACTTGGTTTCCCGTTCATCTTCCGTGGTGCACTGGATGTGCGAGCTAAAGCTATTAATGAAGAGATGAAGTTCGCTGCCTCCCAGGCATTGGCGGCTTTGACTAAAGAGGATGTGCCAGATTCAGTGCTGCGTGCCTACGGCAAAGAAAGCCTGAAGTTTGGCACCGAATACATCATCCCGACACCGCTCGATCCGCGCGTGTTACTTTGGGAAGCCCCGGCTGTTGCTGAGATGGCAATGAAATCCGGTGTCGCCCGTAAGAAAATCGACATTGATGAGTACCGCGAACAGTTGGCTTATCGCCAGGGCAAAGGTGAACAGGTGCGTTACTTCTTCCAGAACCAGGCCCGCATGTCTGGCGGAACGAAGCGTATCGTCTTTGCCGAAGGCGAGGAACCCAAGGTTATCCGCGCTGCGGCACAGATCACAGACGAAAAGATCGGCATCCCGGTTTTGCTTGGCCGCCAGAATATCATACAAAAAACCATTGAAGAACTTGGCCTGGTTTGTAACCCCGAAGTTGTCAACCCTGCCGATTTCGACAAGCATGAACAATATGCCCAGGCTTACCATGAACTGCGCGAGCGAAAGGGTGTCACATTTTCAATTGCTCGTAAGCGAGTGCGGGATGTCAACATCCTTGGCCCGATGATGGTCAAGATGGGGGATGCTGATGCGTTCGTCTCTGGTTTAACTTACGAGTATCCTGATGTTATTCGCCCGGCACTGCGCATTCACCATACGCGTGAGAGCGCAACGCGCGCGGCTGGTGTGTACATCATGATTGTCGATGATCGCGTATATCTCTTCACGGATGCCACTGTCAACATAGACCCATCTGCTGAGGACCTGGCTGAGATCGCATGCCTGGCAGCTAACTTTGCCAAGAAGATCGAGCTTGAACCGCGCGTGGCTTTCCTGTCGTTCTCGAATTTCGGCTCCACGCCGCATCCGCTTTCGGATAAGGTTGCCAGGGCGGTGGAAATTGTCAAAGAGCGTTGTCCCGATTTCATCTATGATGGTGAGATGCAGGCCGATACTGCTGTGGTGCCCGAGATCGTGGACGAGCGTTATCCGTTCAGCGCGGTCAAGGACGCCAATGTGCTGGTCTTTCCCTCGCTTGAATCGGCCAATATTGCCTATAAGCTGTTGGCACGACTTGGCAACGCCAAGGCCATTGGCCCGATCCTGCTCGGTGTGGGTGCGCCTGTCCACGTGATGCAGACTGGCGACGAAGTAGCCGACATCGTACAGATTGCCTCTGTGGCAGTGATGGATGCGATGGACCGAAAATAAACGTTAGCTTTTAGACTAAAGATTTTAGAGGGACTCTCGGAAACGGGAGTCTCTTTTTGTATGCCCGCATAGGTATAATATAAAGCATGCGAGCGCTTCTCCACCGGATACTTCGACACGGCTCAGCACAAGCCCTGATCCTGCTGGCCGTTATCGGACTTGTTTTCACGCCCCCGATATTAACCGGCTACAATGAGCTTGGGCGAGCCGATTCCGCTATGGATGCCGGGAACTTTTCTGATGCTGCGGATCGTTACAAGCGTGTTGTTCGTCTCTTGCCCTGGCGAAATGACTTGCTTGAACAGATAGCGATGGCGCAGGCTTTTTCTGGAGATTTTGATTTTGCTATTTTGTCCTTTGAGCAGGCCAGAGAACAGGGCACCCTTTCCGCCGAGGGATGGGATTTGCTTGGACAATCCCATTGGTGGGCAGGCGATCATGAGTCTGCGGTGGCAAGCTGGAATGAAGGGGTAGAAATATATCCGACATATGCAAGGTTTTATGCTCACCTGAGTATGGCATATTATGAATTGGGGGATTTGTTAGCCGAACAAAAGGCGCTTGAGCAATGGGTAGCATCGGAAGGCGAGCCCGATGCGGTAGCTCATTTTCGGCTAGGCCTATTGCTATCCGTATTTGATTCTGAACGCGCGTTGGGTGAATTTTTACTTGCTTCATCCTTAGACACTGAGTATGACCCTGCTGTTGAAACCATGCGAACAGCTCTTTCTCTCGCTTCTCTTGAAACTGATAATTCAAAACAGTCGGTACTGATCGGGCGTGGCTTAGGACTCCTGAATGAGTGGTCACTGGCAGTGGAAGCGTTTCGTCAGGCCGTCGCTGCAGACGGGGAAAATGCTGAAGCCTGGGCCTGGCTGGGAGAGACCGAGCAGCAACTCGGTCGGGGTGGACGCGCTGAGTTAGTTCAGGCGGCGGAAATTGATCCCAAGAATCCAATTATTCGTAGCCTACGCGGGTTGTACTGGATGCGGCAGGGAGATGGGGAACGGGCTTTGGCGGAGTATCGGTTAGCAGCGCTGTACGATCCGGATAACCCTGCCTGGCAAATTTCCATTGGTGAGGCGTATATCCTGAGCGGCGATTTGCAGGCTGCGCTGGTGCATTATCAGCGCGCAACCGAAATTGCTCCAGCAGATGCAACAACCTGGCGTTTGCTGGCAAATTTCAGTGCGCAATACAATGTGCAGATCGAAGAGATTGGCCTGCCCGCCGCACAGATGGCCGTCGAATTAACCGGGGAAGACCCATTGGCGTTGGATACGCTCGGTCTGATGTTGACCCTGCTGGAACGTTATAACGAGGCACGGGATGTATTGGAGCATGCACTCAGCCTCAACCAGCAACTCGCGCCAGGGTATTTACATCTTGGTATCGTTGCGTTACAAATGAACGATTGGGAGGCCGCCCGTGACCATTGGCAACAGGCGTACGCTCTGGATATAGATGGCCCGGTGGGGGAACAGGCGCAGGTGTTGTTGAATCAATACTTTCCGTAGTGGAGATCAAGATATGTCAGATTTGATTGACGAACTTACTCGCATGGAAGGGTATTTTTATCAAATATGGAATTATCAGCTTTCACTTTCTATACTAACCATTCGCGCAACACATAAGCAAAAAAAGCATCACAATATTCACATTACTTTTTCTAACGTTCAATATTTTCAATTCCCTTCAGGATGGGATGGAGATTTCTATCCAGCTTCAGATGTTGAACTACTTGAAATACTAGGAAGAGTGGGAGTCAGCAGATTAGATGATCCGCGTGTGAAAAACTTCCTGAAAGAAATTAACTCTCTTTACAAAGCCGATTCTCCCAATAGTACAATTTATATACTTGGGCATCTTGCAAAAATTGAATATGATGTTGAGCCCATTTACAACTGAAATCGAGATCAATAATCCACAACTCTGATAAAATTCGCCCATGTTTCGTATGCGCACATTCTTCCTCTTCGTAGTTCTTTTGGCTTCGGCTTCCCTTGCCTGTCAGTATTCCTCGCCGGTTGCTCCCACGCCAACTCTGGCAGCGCAAACGGGCGACACCCTGTTCTACGACGATTTCACCAACCCGGCCAGCGGTTGGGACCATTTCACCTCTGCCGAAGGGACGATGGATTACGACGGCAACGGTTATCGCTTCCTGGTCAATGCTTTGCAGGCTAATTTCTGGTCTACACCAGGGAAATCGTTCAAGGATGTGCGCATGGACGCAGATGTAGCCAAGCTCAGTGGCCCGGACGAAAACCGTATTGGCTTGTTATGCCGCTTCAGCGAAAACAATTATTATTTCTTCATGGTCAGCAGTGACGGCTATTACACTATCGGGAAGTACATCGATGGGAATGTCATCCAGTTGGGCCAGCGCGAGATGCAGCCAGATGAATCGATCCATACAGGGCTGGCGGTCAATCACTTGCGAGGGGATTGCGTGGGCAACACCTTGACCTTTTATGTAAATGGAAAATTGGTTGCACAGGCTCAGGATGCTGATTTTGCTGAAGGCGATGTGGGTCTGTTGGCAGGTACGTTCACAGAGCCAGGTGTGGATGTGATTTTTGATAATTTTTTGGTTTCACAACCATAATCTGAACACAGACACTTATGATTGCATCAAGTACAGAATAGATGTTGATGTACAGGTAGATTAAGTGCCTGCGCAAGATTTGAATATAATAGCAAAAAAGAGTATTTTGGAGAATTTTATGTTCAACTACACACATCTTACAGAAGTAGAAGTAGATTATTTCGAAGTTGCCCCTGTCGGCGAACTCCCCAATGGCGAGCGACTGTTTGTTGACATTGGTGATACACCCGTGGTGATTTTTAACATTGGTGGAAAATTATTTGCAATTGGCGATGTTTGCACACACGACGATGGCCCGCTGGGCGACGGTGATGTAGATGGCTTCAACGTGGTTTGCCCCCGTCATGGTGCGGAATTTGATGTCTGTACTGGAAAAGCTGTTTCCATGCCTGCTGTGGTAGATATCCCGGCTTATCCGTTGCAGGTGTGTGATGGCGTACTATTTGTTGGGATACCGAAATAATAGTGAATATAGTAAAATGCAGTAAGCCCCCATCGTGAGTACGCGAACTTTCAAACTGCGTAAAATTGTATAAAAGGAGAAACCGACATGGGCGATAAGGGTAGTAAGGATAAAGCTCAAAAGGAAGACAGGAAAAAAGCCAAACATAACATTAAGGAAAAACGAAAACTGAAAAAAGAAAAGAAGAAAAATAAGTAGTCTTAATTCTCACTCGACTCTTGTGATATATAAACAGAAAATCCCCGCCTGTAGAATCGATTACAGACTTTTCCCCGCTAAGCTCCACATCATCTAAATTTATCGCATCCTTCTCTGCCACCTGCTGCTCTAACTCCCTCAGTATCACGCTCTTGCCCGCTCCGCTCGGCCCGGTTATATATACTATGTCACCTTCCCTGACCTTTATGTTGCATTTAAAGCTCGGCGCCCGCTCCCTCAACCTGTCCACAGTCAAACCGAACATACGGCTGACACCCCGCACCCTCTCGGTTACTTCAACATCCCAGCCAAACCTCTTCTCTACCCTCAATATCATTTCCCCTCTCCTGCTGGCCTTTGCCCTCTGTTTTAAACAATCCTCTATCTACCATCTACTGTATTTAATTTTTTGATGTTTACGTAGAGGCCTACGTAATGTATGTACCATGATCTTCATAGACCAATAGACAAGTTAATCAGTTAAACACGATCTGATGATCGTCAATAGCATTTTTTTCATCTTTACAGTAATAAGAAAAGAACAAGCTGTCAAAAATAAATGAAATAGTAAT
>Ga0209536_100004773_pt1 | contig 21334 bp, 19 predicted proteins | sample DeeMarSeWOR28_12_FD_187461 | JGI IMG/M metagenome (GOLD analysis project Ga0209536, IMG submission 187461) | Marine sediment microbial communities from White Oak River estuary, North Carolina - WOR-2-8_12 (SPAdes) (version 2) | ecosystem: Environmental > Aquatic > Marine > Intertidal zone >... | reverse complement strand
AGATTTGAAGCGTACAACTGGCAGGTTTTGAATATCAGTGATGTGAATGATCTTTCACAAATAGATAAGTCGGTTGAACAAGCACAAAAAGAAACGATCAAACCAACGTTAATAATTACAAAAACACACATTGGTTTTGGAAGTCCGAACAAGCAGGATAAATCTGCTGCGCATGGCTCGCCGCTTGGTGAAGAAGAAGTAAAGCTTACAAAGAAAAATCTTAACTGGACTCAAGACAAACAATTCAATATACCAGATGAAGTAGCCGACCACTTTAAAAGTTTAAAGGATCAGTTTACAAAATATGAAGATGAGTGGAATAAAAATTTTGAAAGTTATAAGAAAAAATATCAGGAAGATGCGGACAGGTTTATAAAAGTTTTCATCAATGATTTTGGTGATGAATGGAATAAATCTCTTCCAGTCTTCACAAATTATTCAGAGAAAGTTGCTACTAGAAGTGCATCGGGTAGAGCAATAAATGAATTAGCAAAATATCTGCCAACTTTAATCGGGGGTTCCGCTGATCTTGAACCATCAAATAATACTTACATTAAAGAGTCCGTTAACTTTTCTGCAGATAACAGAAATGGAAAAAATTTTCACTTCGGAATTCGTGAGCACGGAATGGGTGGGATATTGAATGGAATGGCTTTGTATGGCGGCGTCATTCCTTATGGCGGAACATTCCTCGTGTTTTCAGATTACATGAGACCATCAATCAGACTAGCATCACTTTCGGGTGTAAGACCGATTTATGTTTTCACTCATGACAGTATCGGTCTCGGAGAAGACGGACCAACTCATCAACCGATTGAACATCTGGCTTCATTGCGAGCAATACCAAATGTGCTTGTTATCAGACCAGCAGATGCAAATGAAACTGTAGAAGCCTGGAAAGTTGCAATTAAACACAAAGCTAGTCCGGTTGCACTTATATTAACCCGGCAAAAACTTCCTGTGTTAGACAGAACAAAAATGTCTGCAGCAGAAAATATATTTAAAGGTGCATATGTTCTTATTGATTCTGAAAATAATCCAGACGTAATCTTAATGGCGTCCGGTTCTGAAGTTTCACTTGCTGTTGAAGCATTTTATTTACTTCAATCGGAAGGAATTAAAATCAGAGTAGTCAGTTTTCCTAGCTGGGAATTGTTTGAGGGCCAGTCTGATGAATACAAAGAATCTGTTCTTCCTAAATCTGTCAAGGCAAGAATATCAATTGAAGCTGGAGTAAAACAAGGTTGGGAAAAATATCTTGGCGAATATGGCGAAGCTATCAGCATAGAAAAGTTTGGCGCATCAGCCCCGTACGAAATAATATTTAAAGAATACGGTTTTACAAAAGAACCGATTGTCGAAAAAACTAAAAGTGTAATTAAGAAATTACAGGCTATTTAGAATGAAGAAAATAATTGTTCTTGGGGCAGGATTAGTTGGAAGAACAATTGCTCGTGAATTATCAAACGATTATTATGTCACTTCTGTTGATTCAAATACCAGCCGGCTCAAAACTTTAGAAGATAAAAAAATAAACACTTTCGCCGCTTACCTTTCCTCACCATCTGAAATTAAAAAAGTTTTAGATGGTTATGATTTAGTGATTGGTGCACTTCCCGGATTTATGGGGTTCGATACCTTAAAATCCGTAATCGAAGCTGGAAAAAACGTTGTTGATATTTCTTTTTTTTCTGAAGATCCTTTTTTGCTGGATGATCTTGCGAAAGAAAAAGAAGTGACGGCAGTTGTTGATTGTGGTGTTTCTCCGGGACTTAGTAATGTGATTTTGGGTTATCACAATCAAAGAATGCAAATAGAAAATTATAAATGTATTGTTGGAGGACTCCCCTTCAAACGTGATTGGCCCTTTGAATACAAGGCATACTTTTCACCGATAGATGTAATTGAAGAATACATTCGTCCTGCCAGAGTTGTAATTGATGGCAAGATAGTTGAAAAACCAGCACTCTCAGAACCTGAAATTATCCATTATGAGAATGTTGGTGAGCTCGAAGCATTCAACACAGATGGATTACGTTCGTTGCTTAAGACGATGAATATTCCAATTATGATTGAAAAAACTCTTCGGTTTCCCGGGCACATTGAGTTGATGAAAGTTTTCAGGGAAGTTGGTTTCTTCAGTGAAAAAGAAATTGAAGTAAATGGAAAAATGATAAAACCAATCGATCTTACTGCTAAGTTACTTTTCCCGTTCTGGTCACCTGACAAAGGAGAAAAAGATTTTACCATCCTTGAATTTTTTATTGAAGGATATGAAAATGAAAAGAAGTCATCACATCATTATTTTATTATTGATGAATTTGATCCTGTTGAAAACAACTCATCAATGGCAAGAACTACCGGCTTTACATGCTGTGCTATATCAAGATATTTATTGGAAAATGATTTTAAAAGAAAAGGAATTTGCCCACCTGAGTTTTTTGGTGAGGATGAAGCTTGTTATAATTTTGTGTTATCTTTTCTGAATAAAAAGAATATAAAAGTGGAACATACAATTTTGTAATATATAGCTGATAACTACTGGGAGGATTTTATGAGTAAAAAGAAAAATAAAAATTCTAAACAAAAGAAAAATGTAATATATTCTGACATTACACCAAAACGGAAAAAAAAGCTTTCCATTGAAAACTACAATGAAAATCTTCGATTGTTGCAGGTTGAGCTAGTTAAATTGCAGAAATGGATAAGCAATAAAAAGTTAAAAGTTGTAGTAATATTTGAGGGAAGAGACGCAGCCGGAAAAGGTGGTGTTATTAAAAGAATTACACAATGCCTTAATCCCAGAATTTGCAGAGTTGTTGCTTTAACAACTCCTACGGAAAAAGAAAAAACTCAGTGGTACTTTCAAAGATATGTATCTCATCTTCCCGCAGCAGGTGAAATGGTATTGTTTGACCGTAGTTGGTACAATCGCGCAGGTGTCGAATATGTGATGGGATTTTGTACCGAAGAAGAACATAAAGAATTTTTAAGATCTTGTCCTGAGTTTGAACGAATGCTCGTACGCTCAGGAATTATACTTATTAAATATTGGTTTTCAATCAGCGATGAAGAACAGGAAGCAAGATTTCAAAGCAGAATTAAAGACAGAACAAAGCGATGGAAACTTAGTGAGATGGATTTAAAATCTCGTGCCAATTGGGTTGAATATTCAAAAGCAAAAGATATAATGTTTGCGCACACGGATATCAAACAAGCTCCATGGTATGTGGTCAACGCTGATGATAAAAAAAGATCAAGACTTAACTGTATTAATCATCTTTTAAGTATGATTCCATATGAAGACATACCGCCTGAAGAAATAAAGCTGCCTCCAAGGCAAAGAGAAGTTGGTTATGTAAGACCACCGATTGAAGATCAGAATTTTATACCGGAGGTTTTCTAACGTTAGTATCAAATTAGCTAATGAAGGCGTTAATAATCTGGATTTGTTTTTTTGTTGCAGCATCATCGCTTGCTCAAAGCGATGAAAAATATTCTATACAATTCTCAGACTCTTCACAGAGATTCCAAGGTATTGTTCCACCATTGGAATATCAATATAATATGAATGAATTATATATTACCCCTCTTTTCAATCAGATTCCTGATGAAATCCTTTTTGATGAAAACTCTTCAACTGTCTGGCTAAGGACAGAACTCCTTCTTTCACATAAAAATCTTTTAACTGAGAATTGTGAAGTTTCAACTCATTTTACTTCACCCTTATATCAACAGTATCTGAAAGATTCAGAATTTAATATGGTTAGATATATGTTAGGGACGGTCCAGACAGGGGCAGTTGCCTATATGGCTTATAGACATATTAAGAAGTATGGCTTTTGGAAATAAAAAAGGCGGGATAACCCGCCAATAATTTCTATACAATTAGTATTAGTTAAACCAGTATCTTACACCAATTCCACCAGCCAAATCAAAATCTGTCTCAGGAGCTAATTCGAGTATAGGAACGATTTCAAGAAAAATATCAACAGGTGCCTTTGCAAACATATAATCCAATCCAACTGGTACTCTAACTCCAATGCCCGTCTTATTTGCAAATGTTACCTCTCCACCAACGCCAACATAAAATGGTAATTTACCTTCAGAAACTGAAATTAACCTGAACATGTGCCAAACGTAGTCAGCTTGAAGTAACAAATGTCCATCTCCCTGAAATGACCAGGCTGCACCGAAATCAAATGCGTTTTCAGCGTTCGTCCAGAGTTTTCCGCTAACGCCAGTTGGTTGACCAAGAATAATACCCAATCCAAATCCTCTGTCTTGAGCGTTTACTTTTAATTGAAGAAAAATTGTCAGAACAAATAATATAGTTAAGATTTTTTTCATTATGTCCTCAGGATATATTTTGAAAAATGTTTTACAAATATAAAACGTTAAAATTCAATTTTCATTATTTTTTATTGAGAATTAGCTGGATGGAGTTAACCGATCTAAGGGTTTTTCCGTACAAATTAGGTTTCGGCCAAATATCAGTATTTAATGTCATTGCTTGAATAAATGATTATCAACGAAACACTAATGATGATTCAGCGTCTTAATATTAACTAAGTCCTGCCAGCAGGAATGAATTGTTAAATCAAGAAAGAGGAAAAACAAATGAAAAAAATTACACTATTTGCAAACCTGCTTAATCCAACTGCATTATTTCTTTTGGGAATTTTTATCTTCGCTTCTGCGTCCTTTTCCTGTGCTGAAACAGTAACTGATTCTCTCAACAAAGATTCACAAAAGTATCTTTCATTTTATGAAAATGTAGATGGTGATAGAATCCACTGGGAAGCCAATTTTTATGCTGGTGAAATCACCTCGATTTATAAAAACGGAAAACGAATTCCCGACGATCTGGTGAATGATTATAAGGATAAAGTATACCGGGAGCTTGATGAAATGCGGTACGGAGGTGAACATTTCAGCTTCAGGATGCCTGTAATCATCGGAGACGATTTTAATTTCGATATGCAAGATCTTCATAAGGAACTTGAAGAGATGCAGAAAAATCTTCCAAAACTTGATGAGCAGTTCAAAATTTATAAGTTTAATGATGAGGAATTCAAGAAACAGATGGATGAATTAAAAAAAGAGCTCGAGGAGAACAAAACAAAAATTCATAAATTCAAATTCAATGATCAAGAATTCAAAAAGCAAATGGAAGAATTAAAGAAGGAACTAAAAGAAAATCTTATCAAACCTGAAGATTTTAATTTTTACTTTGAACAGGAAGACGATACCGAAGCTTAATTTAGATGAAAAAATTACTATGATCTGATTGAATAGAAAATCTGTATTCTTTTATTATATTTTTCAGAGCCGTCCCTGTGACGGCTTTTTTGTGTGACATTACTCAAATGTTACCCCAAAACAAATACTTACCTTAGTGATGAGGAGGTTTATTGTTTATGAAAAAGGTTATTATAATTGGCGCAGGATTCGGCGGTTTAACAGCAGCAAAAGCTCTTGCTAAACACGATTTTGATATTACTATAATTGACAAAACAAATCATCACGTTTTCCAGCCGCTGCTATATCAGGTAGCAACAACTGCTCTTTCACCAGCAGATATTTCAACTACGATAAGATCAATCTTCAGTAAAAATAAAAATTTAAAAGTGTTTCTGGGAGAAGTAACCTCAATCGATAAAGAAAACAAGAAAGTGTTATTCAACAGTTCTGAAATAGAGTATGATTACCTGATTATTGCAACTGGCTCAAAGCACTCATATTTCGGCAAAGATGAATGGGAAAAGTTTGCGCCTGGTTTGAAAACAATTAATGATGCTTTGAAAATACGGGAAAAAATTCTTTACTCATTGGAATCCGCAGAGAAGGAACCTGACGTTGCAAAGAGACAAAAATATCTTAACTTCGTGATAGTAGGCGGCGGACCAACGGGAGTTGAGCTTGCTGGTGCAATATCAGAAATTGTAAATAAGAATGTACTTCCCGACTTCAGAAATATTGATACCTCAATGACAAAAGTATATTTGATTGAAGCACTTCCTAAAATACTTGCTACTTATCCTGAGAAACTGTCTGCGCATGCACTTGATGATTTGAAAAAATTAAATGTCGATGTTATTCTTAATGAGAAAGTAACTGAGATGAATGAAAACGGAGTTCGCTATGGAAATAAATTTATTGCATCAAGTAATATTCTCTGGGCTGCAGGCAATAAAATTTCGCCCCTGATTAAAACTCTTGACACACAAACAGATAAATCAGGCAGAGCAATTGTAAATGATGACTTAAGTATACAAGAAGACCAGAATATTTTCGTGATAGGAGATGCTGCATTAGTGAAGAATGAAAAAGGAGAACAGTTACAGGCAATTGCACCTGTTGCAATTCAGCAGGGGAAATATGTAGCTAAAATTCTTGTAAAAAACTTAGCAGGAGAATCCAGAGGTAAGTTCGGATACAATGATAGAGGAACTTTAGCCACAATCGGAAAAGCCAGAGCCGTCGGCGTTGTAAAAGGAATAAAATTAACGGGTTGGATTGCATGGCTGGCATGGTCATTTATTCATATACTTTACCTTATTGGTTTCCGGAACAGGCTGCGAGTGATGATTGAATGGATTTGGTATTACATTACTAATCGACCGGGAATCAGGTTAATTGTAAAATATACAGAGGGGACTTTTAATAAATAATTATTTAGTTTGTAAAAACTCAATATTTATTCTAACTTTGAGCGTTCGTCTAAAATAAAGATACAGCATTTCCAGTATTTTCCGCTCTATCTCTTTTTACAACGACGCTAATCAGGTTGGCTAATAATAATAACCTGACAATTTTTTATTTTTTTAAGGAGTTATAAATGAACATTTATGTTGGAAATCTTTCCCAGGAAGTGAAAGAGGAAGATTTAAATGAGTTGTTCTCTCAACATGGCAAAGTAAGCAGTGCAAAAGTTATTCGTGATATGTTTTCACAGGAATCCAGAGGGTTTGGTTTTGTTGAAATGCCGGCACAAGCTGAAGCAATGAAAGCAATCGAAACGTTAAACACTTTTGAATTAAAAGGAAAGAAAATAGTGGTTAATGAAGCAAGACCTCAAAGAGAAAGAAGAGGCGGCGGCGGTGGAAGAGGGGGTTCTGGTCGAGGTATGAGAAGAAGATAAGTTATTTTAACATATATTTTATATCAAGCCGCACAGAGTTGCGGCTTTTTTATAGGTTATATATTGATGTTTGAAACTTATTATTTTTTCACATTACTTTTCTAAAATTATTTAACTACAAAAATTCAAAGGAGATTTTATGAAAACATTGGCAGTACTTTCAGTAACACTGATTGTACTCGGCACAGCTTGTACAATGCTCACCCTGCAGCCTGCTGATTTTTCCTGGCCCGTCGAATCAGCTCTGAAAGTGGATGAACAAGGTAATGTGTCTGAAGACAGGTATTCAACTGATTTTAACACGATTGCTTTATTCTATGAAGAGTTCCAGGATTCAATGGCTTATAAAGGAAAAGAAATAAGATTGATAAGAAACAATGCTGGAAACTATTTTATAACAGGTAAAGACTTTAAAAATGTTTATGTGTTTAATGCGAATGAAGGCACATTAGCTCTTGAAAAGAAAATTTTTATTTCTGAGTTCGGTTTTAAGTCACCCGCGTTTAACCAAAGATCACCTTACATCGAATTAGTAGATGGTGACTATAAAATAAATCTGACGAACGATGGAATTGAAGGAGGCTTGAAATGAAAAGTCCGGCTATTAAAATCATATTCTTACTTTCACTCTTTTGGGGATTTGCAAACATTGCTGTTGCTCAATCAGACCTGGAAATTGTAGACAACTTTAAAAAAGAATTCTCTTCAATTGAAAACATAATAAAAAATGCTACCTCACTGGATGATCTGAAAGGTATCTCTCAAAGAATAAGTTCATTAAAAGAAAATTATGCGGATCATAAAGAACTATTGGATAAAAGCCTCTACCCGGATAATTACCAATCTTCAATTGATAAACTGAGTAAAGATTATTTATTGCGGCAAGGTGATTTCACAACCATTAATGTACTTCAAACAGAAGTAAGTGCGCTAACTGAACAAGTCGAATTTCTGAATCAAAGAAATAATGAATTGCTATCTCAAGTTCGCAACCTTGAAGCACGGAGAGACAAGGATGCCAAAATAATTAAGAAGTTAGAAAATCTTGTTGCACAACTTCGTAAATCGATAAGAGAGAGAGATGAACTTGTTTTGAGCATGATCGACAGCCTGATGCCCCCGACTATGCGCGATCAGGAATTACTTACTGCAGAAGATAAAAATATGATTGCCAAAGAAGAACAGGAAGAGAACATAATTGAGAATGTTAAAACAACAATTAAAGACAATATCAGGTTTATGGCCGTTACTTCACTTAAACCAGATGATTTAAAAGCAATCCGTGAACAGCAGGAAGACTTTTCAGATAAGTGGAAAAAGGTCGGTGTTAAGCTGGTCGAAGTTTATGCAGAAGATGATAAAAAAGCTGAAGAGCTGAAACAAATTGATCAGCTATTTGATAACTGGTACGCAGCAGTAGAAAAAGAAACCTGGTATTCTATAAATGATGAATTTTCGCTTAACGGAATTGAATTGAGGAGTTTTAAAAATGGCGGAGAATTTACAAACTCCGTTTTAATATTTATTGATGACGAATTAAAAAATCTCGGGGTGAAAAGCGAGGAAGAATCTAAAAGAGTTCTTGCAGAATTTGCGGACAGCACATGGTTTGCATCTATTCAACCGGTGTGGTTGAATTACCTAATTGAAAACAAAATGCTGACTGATGAAAACAAGAACAAGATGGAAAGCAAAATAGCCGAGTGGAAAGGGGCACTCTATCAATCGAACTGGTGGATTTATTTGATAGTTGCAATTGTAATAGTTGGAGGAGCAGCATTTTTCTGGATGAGAAAAAAGAAATCTCAGCGATCTGAAAACAGTTAATTTGTTTTAATTGATTTAAAACCCCTGCAAAGGGGCTTTATTATTTTTTCAACTTCAACATAAGTACTGCAGATATCAATCCAAACGCCAAACATCCCAGCCACAAATAAAATGAGCCAAATTGCTCAAGTGCTTCAGCGCCCAACCATGGTCCAACCATAAATGCAAAACTAAATGACATCTGGAAATAACCCATATACTCACCGCGTTGTTTTTCGGGAGCTATCTTCGCAACAAACTCACCTGAGGATGGAAAGAAAATCATTTCGCCGAAAGTCCAGACAACAATTAACAAAACTATCGGAACAATTGAATTTGTAAATGCCATCATTCCAAAACCTATTCCGCAAAGTAATGCGCCAAGTGCCAGAGATTTTCTGTCATCCCAGTTTCGCATTGCATCATTTAAAGGAACTTCAATAAAAATAATTAGTACTGTGTTAACAGCAGTCATTAGTCCGAATACAGCAGTTGAAAATCCTAAGTCAGAAACAATAAATAGTGGGTAAGCTCCGATGTGCTGGAAGAAGACAATTTCAACCGGAATAAGTGCAAGCAGGAAAAATATTAATCTTCCATCCTTAAATACATTTACTTTTTGTTGAGGAGGCTGTTCTTTTATCTCTGTTGCGTTAACCGATTCATGTTTCTTCAATGGTGAAAGAACAAGAAAAGTCGCCGCAGCGAGGGAAGTAAATCCATCAACATAAAACAGCAGATGAAAGTTTATTGTACTTAATATTCCACCAATCACCGGACCGATACTCATTCCAAGATTAATTGCTAACCGCTGAAGCGCAAACGCAGTTTTTCTTCTGTCAGAACTTATTTCACTGGAAATAAACGACATACTCGCAGGTCGAAAGGCTTCACTAATTATTGACCAGAAAAATGTTAGACTCAGAAACAAGATGAAATTTGTTATAAATGAATAGAGAAAAAGAAAACTTCCCGTGAGGAAAAGTGAAATTTTCATCATTCGAAGTGTCCCGATTTTATCACTTAACTTTCCTGCAAAAGGCGCAGTGATGAACGCACCAATTCCATAAGCCGCCAGCACCATTCCGGCATCACCTTTAGAAACACCTAATTCCTGATTTGCATAAAGCGCAATAAATGGTAGCACCATTGTTCCTGCACGGTTAATTAGTGTTGCAATAGCAAGCAGCCAGATATTTCTCGGAATATTTTTTAATCCGCTGTAAGGGTTTTTCATGGAAGTTAACCAAAAATTAACATTAGCTTAATCATTACATAATGTATGATGAATAAATTTTGAGAGGTAAAATACAATAAAAAGGAAAATTATCATGGACGAAACACTTAGATTTTTTATAGGCATTGCATTGTTTCTTGCAGTGTTAACTTATGAATGGTTAAAAGGACGACCTTCAAAAAGAACTTCTTAAACTGTTTAATACTTTAATCAGTTTCCTCCTTCATTCCGAATCTGTTCTGTCTTTAGTAACAAGAATAGGTTCTTTTAATTCCCTATTTTTCCTCTCAGTAATTTTTATATTTTTAATTTGATTTATTATGGATAAGTATACTAAAAAAGCATGGGTTGTGTCAGCAGATATGGGATATGGTCATCAGCGTGCTGTTTATCCCTTAAAAGAAATTGCCGAGGATGGATTAATAACAGTTGGTTCATCCGAAGATATCTCTAAATCAGAAAAAAAATTATGGAAACGGATTTTAAATGCTTATGAATTTTTTTCAAGAGCTAAAAGTATCCCAATAATTGGTCCGCCACTATTTTCGATGCTGGATGCTTTACAGTATATACCATCATTTTATCCTGCACGGAATCTTTCACATATCACTTTTCAGGTTAATCTGCTGGAGTCAACAATTGAAAAAGGTCTTTGTAAAGGAATGCTGGAAAAAATATCAACAAAAAATATTCCCCTGATCACTTCCTTTTATGCTTCAGCAGTTGCAGCAGATAAAAATGGTTTCAATAAAATCTACTGCATAATTTGTGATGCTGACATAAACCGCGTTTGGGTAGCAAAATATCCCTGGGAAAGCCGCATTGAATATTTTGCACCGTGTGGTAAAGTTGCACAACGACTGAAAGCTTACGGTGTCCCCGACGAAAGGATTCACCTGACAGGATTTCCGTTACCGATTGAATTATTGGGCGATGAAAATCTATCAACCCTGAAAAAGAATCTTGCGCAAAGGCTTTTTTATCTTGATCCAAAAGGAAAATTCTGGGCAAGACACGGAAGAAATGTTGAATATTTTTTGGGGAAAGAAAATTGTGTCTTCAGGAACGATAGAAAACTAACTATTACTTATGCAGTCGGTGGTGCAGGTGCTCAAAGAGAAATTGGTGAAAAGATTGCGCAAAGCTTGAAGGATAAATTGAAAGCAGCAGAAATAAGATTAAATCTTGTGGCAGGAATCAGAAAAGAAGTCAATGATTTTTTCCAATCTGTAAAAGAAGAAATTGATCCTGAAGGTGATGGCATAAAAATTATTTATTCAGAAAAGCTTACTGATTATTTTGATTTGTTTAATGAAGCGTTGCACAAGACAGATATTCTCTGGACAAAACCAAGTGAACTTTCATTTTATTGTGCATTAGGGATACCCATTGTTATGAGTCCGATTATTGGTTCACAGGAAAAGTTTAACAGGAAATGGCTTCGGGAAATTCAGGCAGCAATGAAGCAAGAAAAACCAGACTACACCGATCAATGGTTAAACGATTTATTAAACAGAGGAACACTGGCAGAATCTGCATGGGATGGATTTTTGAAGGCAAGGAAGCTCGGAACATTTAAAATTCTTAGGATTCTTGAAAATGGATTTCTCGAAAGAGAAACTGACCCGGTGATGAGGTAGAAAATTGAACGAAAAGAAAAAATATTTATTCGTTTATTTAAAGACAGGTGGAGGTCATCTTGCACCTGCCCGGGCTATATTCAATTATTTAAATCAACATTTCCCAAATGAAGTTGAACCGAAACTTATATATGGATTCGAAAAAACTCCGCGTTGGGTTCAATATATAATTGAAGATGGGTACCGAATACTACAGTATACCGGTAAGTGGTTTTTTGAATTTCTTTATGCGATGAACAAAATTCCTCTGGTTGCCAGAATTACTTGTTATCTTATTGCCCCTTTTATGACAAGCTATCTTGAAGAAACGATATTGAATGAGAAACCTGAAAAGATTGTGATCTTTCATTTCTTTTGTATAATTCCAGTTTACAGAATCCTCAAACGAAATAAATTATCTATTCCTGTTCAGACAGTAATTACTGATCCATTCACTCCACATCCAATGTGGTTCCTTAAAAAGAAACAGAACTTTATTGTCTTCAGTAAAGGATTGGAAGAGCGAATAGTAAAAAAGAAAAGAGGATACAACGTTAAGAGTTTTCCATTTATTCTTGACACAAAATTTTTAGATTCACTTTCGAAGGATGAGATTAATTCTCTTAAAAGGAATTACGAGTACGATCCAGATAAAAAAGTGATTCTCATTCTTGGTGGTGGAGATGGAATACCCAAAGGAGAAAAAATCCTTGATAAAATTCTTGATTCAAGTTTAAATGCTGACATCGGAATAGTTTGCGGAAAAAATGAAGTGTTACATAAAGCTGCTGAAAAACTGAAAAGTGAATATCAAGCTGATAACCTTAAAATATATGGATATGTTGATTTCATTTATGAGTTGATAAACATTTCCGATGTTGTAATTACAAAGTGCGGCGCCTCAACAATTATGGAAATACTTAATCTGAAAAAGGTGCCGGTAGTTAACGATTATATCTGGGAACAGGAATTAGGTAATGTTTATTATCTGATTAAGAATAAACTGGGAATATACGAGCCGCAAATTAAAAATCTTCCAGATGTTATAAAAAATCTTCTGGAGGATGAAGAATTATATTCAATTTATAAGCAAAATATTTCTAACCAAAAAATTGAGAATGGGGTTACAAAGGTTGCAAACTATATTATAAGCAGTATGATTGAATAGGCTTAATAAGAAATTATCCTAAGATAACCAGGCTAAAATCCTTTTATTCCCTTTATAATTTTGGTCGTATAATTGATAATATCGTTTTGAATTACCAAAATGTAGACACCGGGTGCTAAGTTAGAAAAATCAATTGATGCATATGTGCCGGTTCGTGCTGTAGAGAGATTAATTTTTTCTCCGAGTATTGAATAAACAGAAAGCTCGACATTATTCAGGTCAACATTTCTGCCGCTTATATTTAGCTTGCTGCCTACTGGATTTGGATATGCCTTTAATTCAACGAACGAAGAATTTTGATTTTCTTCAACACTTACTGGAGTAGTGTTTTGAAAGTAATAAGTTATTCCATTCGCATTTCCAACAAACAGATCCTCTTTGCCATTGTCATTGATATCAACGAACGTTGGGGCTGCATAAGTTCCAACGTTTGATAATCCGAAGGGATTTGTTACTGGCAATCCAAAATCCGGATCTTCACTTGTTCCGTTGTTTGGAAAAACAATAATATTCCCTGACTGGTTACCTATAAAGGCATCATAATCACCATCAAAATCTACATCTGAGAAAGCTGGAGTCGAATAATTTCCAACATCACTTAATCCAAAAGGATTTGTAAAAACACCACTAAATATTGGGTTAGTTTGTGTCCCGATGTTTCTGAAGAAATAAATATTACCGTAAAGTTCACCGGTGAATAGGTCCAGATCGCCATCATCATCAATGTCAACAAAAGTAGGAGCTACAATAGCTCCAAGGTTCGCTATTCCAAAAGGGTTGTTGCTAATGTAAGTAAAATTTGGATTAGTAGATGATGAATTCCTGAAATAGTAAATCGTATACCCGGCTTCACCAATATAAGCATCGTAATCACCATCACCGTCCAAGTCAGCAAAGGCAGGTTTAGCATTATTTCCAACATTAAATATTCCGAAACCAGTAGCATAATACCAGCTATCAAAGTTCGGAGATGTGTTGGTTCCGAGATTCTGATAATAGGCTAGAAAGCCATTGCTAAGTCCGGCGAAGTAATCATAATCTCCATCATTATTAATGTCGACAAAAGTAGGAGCGCTGTTACCGCCAGCCCCGGTTATATTATAAGGATTAATTGTTGGTCCGCTGAAACTTTGTGCTAATACAATCGATGAGGAAGCAAGAATAATTATTAAAATATTTTTCATTTTAAGCACCATATTTTTTGTTCTAATTTTTTTCTCTTTAGAATATTCAACTCGAATACAAAAGCATAAGGAATCAATTTTTATACCTAATAAACTTAATCAAGACAGTAATAATAATAAACAAACAAACGAGTATTTGCGGCATTTTTCGGATTGTGGTAATTGTTTCCATTTTTAGGTATAATATAAATAGTACGAATGAAGTAATTTTTGGTGTAATAGTAAAGTTTTCTAATATACAGAAAGCCGTTTAATGAAGAAGTTAATTTTTAGTTTTTTCGTCTTAATCCTTTTATTTGTCTCAACCGGATTTATTTTACCACAGAATAATATCAATCAAAAAGAGTTTAAAGATTTTGCTTTATACAATACAAAAGCCGGATATTTATATTCAGAAGTTGTAGCCGACTCATTTTTTATTCTTGTAAGTGTGCCCGATAGTTATGCTTCAGGTGAAAATAACTATCCAGTGCTTTATGTCCTTGACGGCGATATTTCTTTTGGTATGGCTGCCAGCATTTCAAGATATCTTCAAATTGGTAATAATATTCCAGAGCTGATTGTTGTTGGAATTGGTTATGGTTCTATGACCAAGTCAGTTGTAAAAAAAAGAAACAGAGATTACAAACCAGAACAAACCGGGGGTGCTGAAAACTTTCTGGAATTTATTAACGAGGAATTAATTCCTTACATCGACGGGAATTACAAAACTATTCCAGGTGAAAGAACAATCAATGGCTATTCACTAGGGGGCTTATTTTGTTTGTATACATTGTTTACAAGTCCAGAAAGTTTTAATCGTTATATAATTGGAAGTCCAAATCTTAGCTGGGATAATTATTCAATTTTCAATTATGAGGAAGAATCAACTGAAAAATTATCTGATGAGCAGCTGACAGTTTTTATGTCTGTCGGAAGTGAGGAATCAGAAGAAAGATATTTTGATCCTGTTGATAGTCTGATAACAAAAATTCAGCAACGAAATTATCAAGGTGTAATAATAGAAACAAATGTTTTTAGCGGATCCGGTCATCTCGAAGGTCCACCCGAGTCCCTGACTCACGGTTTGATTTCGGTGTTTAGAAGTGAGGATTACTAATGAGCAGACAAAAATGGTTTGATAAAAAATTTCAATTCGAACTTTCCCATAATGAATATGAATTAATTCTCTCTAGGCTGAATGAAAATCCGGAGTTGATATCCAATCTGGTTTCATTGTTACCTGTTGCAATACTTACGAAAAAAGTTGATAATGGTTGGTCAATTCAGGAAAATGTTGGACATTTCATTGATCTGGAAGAATTACATACAGGCAGAATCGATGATTTTACTGCTGGGAAAGAAACTCTGAGACCTGCTGATTTGAATAATAAAAAAACTGACGAAGCAAATCACAATAATGAAAATATTAACGACCTTTTAAAGAAGTTAAAATCTGCGAGAGAAGATTTTGTAAGCAAGATGAAAAATCTTGATGCTAAAATATTAAAGCGAAGTTCAATTCATCCGCGTTTAAATCAACCAATGCGTCCTATTGATATGGCTCAGTTTGTCTTGGAACACGACGAACGTCATATTGAAACGATAAAAGAGCTCATGAAAAAGAATCAGTGATTCTCACCATACATCTTTTCACCGGCAGTAATTTTTAATGAAAGATAATTCTCTTTAGGCGGCAGCGGACATGTTGCAAACTTTGTAAGAACGCACGGTGGATTGTATGCTTTATTAAAATCTACTATTACGATTCCATTTGAATCTGCTTTATCTGTGTACAGAAATCTTCCGCCGCCATATGTCTCTTCACCACTGGTCCCATCAGCAAAAATAAACCAGAGTCTTTCGCCAGCATCAATTGGATTAAGTGTATAAGTTTGATTATCCTTTGTAAAAACAACAGCTCCGGGAGATGGCTCTTCATCAATTTGCCCAAGCACATTCGGTACGTATATTTTCTTTGGGGGATCATAAGATTCATATTTTGCTTTTACTCTCCAATCCTCATTTACGGGGAATCGTTCTATTCCTTTAAATGTTTTTACAAATTCAGATTCAAGATCGCGGAAACGAATTCCGTATAGTGTATCACGAATAATGAGATTCCATTTTATCGGTCCGTATTGAAATACTGTCATATCTTTGCTTTCGTCGCCAATCATTTTCATTTCTTTAACAGGATTACCATTAAGTAATATTTCAACTCCGTCTTTAGCTTTCATAGTGACAGAAGAATCTTCAAATACGAAAACACCCATATACTCAGGAACTTTATCAGACTCAATTATAACATCGTTATCTTTTGCTGAGCCGAATTTATTTTTACCGGGTTTTAACCAAGTACGTCCAACAAGATTTAACCAACCGTCATCAGCTTTCAGTCTCTCAAGTCTATGTTGATCCCATTGTTTTATTTCTTCCAGATATTTAGGTGAGCCTTTAGTCTCGAGAGTTTCAGTTTTACAGGCGTTGGCCAAAAGGGAAATTATAAGCAGGGAAAGGAATAGCAATAATTTTTTCATCTGATATTGTTTATTGTTTAAAATAATGCGCAAAGTTACCAGATGAATGAGGAAAGTTCAAATGAAAAAATCTTAGTAACCTTTTTTGGTTATTTGTAATTATATAATCTTGAAAAAATTATTTGAGGAAAACCATTTTTCTAGATTGAATGAAATCTCCAGCTTTAAGTTGATAAAAATAGACTCCGCTTGGTAATCCTTCTGCATTCCAAATTAGTTCATAGGTACCAGCCGGTTTTTCTTCGTTGACTAATGATTCCATTTCATTTCCCAGAACATCGAAAACCTTCAAAGTAACAAAAACCCTTTCCTTAATTGTGTAGCGGATCGTTGTTGTTGGGTTGAAAGGATTGGGATAGTTTTGAATAATTGAATAAAGTGTGGATGTATTATTAAAGTCATCAACATCGGCAGGATTAAAATCTGCTAAATAAATTCCTTCATTTTCGGTACCACAAATAACGACCCCATCAGGCGTTACGACAATGCTCTTTACAGTTTTATCTGATAATCCCTCGTTGCTTCTAATCCAATTGTTTCCAAAATCAGAAGATATAAATACACCGCTGGTATCCGTCCCGATAACAATTATGTCATTATAAAATCCAATGCTATTTACTCTGCTGCCTACACCACTGATATTTAAATCAATCCAGTTATTTCCATTATCATAAGAATAATAACCAAGACTACTATCCTGATAGGGATAATTATAGTTATGCAATATTGCAAAAACATATTCATCTGCTGATTTTAGAAGTTCAACTGTATAGTCTTGAATTCCTGATAATGACTCTACCCAGTTATCACCATTATCATTTGATTTATATATGTATCCATTTCTATAACCGCCAAAAACTACATCATTAGAATTAACACAAATAGAAAAGATGTTTGTATCCGGAATATTAGAATTTATGAAATGCCAGCTGGTATCTGTAGTTAACCTGCGATAAGCTCCCTCAGTATTCAATGCAGCAAAAAGATCTCCGTTGGAATTTACATCTATATCCATTACTACTTGAATATAGGGCCAGTTTGGATCGATTAATGGAATACCATTCTGAAAGAAATGCCAGGTTTCGCCTTGATTTGTTGACCTGTACAACATTCCAACAAAGACAATTTCTACAGTAGTACCCAAAAAAAGATGATTATTATTCGCTAAAAATGTAAATCGATGTGAACCTCCAAAATAAGGTGCAATCGGAAACCATGAATTTCCAGCATCTGTGGACCGATAGAATCCTGAATATAAATTCCCCATATATAAATTATCATCTGAATCGAATCCTAAAGGTATTGAATGCTCTAGTGGTAAGCCAGAATTTAATTGTTCCCATTCAAGTCTTGTTTCATCTGTCCTAAATAAACCCCCAAATTCAGAACATATATAAAGAGCATTATCATGTGCAGTATAAAGACTCAATACCTGGCTCATAGTGTGATGCAGATTTATCTGTGTAAATGAAGGTTGACCGTGTGCCTTTTGAAAAATACCTCCTTCAAATGTGCCAACATAAATATTTTCTTGTGCATCGATAGCGACTGTAGTGGTCAGTTGTTCAGTAAGTCCCACATTCATTTGTTCCCAGGTTACTCCCTGATCCTTTGAAAGATAGACTCCATATCCACGATAGAAAACGTTCGCATAAATGCAGCCGTTTTTATCGATAACAATATCTGAGACCTGATGATTATTAAATGTTCCAACTTGGGCCCAAGTATTACCATAGTCTATTGATTTATAAACACCGAAAGTTGCACCAGCAAATAAAATGTTGTTTTCCACGGAAATTAAAGAATACACTGAAGCTAAATAAGTAGTTGCTGCCTGCCAGGTTGCTCCTTCATCTGTAGATCTAAATATTCCCCAATTTGAACCTGCAATTATATGTCCTAAAGAGTTAACTGAAATGCAGTTATAATCTGCCTGAGGTGCATTTAGGTTTATCCACTCTTTGTTCTGTTCATCAAACTGAAAAATAGTAGCGCCACTGCAAGCAAATAGTTTATTATCCATGGTTGAATAAATATCATTCATATATAGATTAGAGAATCCTGTATTGCATTCACTCCAAAAAGCTCCATTCTCAGTTGATTTAAAAACGCCTCGCGTTTTTGTGCTGAGGTAGAAATCACCATTCGACAGCTGTGTTATGCCGGTGATTGATGATGCAACCGGTGCGTGTAAATGCTGCCAATTTAGCTGTTGAGAGAATAAATGAATGGAAAATATTATGGTAAAGATTGTGTGATAAAAAATCTTCATAGTCATTTAATTGTAAATATTGCTTTTAATCAAAATTTGAGCTGACATACGTGATTAATATTCAGAGTTTTTATTTAAATAAAAATAGAACTAGTTAAATGCAATTTTTTAACTGGCTATTATCAAAATACTTTGCGATTATTTTTCAATTACAATTTCTCTGTTTTTAAAGTATATGTTCTCTCGATACATTCCTTATCAAAGTGTTTGGTGTACCTCCTCATTCATTTGAACACTTTCCAAATAAATATTATTATTTAATTTTTTTAGTAAGGTATTTTTTCTTAAATGCTAACAATGAATATTGAATTGAAGTCTTTATTTAGTTCTTTGGCATTTATGTAAAAAAATATCACCTAACCACAATTTAAAATAGAATTCATATTATTCTAGACTATACATATTGCATTTTTAGTACCCGTTTTAGGTTAAATCAGCGTTTACCACTATTAATTATATTAACAAAATTTGATACGAATTCTTTTGTGTACTTCCCATCTCCATCTAAGTTTGGATCAAGTATTGTTATTTCAATTCCTATAGCTTTGGGGCTTGAAAGCAATAACTCCATCAAACTTGTGAATTCGGGATAAGTCAAACCATCTTTTTCTCTGCAATCAACAGCAGGCATAATATCATCATTCAAAACGTCAACATCTAAATGAACAAGAAAGCCATCCAACCTGTTGTCATCAATTATTCTTAAGAACTGCGATACGCAATTTTCAATGCCCACTTTTCTCAGGAAAATAAGATCAAAATAATTTATACCAGAAGATGTAATTTCAGCAACAACCTTCGGATCATATTCTCTATTCCCAACGCACCAAACATTTTTTTTATTGAAATAAGGTTTTAGGCTTAAAATATTAGTTAGTTTTTCGTGTCCGTATCCTGTAACGATGGCTAATTCCATCGCGGCTGCTTGTTTTGATCGAGAAATTTCTGGTGACACATAATCTGTATGACCATCAAGAAAAAATAATCCATAATTTCCCATTCGTTTTAATGAGATAGCATTCCCAATCAGAATACTGCAATCTCCGCCGATAATAATCTGAAAACTATTCTGTACTATGTTTTGGGATAGAAAATGTGCTTGCTCTTTTGCGTACTTTATAATTTCATTAGCATTTAACACCCCAGATTCCTCATCTAAATCCATAGAATAAGCTGGTGCATTTAATGAGAAGATTTCTTTTGGATTTATTAGGTCGTGAAATCGATTTTTCTTAAGCCAAGACGGCAGATTTCTTACTCCCGGCTCAATATCATACTTATTTTTTTTAAGACCTAAATTTGAAGGAAATTCAAAGATGTTAATATTATTACTATTCATATTCTCATCATCTGTTAGAATTGAAATGAAAAATCAATCATCATTACAGAAACTGAAGTACTTCAATAATATTTTTTATTAAGACTATTTACTTTCACTTGACTAATCAATTTGATCCATATATACAAAGCTGTATGGATCCTCCACCATAGATTTTATTTTAAGAGTTTTGCTGTTGTTATAAAATTCAATTAATTCATCGACACTTGGTGAATAGCTGAGCAAATTTGCCAAGAGATCCAATTCTTCAATTTCAAGTTTAGATAAATCATTATAGTCTTTTTCCAGAAACAATCTTCTTGGGTTATTAGCTCGAGTTTGAACTCCATTGGATTCAAATATTGCTGGCCCATCGTGATTCAACAAACTGTAAAAATCAAGTAACATCTGGTATCTTATATGGGTTTTTGCACTCCAGCCCCGTTCAGCATATGCGTCTTCTTCTATAGAATTTCTCTTTAACCAGACCTGCCAGGCAAACTCAAAATTATCATTTAGTTTTAAATGGTACTTCTTCTCTAGTTTAACTCCGTGATACTCCAGAAATTCAGGACGAGCATCTAGAATTTCCCATTTATTACTATCCTCATTCCAGTATTCGGTTACGAAATGTTCAATGGAACGGTTAATATCAATATTATGCCTTGTCCAAGTATTCCATTGATCCATATCAAACTTGTTTTCTCTTTCGTAGCGATTTACGTTTTCCCAAAATACTATTGCACCATCTGCTCTGTAAAGATTTGTCAGGTAACCGACTCTAATTCTAGCGGGAATACCCTTATTTCGTAACAAGCTTGTTAAAAAAATGGATTCCATTGTACAAGCTCCTGCTATTCTATTCTCAAGTTTTCTGCTTTTCGACAGTACTCCTGGACTCTTCATCTTTAATGTATCAAGTATATCCTTAATATCATGATGTGCAGATGCAGTTTGCCATTTACTTTTTGGAATCTTCCATTGGGATAGCATCCGGTAATGAACCAACTGAACATTTGCAATATCACATATCTCCTCAATATTATCAGGAAGACTATCTAATAAAT
>Ga0209536_100004772_pt1 | contig 21336 bp, 22 predicted proteins | sample DeeMarSeWOR28_12_FD_187461 | JGI IMG/M metagenome (GOLD analysis project Ga0209536, IMG submission 187461) | Marine sediment microbial communities from White Oak River estuary, North Carolina - WOR-2-8_12 (SPAdes) (version 2) | ecosystem: Environmental > Aquatic > Marine > Intertidal zone >... | reverse complement strand
CAAAATCGGGGTGAGAGGATTTGAACCTCCGACCACCTGAACCCCATTCAGGTGCGCTACCAGGCTGCGCTACACCCCGTCGCAATGATTGTTACTAATATGTTATCATAGTGCCCTCAGCAAAGAAAATATTTAGAAGGGCAGGTCGTCACCTTTGGCTAAGAAACAGAAAAAAACTACACCGCATCTAACTCCTACCAAGCACCAACTTTCAAGATGGGAGCGCCAGATGAAAATACGCCGAATTGTAATAATTTGTGCCGCCGTTTTCCTGGCCGGCATTTTGAGCTGGGTGGGCTATGGTTATTATCAGGACTATAAGAGCGATCCTATGCGTGAGGTCATACTCAAGGTAAACGGGATCCCCTTCACTATGGAATACTTCGTAGATACGCTTGACATTTATGTCGGCAATTACATTAGTAATACTGTCAATACCTACCTCGATTTTTACATGCAAGCCTACAATTATACCCGTGAAGAAGCCGTACAGGAGCTGACCCTGAATGCCATCTCCGACTTATCCCAGAATACCGATAACATCGGTGATGTGATTACTGACCAAGTTGCCGACGATATCATCAATGCTGAATTGCTGAGGCAAGGAGCCGAAGAGTTAGGCATTGAAGTCACTTCTGGAGAGATAGATGCGAGGCTGGAGGAATACGGGTTGCCCGACAATAAGGTATATCAAGACATTATCAGGGCTACACTGTTGCAGGAGAAGGTCCGGGAATACTTCGATCCGGGACTGAATACCACGACGCAGCAAGCTCACCTGCAAGTAATGCTTACAGAGAGCGAAGATGTAGCCGATGAAGTGATAGCCGAAGTTGAGTCGGGTGGTAATTTCACCGCTTTGGCTGAAGTGTATTCATGTAACTCCACGGTTGAAGGCGATCTGGGTTGGTTGCCAATGGAGTTGATGCCGACCACCTTGATTGCTGATGCCGCTTTTAACCTTACACCCGGCGAGACAATTCACCGTATTCACGACGCAACGGCAATTAAGAATATCGGATATTGGCTCATAGAGGTTACCGGTGCGCAAAATACGACGATAGACGCGCTAGTCATGCTGCTGGGAAGTCAATCGGAGGCAGAGCGAGTTAGAGCTGAGTTAGCAGCTGGTGGGGATTTCAATGCTCTAGCTCAGAATCATTCCCAGCACGCAAGCAGAAGCAACGGTGGCAAGCTGAACGGATTAAAACCAGGGGATATGGGAAGCACCGCCTTTGACCAGGTTGCGTTCGAACTTACCGTCAACGAGTTAAGCGATCCGGTAGAAGATAGGTTCGTCCGAACAACCGGTGGCTATTGGCTCGTAAGGGTTGTGGATCGGGACAATCGTGCGCTCGGAGAGGAAGTCAGCCAAAAGCTAATAGACAAGTACTTCAATGAGTGGCTTGAAGAGTGGTCAGAGCAGAGTAAGATTGAGATTCTTCTGGATGCCGAGAATAAAGAATGGGCTATGAACCGGATCCTGGCAGCGATATAACACCGCAATGAAGAAGGATATTGGCATCGGCCTACTGGGTTTGGGGACTGTGGGCAGTGGTGTGGCTGAAGTCCTAACCACCAAGTCGGAAGGCCTGGCCAGGCAAGCAGGGCTTTCGTTAATCCTGAAAAAAGTACTGGTGCGCGATTTAAATAGACGGCGCCCCGTAGCACATAACCCCAGTTTGCTGACCATCCAGCCGGAAGAAGTCATCTCTCATCCTGAGGTAGACATAGTGATCGAACTTATTGGAGGAGAACATCCGGCCGCTGAATACATAGAACAAGCTATCGCTAACAGAAAGCACGTAGTCACGGCCAACAAGGAGGTAATGGCTAAACATGGGTACCAGCTATTGTCTCTATCCAGGAAGCACAAAGCTGACCTCCGCTATGAAGCAAGCGTGGGTAGCGGCATACCGCTCATTTCCTCTTTCCAACAGGACCTGGCAGCCAATAAAATCTCGAGTATCCATGCCATACTTAATGGCACTACAAATTACATTCTGACCCGGATGGCACAAGAGGGACTGGATTTCACTTCGACCTTAAAAAAAGCCCAGGAGCTAGGTTATGCGGAGGCCGATCCCACTAACGATATAGAGGGAATAGATGCTGCCTATAAGCTGACTATCTTATCAAACCTGGCTTTCCAGGCTAAATTCGTCCCCCAAGATGTATACTGTGAGGGAATATCGAGTGTTGCCGCCCGAGATTTTCTCTACGCCAAAGAATTTGGATACGCCATAAAGCTCCTGGCCATTGCCAAGAGATCTGATGGCAAAGTTGAGATGAGGGTCCATCCTGTTTTTATCCCCCGGGATTCCCAGTTAGCCAAAGTAGATGGCGTTTATAACGCTGTCGAGGTGGAAACTGACTTAGCCGGCAAACTGGTCTTTTACGGGGAAGGAGCCGGAGCTATCAGAGCTTCCAGCGCTGTTTTGGCTGACGTCTTATCTATAGCGGGAAATATCTGTCACGGCGTACATAATGTACCTGATCTAAGACTGGACCAGGGGGTAACCATTAAGCCCATGTCCGAGGTAAAGGCAAGGTATTATCTCAGACTGAACGCGCCTGATCGCCCGGGTGTCTTAGCTCAAATTTCGCAGGTGCTTGGCAATAATTCCATAAGCATTTCGTCCGTAATTCAGAAAGAAAGCGACCTGGTAGCACAAACCGCCGTAATCGTTATTATGACTTATCCGGCAGAGGAAAAAGGGATACAAAGGGCTCTTAAGCAACTCAAAGAACTACCTGTGGTTAATGAGGTTAGCAACTTCATCAGGGTTGAGGGATGAAGCAAGGCATCTTAAGAACGTATCGTGATTTCTTACCAGTTACTTCAGCTACACCTTTGATTACGCTTGGGGAAGGGGATACCCCATTGGTGAGGTCGCGGATTTTAGAAAAGGAGCTGGGTTGTGGTGAACTTTATTTTAAGCTTGAAGGCTGCAATCCTACCGGCTCTTTCAAGGACCGCGGCATGGTGGTGACCGTAGCTAAGGCGGTGGAAAACGACAGCCGTAGCCTCATTTGCGCCTCCACGGGCAACACCAGTGCTTCGGCAGCCGCTTATGGTGCCAGATTCGGACTCAAAACCGTTGTCATTATTCCCAAAGGCAAGATAGCAAGGGGTAAGCTGGCCCAGGCCCTTATTTACGACGCCCAGATTATCGGCATAAAAGGTAATTTCGACCAGGCGCTTCAAATAGTGCTTGCCCTGACCGAAAAATACCCCCTTACACTGGTGAATTCCCTGAATCCCGATCGCATCGAAGGGCAAAAAACGTCGGCTTTTGAGATTATAGACGAGTTGGGGGATGCTCCTGATTATCTGTTTATACCTGTGGGCAACGCGGGTAATATCACCGCCTACTGGAAAGGATTCGTGGAATATAACCGCGCGAGCAAGGCCGGCCACACTCCTAGAATGATGGGCTTTCAGGCTGCGGGTGCTGCCCCAATAGTACTGGACAAAGTTGTTAAACAACCCAGGACCATCGCCACAGCCATTCGGATCGGCAATCCCGCCAGCTGGCGGAAAGCAGTGACTGCAAGGGATGAGTCGGGAGGCATCATCGACCGTGTCACTGATGAAGAAATTGTAAATGCCTACAGATTGATGGCAATCAAGGAAGGCATTTTTGGCGAGCCAGCCTCAGCTGCCTCCTTGGCAGGGCTAATTAAATTGTCCACAAAGGAAGACTTCTCAGGCAAGCGTATAGTCTGTATAGTCACCGGTACCGGACTAAAAGACCCCGGTGCGCCGGCGAGATACAGTCGGGCACCCGTAGAGCTTCCTGCCGAGCTATCAGTCGTTGAGGAAGCTCTGAAATTTCGGACATGAAAATCCTGATATCAGGCAATAAATGTCGCACAATATTGAAATTTAAAAATATAAACAACCCAAATAGCAGAAAAATCAGGATTTAGAGTTTAGGCAACGAGAAAGAGGTAAAAATTATGTTAAAAATTGTTACTCAAGATATAGGGAAATTCGGACACCATTATCCCAAAGTGGCAGTTATAGTAACCGCCAGCTACGGGGGCAGGGATGATGCCATGACCGCCGCCTGGCACAGCTCCATTTCTCTGAAGCCGCCACTCTACGGCGTCGCCATTACCACCAAGAGATTCACCTACCAGCTTCTTGCCGAAAGCCGGGAGTTCGGCATTAATTTCATTCCCTTAGAGAAAGCTCCCCTAGCCGCTGCCATCGGCGGCACTTCCGGAAAGCAGATGGACAAATTCGACAGGTTTACTATCGAGAAAGAGAAGCCTTTGAAGACCACGGTACCTATCCTGAAAGATGCCTATGCTGCCTATGAATGCAAGCTGGTGGATAGTAAGCCCTACGGTGACCACCTATGGGTAGTCGGTGAGATTGTGGCCGTACATTACCTCGAGGGAGCATTTACCGCGGCGGAGGTTCTCGACCTGGATAAGATAAAACCGCTCCTTTATATCGGTTCGGATCGCTACGCCAGCGCGGATGAAAATAGTGTAAGCTCTGTAAAGAGGGGGATTTAGATGGTTAATCAAGAGAAAATCAAACTGGCAATGGCCTCCATGATCGAAGCTATCGGGGAGAACCCCCTCAGAGAGGGCATTAAGGACACGCCACGGAGGGTGGCTGAAATGTATGCCGAGCTATTTTCCGGTTTGGATGCCGACCCTAAAGCTGAACTGGTGGTGGACTTTGAGGAAGGATATGAAGAGATGGTAATTCTGAGGGACATTCCGTTCTACTCAATGTGTGAACACCATCTCCTCCCGTTTTATGGTATTGCCCATGTCGGTTATATTCCCAGCCCCGGTGGTCGAGTGGTGGGAGTAAGCAAGCTGGCCAGGGTGGTAGAAATCTGTGCCAGGCGTCCTCAGCTTCAGGAAAGGATGACCCAACAAATTGCCGATGCTATCTTCGAAGCACTTCAACCTATTGGGGTGGCTGTGGTTATCCATGCCGAGCATTTATGCATGGTTATGCGCGGTATAAAAAAGCCGGGGGCAACCGTGATAACCTCTTCCGTAAGGGGGAATTTCCGCAGCAAGGTGGCAACCCGCAGTGAATTTATGTCCTTGATTCAAAAGAAGTAATTTATTCGTGACGCAAGGACTCGATAGGATCGAGGCGTGCCGCTCGGACAGCCGGATATAATCCGGAAGCAAGCCCGATAAGAATTGCTACACCTACCGACAGAGCAATGGCATAGCCGGGAAGCCTGGCAGCAAAGGGGAATCCAAGATTTGTTGCCACAACAGACATTATCTTAACTATAATCCAGCCCAGCCCCACACCCACGGCACCACCACACAAACTCAGTGTGGCAGATTCAATAAGGAATTGGGTTAAAATATCTCGGCGCTTGGCTCCTATTGCCTTACGCAAACCGATTTCCCTGATACGCTCGGTCACCGAGACCAGCATGATATTCATAATCCCGATGCCGCCGACAAGCAAAGATATACCGGCTATGCCGGCGAGGACGAGCTGGAGTATTCCCAGCACCTGGGTGACCTGTTCTGCTACCGACGCTATGTTGAGAACTCTGAAGTCATCCTCTTCTCCCACCCTGATGTTGTGGGTGTCCCGCAGGATAGCAGTGATCTCCTGATCGGCAGCTTCCAGTCTGTCGCTGCTCTCTACCTGGACGCTGATCATGTCAACGCTATTTCCGCGGCTACCCGCCTGAGAGGCTGCCACAGTCGAATAGAGGGTTGATAGAGGAATATAAACCCTCATATCTTCAAATCCAAACCCCGTTCCCCTGGTTTCCAGTACACCGATAACCTGGAATTGACGTCCACTAATCCTTATGCTCTGGCCGCTGGGGTCTATCTCACCGAAAAGAGTCTGGGATACTTCGCTCCCCAGGACAGCTACTCTCGACCTCGCCCTATAATCAAATAAGGTAATGAAATCGCCCTGTGCCACAGCATAATTGTCCACCCACTCGGCTTCCGGGGTAATCCCCGCAATCAGACTATTAAGGTTCTCGCCCCCGCCTACAACCTGGGCGTAAGTTTGTGCCGTTGGCGCCACTCCCACTACAGAAGATGCTTGACGGGCAATCGCTTCGGCATCTCCCACAGTTAATGTAGCCTCCCCAACCATTGCACCGACACTGCCTTCCCTGGGTATAACGTATATCAGGTTAGCCCCCAGAGTGGCAAAAGATTCCTCTACTATAGCCGACTGCGCAGCGCCCAGGGATAGTACGGAAATGACTGCGGATACGCCAATCAGGATGCCCAGCATGGTCAAAATCGACCTTAGCTTGTTACCGAGCAAAGCCCGTATGGCGGCAGTGAAACAGTCCCAGATTTTCATGCCGGCGCCTCTATTTGAAATTCAAGTATCATCCTGACTTTAAACAAGTACTCCCTTCAATCTGGCCATCGCGAAGTTTAATGGTGCGCTGGGTATAAGCAGCGATATCCGGTTCGTGTGTAACCAGAATGATGGTCATACCCTGCTCATTCAGTTTCGTAAAAATCGCCATGATTTCCTGGCTGGTCTTGGTGTCGAGGTTGCCTGTCGGTTCATCAGCTAAAATAAGTGAGGGATTATTTACCAGGGCCCGAGCGATAGCCACCCTTTGTTGCTCACCTCCAGCCAATTCGCTGGGCCTGTGAGTAACCCGATGACCTAATCCCACGGAATCCAGTACCTGCAATGCTCTTTGCCGTCGGTCGCCGGCACCGTTGTAAATAAGCGGTAGCTCTACGTTGGCTAAAGCCGTGGTCCGGGACAACAAGTTAAAGCTCTGGAAGACAAACCCTATCTTTTTATTTCTTATCTCGGCTAATTGATTATCGTTGAGTTCACTAACTTCCGTCCCATCCAGGCGGTACCATCCCGAGGTCGGTTTGTCCAGACAGCCGATGATATTCATCAGGGTGGACTTCCCCGAGCCCGAAGGGCCTATTATAGATACCATCTCTCCTGACTCAATACGGCAGGTAATTCCCCGCAGAGCAGGAACTTCGGTTTGCCCCGCTTTATATACTTTGGTTATGTTTTCGAGTTCAAGCATTGATTACGTTGTGAAGAAGAAGCTTGGTTGCTCCCCGGCAGCGGGCAACACTACTGCTTCCCCTTCCTCCAATCCCGACAGGATTTCGACATTTATCCCGTCCGTTAGCCCCAGGGTAATTTCCATTTCTTTTTGTTGCTCTTCTACGAGCACCAAAACCCACGGGTCTTCCCACGTACCCCGCAGAGCTCTATTCGGTATAAGCAATACATCCTCACGGCGCTCGATGATGACTTCGGCGGTAGCGGTCATACCATCTCGCAGCCGGTCATCGGGACTGTCCAGAGTTATTCTGGTCTCATAAAACACCACCCCGACTAGACTTGTACCTATCGGGGAGATAAAAGCCACTCTGCCCTTTAGTTCTTCGCCAGGCAGGGCATCTAACAGGATATTTGTTTCCTGGTTCAGCTCCACAATGGAAATATCTATTTCATCAATAGAGCCGCGCATCTCTATACCGCTGGTGTCAACCAAAGTTATTGCCGGAGCAGCCATTGTCGCTGCCGAGACTTCCTGTCCTCCATATATAGTGATGTCACCCACCACGCCATCAAAGGGAGCCACTATTTCCGCCTTCTCCAGGTTAAGCTCTGCCGATTCCAGGCTGAGTTCCGCCATTTCCAGATTTAGTTCTGCTATCTCGAGATTCGCTTTGGCTGTATCCTCGTCCAGCATCATCGACCCGGTTAAGAATCCGAGCATTTCCTCCAGGAACTCCAATCCCTCGGGTGCCTCCCAGCCATCTTCAGCCGCATCCTTGGCTTTTTCATATTGTGACTCAGCCATCTTTACTTGTTCTTCTGCCATTTCTACCTGCAACTCAGCTATTTCTACGCTTTTTTCCAGAGACGGCGCGTCAAGCTTGGCTAATACCTGGTCTTTTGTCACATTATTTCCTTCCTCCACCAGCACCTCTGTCACTGTACCCGTCATGCCGAATAATAAATACGCCTTGTTAGGCATCTGCAAATTGCCATCTACTATGACGCTTTTAACTATGTCGCCGCGGGTAACATTAAAAGTCGATAAAGTATCTTCAGAGCCTCCGCCCCTGGTAAGTGCAACGCTGGTTACTATACCAACGACAACCAGGCAGATTACGACTATTAGTATTCGCCTTTTTTTCATTCTTCTGTGTACCTCTCTCTATTTTGATAAACTATTCATTATAGCGCAAATGTACAGTCTCGCGTAAACAAAGCGTACCAAATATTTAGGCCGAGACATTAACTTGTTTTTCCTTTGTTCTTTATTCCAGTACCAGAGGTCTTACTTTCCTTAACCAGCTTGGCAACCTCATCGAGCCGGCTGCTCATGACATTCAGCATCTCTTCTGCTGCCTCGGCTTTGATAAAAATAAGTCCCCGGCCGCCAAAATGACCGAAAACCAAGAGTTTGCTGCCGGTGTCTATATCCAATTCTTTACGGGCTTCTACGGGTATCACCAGCTGCCCCCGTGGTCCCAACACAGCCGTACCAAAACACCTGCCTACTACACGCATATGCATTTGTTCCATTTTCACCTCCTGCGCAAGCAAGGTTAGCATTGTATGATTTATCTTACTAATATGTCAAGTAATATAAATCTGACAACACGATAATCGTGCAAAAATAGGGGATCTTGTAGTCATTCTCTCGCTACGAGCAAATGTAATAAATTGTATTGCCCTCGGTGAGTGAGTCGACCTGTCGACAGCAGTTGCGATAGAATTAGGTTGTTAAACAATTTCTGTATTGCAGGCGTAGCCCGCTATGAAAAAACTTATTGAAGGCGCCGGTAAACTGGGGATAGAATTCAATGTCAGGCAGCTAAAGCAATTTGAACTCTACTACCGGGAGCTAATTGAATGGAATAAGAAAATGAACCTCACGGCTATAACGGATTATTCCTCGATACAGGTAAAGCATTTCCTTGACTCCCTGACAATCACCCTGGTTTTATCTCAGGAAGAAATGCAAAGACCGGATTTCGATATCATAGACATAGGCACAGGCGCCGGCTTTCCAGGAGTGCCACTTAAAATTCTTCTGTCTCAACCCAGGCTGGTATTAATTGAACCAACGACAAAGAAAACAGCTTTCCTCCGCCACATCATCGACAAGCTGGATCTGGAAAATATAGAAATCGTGAACAGCCGCGCTGAAGAAGCAGCCCATCTATCGGCCTACCGTGAACAATTTGTCCTGGTTCTCTCCCGCGCCGTAGCATCGCTGCCCGAGCTAGTAGAATTGACTCTCCCCTTTTGCCGGATCGGGGGAAGGTTTATCGCTCAAAAGAAAGGTGATATCGATGAAGAAATAAACGGGGCAAAAAAAGCCATTGCCACTATGGGAGGAAAACTAAACCGGATAAAGAAAATCGAATTGGACGAATTTGAAGATGTGCGTTATATGGTAATCGTTGATAAAATATGCTTGACACCGAATAAATATCCCCGTCGTCCCGGATTGCCAAGACGACGGCCGATTCAGGAGGTGAAATAGAGATGTGGAGCAGAAGATCCCGGAGGTTCTACTTTGGCCTTCCTCCTTTCGGTTTCTACTTCCAGGGGTTCAAACCCTTTCCGGACAGGAAGGAATATCTGGAGATGCTGGAGGAGTATAAAAAAGACCTGGAAGGAGAACTAAAGGAAGTGGAGAGAGAAATCGAGGAAACCAAAAAGAACCTATAGCCAAGATACCGGTGACAGGCAGAGATTGATTTGAAGGAATGCCGGAAGATATTCAAAGGCTGATTCAGAGCCAGGCAGACTTTATCGTAAGTCAACAGCTTGCTTCCGGAGCCATTCCCTGGTACCGATACGGTATTACAGACCCGTGGGACCATGTGGAGTGCGCCATGGCCTTAGACTTCAGCGGTCGGCCCGGTGAGGCTAGTCTGGCCTATAAGTGGATGCGTGATACTCAGAATCCTGATGGAAGCTGGTATTTCAGTTATCTCAATAACAAAGCTCAAAACCTGACCAAAGATACTAATTTCAGTACTTACTTAGCAACTGGGCTTTGGTTTCATTACTTTGTTACCCGGGATTTGGACTTTCTCCACCGCATGTGGCCTGTAGTAGAGAAAGGCATAAACTTCGCATTAAGTTTACAACAACCCGGCGGTGAGATTTACTGGGGGCTGAGCGAGAACAACGAGGTCTGGCCGGGAGCAATTTTAACTGCCTCAAGCAGCACCTGGCGCAGTATTAAATACGGTATAAGGATTGCCAAAATCCTGGGGGTAGACAAGCCTGATTGGATGGAGGCATGCCGGAGGCTGGCCAGGACAATCAAAGAGCACCCCGAACTCTTCGACAGATTAGGCGAAGATAAGAGCGGGCATGCCATGACCTGGTATTACCCCATTCTGGTGGGACTGAGCAAGGGGAAGCAAGCCGAGGAACGACTATCAAGAGGGTGGCAGGATTTCATCATAGAAGGTTGGGGGTGTAAATGTTTTACCGACAGGCAGTCGGTATGCGTTGCTGAGACCTTCGAACTGGTCCTGGCCCTGGCAAGGATGGGTGCCGGAGATAAGGCAAAGATGGTGCTGGACTGGGTATTGGAATTCAGGGACAGGGATTACGTGTTTTATCGTGAGGCATATTGGCCGCAAAGGGAGATAAGGCGGTCGGAGACGAAACCGCAAGCCAAGGAAAAGAATACCTGGACATCGGCGGCAGGGATACTGGCTATGGTGGCTCTGGATAAAATGAAAATACTATAGCCGAAACATTGGACTATTAAGATGAGTTGGGACCCAGTTATTAGAAGAGTTTCCCGAAAGATTCCGGAGTTGGAAAACGACCCTGACGATTTCGTAGGCTACGAAATCCTTGTAGATTTCATAAATCAACGGGCACTGCATAAGCTGGAAGGAGATATAATCGAAATCGGTGTTTATATGGGCAGGGGCACTGCCAAACTGGCAAAGTTTGCCCAGAAATACGATAAGATAGTATACGCCGTCGATGTTTTCGACCCAAGCCTGGACACCACTATAAGCAAAAATGGAATCAAAGCCGCTGATGTTTATGAGGTATTTCTCCAGGGTCGCTCAATGTTAGAAGCCTACCGAGAGTCGATTCGGGATTATGATAACATCGTAACCGTAAGGGAAGACTCCAAAAAGATTAGTTTCCCGGAAGAGCAGCGATTCATCTTTGGATTCATTGATGGCTGCCATCAAAAATCATATGTGGAAAATGATTTCTATGTCATCTGGCCCCATCTTGTTGCCGGAGGTGCTCTTGGTTTCCACGATTATAAATTTGATGACTGGCCCGAGGTCACCAGAGCCGTCGATAAGCTAATATCTACACACGAAGGGGAGATAATAGAAGTATATGAATTAGAAGGCAAGTATAATATCCTGTCTCTACTGTTGATTAAAAGGTAGAATTCGTGGTTTGCCCTCCAGGGCAGGATATCTTTGACCGCATTGAAAGGAAGATAACAATTAAAAATAGAAGAATACACCTGTCATCACTACTGTATGTCGTTCTGTTCTCCCTCATGATTTTTACGCCGTTTGTAGTCGGGATTCCGGCAGTGGCTGTAAACATGCCCCAGGGAAAGGCAACGCCTATGGTCGCCGCAGGTTGGGGTCACACGGTGGGACTTAAGGATGACGGTACCGTCTTTGCCGTAGGAGATAACCGATACGGACAGTGCAACGTCGGTGGATGGACAGATATTACCCAGATAGCCGCGGGTAACCATCATACAGTGGGGTTACAGGATGACGGAACTGTAGTCGCTGTGGGATGGAACCACCAGGGGCAGTGCAGGGTCGACGACTGGACGAACATCGTCGGGATCGCTGCAGGTACATACCATACTGTGGGGCTTAAGTCCGATGGTACATTAATCACCTCAGGAGCAAATGCCTATGGGCAGTGCAATGTCGGTAACTGGACGGACATAGTGAAAATCGCTACAACCTATGACCACACAGTGGGGATTAAGCCCGACGGCACTGTTGTCGCCGTGGGGGACAACTACTACGGGCAGTGCGATGTCGGCAACTGGACAGATATCATCCGTGTAGCAGTGGGCCTCCATCACACGGTGGGAGTCAGATTAGACGGAACCGTGGTCGCCGTAGGGGCAAACACCTACGGGCAGTGCGATGTCAGCAACTGGACGGACATTGTCCAGGTTGCCGCCGGAAGTTATCACACGGTAGGACTTAAATCCGATGTCACAATAGTCACTGTGGGAGACAATAACTACGGCCAATGTAATATCGGCGGCTGGACCGACATAGTAGGAATCGTAGCTGGCACCCATCACACGGTGGGGCTTAAATCCGACGGCGCTGTCATAGCCGTGGGGCATAACTACTACGGGCAGTACGATGTTGGCGGCTGGTCAGACATCACCCAGCCCGCCGCAGGTTGGTCTCACACAGTCGGACTCAAGTCCGACAGGATTGTGATTGCCGTGGGAGATAATCAATACGGGCAGTGCGATGTTAACGGTTGGGAGGACGTAATTCAAGTCGCAGCAAACGGCTATCAAACGGTGGGGCTTAAGTCAGACACGACGGTAGTCGCCGTGGGATTGAACGACTACGGGCAATGCAATGTCGGCGGGTGGAACAATATCACACGGGTCGCTGCGAGCGGCTGGCACACGATAGGAATTAGGTCGGACAAAACCGCAGTCGCCGTAGGATACAACGATGAGCGGTGCGATGTCCGCGACTGGGCGGATATCATCGGTGTCGCCGCCGGCCGGTACCACACAGTAGGGCTTAAATCCGACGGCACCGTAGTTGCCGTGGGAGACAATAACTACAACCGGTGTGATGTCGACAACTGGACGGGCATCGTCCAGGTAGCGGCCGGCTTGTATCATACGGTGGGGATTAGAGCCGACGGTACCGTCGTCGCCACAGGAGATAATGCCTTCGGCCAGTGCGATGTTGGAGGCTGGATTGACATAGTCCAGATCGCCGCCGGCACCTGTCACACTTTGGGGCTTAAATCTGAGGGTACCGTAGTCGCCACAGGAGACAACGCCTCCGGGCAGTGCAATATCGGAAACTGGACAGGTATCACCCGGGTCGCGGCCGGCACTTATCACACGGCAGGGCTCGAATCCGACGGCACCGTGGTCGCCGTGGGATTGGAGACTGAGCTTGCCGGATGGAATCTGTTTGTTTCGGATTTTGAAGAAAGCCCGCAAGTTAACTGGGGGCTCATCGGTGGTGTTACAGCGGCAGTAATAGTGGGACTGGCGATTGTCTTCGTACGTAGAAAGAGAGTCGGTTAGAATTCGGAACTTTCAAAGTTAGCTGATTTATCGGGCAGGCTCTATCGTCGAGAGTCCGCACATTCCGGTCATTTTGAGCGCTAACAGGTCGAGGCATGGTCTGGCAAGATTCCAAAGCTTATTTTAAATCTGTAGGCAGAGGCCTTTTACGTTATTTGTTTCCTCCCGAATATTCCCCTACCCGTTAGGTTTTCTCAATTTCACGGTGAGATTATACTTATAATTAACAATAACTTAACATTTTAGTGATATAAATAGGAATGTACATGAAAAAAGTTGCATTAATAAAGGAGTGGGATTCTGACTTTAAGCACATTTGTTACACCAACAAGAGGCGACAAGTCATGAAGTCCGCTACGATTATGCTCAATCCGAAAACCCTTGACAATACAGGTACGGGGTATTTAGAATTCAGAGGGGTAGCAGTATATTAATACTATTTACTCAACTATCCCAAAAGGAGGTGAAGAGGTACTAGAATACTAATAGGATTATTTAAGATTTTAGAAAGCTAAATTATCTTAAAAGGAGGTTATGGTGAGAAGGAAAATTTTTTCTGTTTGGTCGATTCTATTAATTGCAGCTCTCTCACTTTCGGTTTTCTTACCGGGCTGTGAGGGAGAAATACCACTGGGCACAATTGAGGTCAAAGCTACCCTCGACGGCTCTCCCTGGACAGGAGATGTGGACTATACGCTGACGCCTGCAACAGGAACAGGGTTTGGAGGTACATCTGTTGATGATACGTTCATCGAGGATCCAGGTGACTGGACATGTGCTTATATCTCAGGCGGTCCCGGCGAATTTGCTGATATCACACCGTCAGCAACCCAGAATTTGGCTGCGGGCGGCACAATCACTTTTACCTTGAACTTCCAATCGGTAGAGGTGGATGTCTCGATTACATTTGTTACCTGGAGCATAAACGGAACACCCGTTCCCCCAACCCCGGGTGGTCCCGGCACATTCTGGTGGGTTGACAAGGATACCGTGGTCGATGCCCACTACAATGTAAACGTAGGGGGAAATAACACAGGAAAGCCGGTCACTGTGCACGAGACAATGACTATAATGGTCCATAACGTCGGCCCCGAGGGATTCGGTGACCCCGGTTCGCCACCAATAGTGTGGCATGTAGTTAATGGTTTGGGGGCAGTGCAGACGGATCCTCCTCTTACCGTATCGAACCAGGTTGCCACTCATAACGGAAACCCCGTACCCGCCTGCACCAATATCATTCTGCCCTGGTGCGAGCCCGTGCATCTGGATGCGGAGTGCGACGTCGAAACGGAGGTAGGCGCTACTTTCACGAAGAAAGTCAACTGGGTGAGGAACCCGCAGGGCGTCAACATAACCCCTCTTGCCTTGTGGGATGATTGTGTATTCGAGATTGATACTATAGCGCCTTTCACAGTGTTCACAATGGTGACCAACGCTTGCGAGGAAGTGGGGGAGGGCTTTGTAGACACAGACCCGTTGAACGACTGCTGCGCTGATTCTCCCATGATATACATAGGAGTCCTGCCCTAACCGCCTTAATTCTCGTTCGTTAGATAGCGGTTAGTAGAGATAAAAAATAGGGTCGAGGAGTCAATTCCTCGGCCCTATTCGATTCCGGACGCTTTCATTTGACATTTGTGATTTGACTGGCATAGCGTTATAATTGAGTTGATGGAAAAGGGTACCTGGACGGTTAAGACGGGACTGGCCCAAACACTGAAAGGCGGGGTGATTATGGACGTGGTCACCCCGGAGCAGGCCAAAATTGCCGAGGATGCCGGCGCCTGCGCCGTCATGGCACTGGAACGAGTACCAGCCGACATCCGCGCCGACGGCGGAGTGGCCCGCATGGCCGACCCTACTGTCATTACAGCCATAAAGGAAGCGGTTAGCATCCCCGTAATGGCCAAATGCCGCATCGGCCATTTTGTTGAGGCCCAGGTACTGGAAGCTCTGGGTGTGGATTTTATCGACGAGTCCGAAGTGCTCACTCCCGCCGACGAAAACCATCACGTCTGGAAACATGATTTTAAGGTTCCTTTTGTCTGTGGCTGTCGCGAATTGGGCGAAGCACTACGGCGTATTGCGGAAGGTGCAGCCATGATTCGCACCAAGGGCGAGGCCGGGACAGGCAACATCGTTGAAGCCGTGCGGCACATGCGGGCAGTCCAGGACGGGCTTCGCCGACTCCAGTCTTTACCCCAGGAGGAATTGACGACTGAGGCGAAAAGCCTCGGCGCTCCTCTGGAACTGGTGATTGAGGTGCATAAAACAGGGAAGCTACCTGTTGTGAACTTTGCCGCCGGAGGTGTAGCGACACCTGCCGACGCTGCTTTAATGATGCAGTTAGGGGCCGAGGGAGTATTTGTAGGCTCGGGGATTTTCAAGTCCAGCGACCCCGCAACCAGGGCACAGGCTATTGTTAAAGCTACCACCCACTACCAGGACCCGGCTATCGTGGCTGAAGTCTCCAAAGGTTTGGGGGCCGCTATGCCCGGCCTGGATATAAAGGCTATACCCGAGCAAGAATTGTTGTCCCCCCGGGGTTGGTGAGGTACAAACAGGTATTTCACAGAATGCGAAGGGTAGTTACTGACGATTTAGAAGCACTGCTCGATATACTGCCACCCCATATCAGTGATCCACTCTACCAGCAGCCCGACCATAGCGAGCTTTTAGAGGTAATCCTAGATTTAGGGCGTCTCCCCGAAGCCCGTTTTCCCCACAGAGAGCTGGTCCTTAACTCCAGGGAGGTGAGCCAACCTGATATTGATTATGTGGTATCCCGTATTGGCGAGTTCACCGGGGATAACCGTGCCGGCATCAACCACACCCTCCACCGCATCTCAGGAATACGTAATAGAAATGGCTACATAATCGGCCTGACCTGCCGCGTAGGTAGGGCAGTATTCGGCACCGTAAAGATGATTCAAGACCTTATCGAATCAGGCAACAATGTCCTGCTTCTGGGGCGTCCCGGTATAGGCAAAACCACTATGCTGCGGGAGGTGGCTCGGGTCCTGGCTGATGACTTCAAGAAACGCGTTATCGTAATTGATACCTCCAATGAAATTGCCGGGGACGGGGACATTCCTCATCCTGCCATCGGGCATGCCCGTCGAATGCAGGTAGCCGCTCCCGCCGAACAACACGCTGTAATGATTGAAGCGGTGGAAAATCACATGCCCGAAGTCATAATTATCGACGAGATAGGCACTGAACTCGAAGCCCAGGCAGCGCGTACCATCGCTGAGCGCGGAGTGCAGTTGGTGGGCACAGCACATGGAAACACTTTGGAAAACCTGATAATGAATCCTACCTTATCTGACCTTATCGGCGGCATCCAGACGGTTACCCTGGGAGATGAAGAAGCCAGGAGACGTCACACACAAAAATCTGTCCTGGAGCGTAAGGCTCCACCCACTTTCGATACGGTGGTGGAAATTGTCGATTATTACAAGGTAACGGTACACCCTGAAGTTACCGAGGCCGTCGATGCTCTCTTGCATGGGCGACCACCCAAGGCCGAGGTACGCTGGATGGATGAAGATGGTGAGGTAAAAAGGGAGGCCATAACCTCTCCCCTCATGTGGGAAAGCAGGGAAGAAAAGCGGCCGGAGAAATCGTTGCGGTTCTATCTTTTCGGAGCTAACCGGGCTCGATTGGAACAAATAGCCAAAGAAGGGCGAAAAGAATTGAAAATCGTCTCCGACCTTAAACAGGCTGACATTTTCCTCACCACACGAAGCTATTACCGCCGCAAGCCGCAGAAGATACGTGATGCCGAAGCGCTGGGGATACCAATTTATGTCCTTAAGAGCAACAATGCTACTCAGATGAAACAATGCCTGGACTCTCTGTATCCCAGCGATACTCAATATACCTATGTCCATCATCTACAGTGTCTTCTAGCGGAAAGGCGCGGTTTTGATTCTGGTAAACGGAACCCTGAACCTGGCGGCAAGAGGAAATCGAGGTAATACTTGGGACTGTTCATCACCTTTGAAGGCGGCGAGGGATGTGGTAAAAGCACCCAGTCCAGACTGTTGCTGAAAAAACTGGAGCAACAAGAAGTCCCCGTGGTATTGACCCATGAGCCGGGGGGCACTGCATTGGGCAACGAGTTGAGAAGAGCGCTGAAGAGAAGATGGGGCTCTTTTATTTCGCCACAGGCTGAGCTGTTCTTAGTGGCTGCATCGCGTGCCCAATTGGTAGCTGAGATAATCCGTCCTGCATTACAAGAAGGCAAAGTGGTCATATGTGACCGCTTCACTCATTCTACCATGGTCTATCAGGGTTATGGACGGGGACTTGATTTTACCGCCATACAGATGGTCAACAATATTGCAGCACTTAACCTCAATCCGGACCTCGTAATCTTCCTGGATATTCCACCGAAGCAGGGACTGGCACGAAAACGAAACTTGAAAGACCGCTTTGAGCTGGAGGACCTATCATTCCACGAGCGGGTCAGGGCAGGTTATGTCAAGTTATCTGCCGCTGATCCCGACCGCTGGCTGTTGATTGATGCCTCCCTACCGAAAGAGAAAGTTGCCGAGATTATCTGGACCAGAGTGAGTTGGTTATTGCCCCACAACTTGTCGTTGCGAGGAGCGTAAGCGACGAAATAATCTCGTCACCCTCCGTTTTGTGCGGTATACTTATGCAATACCTGTGACTAAACAAAAGGTCGCCGTGGCATTGAGTGGGGGTGTGGACTCTTCCGTCGCTGCTTTATTATTGAAAGAAGCCGACTATGAAGTTACGGGTGCCCATATGGTCCTCCGGGATTCTGCGGACCACGAATACCAGGCACATCGGGCGGAGGATATCTGTCGCATTTTGAACATTCCCTACCGTCAGATTGACCTTCAAAGGAAATTTGAGTCACGTGTGGTTGACTATTTCTGCCGGGAATACCAAGAGGGGCGGACTCCCAATCCCTGTGTTGCCTGTAACCATTATATAAAGTTTGGCCTCCTCCTCGATAAAGCACTCTCCTTGGGCGCTGACTACCTGGCTACGGGCCATTACGCTAGGGTAGAGCATACCAGCGACGGACATCGTTTACTTAAATCGAGAGATGCCAGAAAAGACCAGTCTTATTTTCTTTATACTCTGACACAGGAAAAGCTTGGGCATGTCCTTTTCCCCTTAGGCGGGCATAGCAAAGACGCGGTTAAACGGATAGCAGAGCAATCGGGATTGCCCGCAGCAGCCAGGTCTAGCCAGGACATTTGTTTTATCTCACAGAAGAATTATGGTGCTTTCCTAAGCCAGAGATTGTCCAGCACGCCCGGCGATATTGTAGATACACAGGGAATAAAATTAGGTCGGCACCGGGGAATAACCTTTTATACTATCGGGCAGAGGCACGGCCTGGGATTGTCTTCAGGCAAACCGCTCTATATCATAAGGATAGAGGCTGAGAGCAATAGAATTGTGCTCGGTAATGAGGAGGAACTCTACAGTCGAAAGCTCACCGCCAGAAAGATGAACTGGATATCGGGCAAGGCGCCACGACAGCCCATTACCGTTACCGCCAAGATACGCTATAAATCAAAAGAGGCGGAGGCTACCGTCTTCCCAAGGGATGACTCAGTGGACGTTCATTTCGCTAATCCCCAAAAGGCAGTAACACCGGGACAGGCCGTCGTGCTTTATAATATGGACGAGGTACTGGGTGGTGGGATTATCGACTCCATTGAAATCGGAGCTTAAATCCATAAACACAGAACTATAATTCCCCTCTTAAGATAAGAGGGGTTAGGGGAGTTATGAAAAGGAAGGCTTTGTCTCAGTTTCCAAACCTCGATGAGGAAGGTAAACTCAAAGCACAGGGCTACGAGCTTATCGCCGGTATTGACGAAGTCGGGCGGGGTGCTCTGGCCGGCCCAGTAGTCGCCGGCGCCGTTATTTTGCCAAATACAACCAATTTAACCTGGTTCGGGCTGGTTCGGGATAGCAAGGAACTAAACTCCGGGACACGCGAATCCCTCTTTGAATCGATTAACAAAGAAGCCATAGCTGTGGGCATCGGCATCGTTCCCTCTCAGGTTATTGACGCTGTCAATATCCTCAAGGCAACCAGGATAGCTATGATGCAGGCGGTGGAGAAGTTGCCCATACAACCCGGCTTCCTCCTTATTGACAGGTTGGGTTTGTCGCAATGTCCCATCCCTCAAAGAGGGATAACCAGAGGCGACAAAGTTTGTCTGTCTATTGCCTGTGCATCTATCATAGCCAAGGTTACCAGAGACCGCATGATGGAGGAATTTGATAAAACATATCCCGGCTATGGATTTGTTCAGCATAAAGGCTATGGAACAGGAAGTCACCTATCCTGCCTACAAAAACTCGGACCTTCACCGATTCACCGCCTGTATTTTGCCCCTGTCAGGAACATTGTCGCAAGTCAAAATCCTCCTTCCTTGAAGAGCAGTGATGTTATGCAAGCTGAATTTCCTCTCCCATGATAGTGATATATTATGTCAAGTCTAGTAATTCTACCCTCCCTTGAGGGGAGAGGGCTAAGAGCTTGTCTTGAGTTAATCAAAGGATCAGCTGATGGACCGCCAGGAAGTCGGTAAGCTGGGTGAGGAAGCAGCCCGGAAATTCCTCAAGAAGCGGGGCTATCGCATTCGCGAGACGGGTTTTCGCTGCCGTCACGGAGAGATTGATATCGTTGCCCAGAAGAAAGACTATCTGGTCTTTGTCGAGGTCCGTACCAAGACTAATCTGGAATTCGGTACTCCCGAGGAGTCGATAACGCAAGCTAAAAAAGAAAGACTAATCGCCTCGGCCCTGACCTATACCGCTACTCATGAGAACATCCCACCGTTATGGCGCATAGACGTTGTAGCTATAGAACTCGATGAAAAAGGCAAGACCAGGCGCATCGACCTCATCGAAAACGCTATCGAACAGGTTTCCCATTTTAATTGCTAGCTATACTATATAAGACCAAAATCTACATTTGCAGGGGCTTCTGGGGAATTATTTAACTTTTAATAAAACCTAAACGCCCCTTTTCTTGCGGTTCCTTCGCCTCAGTTATCTTCCCAAACTTCTCTTCATATTTTTTCACGTTCTCCTGAAGAGCAATAATGCTTCTCTTCACATGCCCTGGACTCATTATCACCCTGGCTGAAACTGAACCACCCGGTGGTAAAACCATAAGAAAATCTAGGATGAATTCTTCACGCGTATGATTAACCATCATTAAATTGGAGTATGCACCAATCTTCAGATGTTCGGGGAAAGATACCTTCAATTGTGGGGCTTCCTTTTTTTCAGCCATGTTTCACCTCCTATTGAGTCCTTCGCATATAAGTAAAATGTTATCTCTTTAGATCCACTTACTGGTTTGCTCACCCACCACAGCATACATCCTGATTATACCACCTACCAGGTCAGCGAATTTTGAGGACAGTTCCACCTTATGCACTCAGGAACATGACCCATGTTCGGCGGTGTTTATGTCGTTCTCAACCAAGCGTCTAATTCTTCAGGAATGAATTCGATAGAATGAGCTTCTATTTAGCTGCCCTTCATCCCGAGCCCTTGAGCTGTCCCGGAAACGTCGGTGCGTGTCTCACATCCACCGGTATGGGGTATCGAACGCCGGTCTGGTGGGTGGCTTCAAGTCCTCCTATAACAGAATCAAGCCGGTTTGCCGGTATAGCGAAGGCTATCTCCTCATCCTGCACCATCGCCCAGACCCTATCGCCATTTCCCGGCAATACTACCTTCGGCTGTCCTGCCTTGAATGTTTGCAGTACTCCTTCAGTGCAGCTCCCGGCCCGGCCGCTTAAAACAGACTGCACGGGCACACCCGTTTCCCGGGTGGCTCCATGCACCAGTCGTACCAGTTGAGCGGGATTGCAGAATATCATGACCAGGTCCGGCTCGATTCGGGTCCTTTCCAGTGGCGAGAAAACCACCCCGGCGTATTTGCCCTTAGCAAGCTTAACCTGCTCTGCGCCTTCGAGGCTGGTCCTGGCCGCATTCTCGTCGGCTGAGTATTTCATTA
>Ga0209536_100004771_pt1 | contig 21338 bp, 21 predicted proteins | sample DeeMarSeWOR28_12_FD_187461 | JGI IMG/M metagenome (GOLD analysis project Ga0209536, IMG submission 187461) | Marine sediment microbial communities from White Oak River estuary, North Carolina - WOR-2-8_12 (SPAdes) (version 2) | ecosystem: Environmental > Aquatic > Marine > Intertidal zone >... | reverse complement strand
CGAGCCACTTCCCGGACAATGCTGGAGTTCAGGTATGTGTACTTCTCGTCAGGAACGAGGAAGACGGTATCGAGCGTTCGTTCCAGTTTTCTGTTGGTGAGCGCCATCTGAAACTCGAACTCGAAATCTGACACCGCGCGGAGACCCCGTATGACGACGTCGGCCTTGTGGGTTCGAGCATAGTCGACGAGCAGGCCGCTGAAGGCGTCCACCCGTATGCGGCGACGGTCCCGGAAGACCTGTTTGATCATTGCGTACCGTTCGTCATCGGAGAACAGCGGGGTCTTCGTGGTGTTCTGGGCTACGAGGACGATAACGCGAGAGAAGAGCTCCGCCGCCCGGTTGACGACGTCGATGTGCCCGTACGTTATGGGGTCAAACGTGCCTGGATAGACTGCGACGTGCTGTTTCATGGTTTCCTTTCGGGTTTATTGGAGGTCCCGCGAAAGAAGGTAACCCGCGTCCGCCCGAACCGCCGCTCGGGTCCGACGCAGTATCTGGTCGTGTCGGAGAATGTGCACTCAGGTGAATGTTCCACAACGAGAAAACCGTGGCGACCGACGAGCATGCGTGCGAAGATCAGGCCGGGGAGATCCTTCGTTCTTTCGTAGTCGTACGGCGGATCGGCAAACACCAGATCGTACTCTCCCTGTTCCTGAGCCACAAATGCGATGCTGTCCATCGTGACGATCTCGACGTCCCCTTCACATCCCAGCGACCTGACGTTCTCCCGGAGGTACTCACTCGCAGAGGGAGAATTCTCGACAAACACCGCGCGGGCGGCCTCTCTGCTGAGTGCTTCGAGTCCGAGGCTGCCGCTCCCTGCGAAGAGGTCAAGGACACGAATGCCGCTCAACTCCATCCTGTGGCTGAGGATGTTGAAGATAGTCTCGCGAACACGGTCGGTGGCCGGTCGTACCGAGTGATCGCGAACCGTAGCGATGGTCCTTCCTTTGTAGCGGCCCGATATGATACGCATGATTCAGCTCTCGCGCAACGCGACGCCGACCGTCGAGGCAAAACGGTAGGCCGGGGCGCGGAGGTGGTTGGCAAGGCGAAGTGTCTCTGAGACGTTGACGTGTCGGAGGGGATTAAGCGCTTCAACGAGTGTGGAGCAGTTGTGCCGGATCTCCACGAGGAGATCCCTGTCCAGCTTCGGCCCGTAGGCGGCGATAGCGTGGATCCCGGTGTAGTCGCGGGAGATGGAGGCGAACTGTTCGATGATCTCCTTTTCCGTCTGGACGAGCCGGTAGCTGTACTCTTCCAGGTTCCCGTTGCGGATGAGGCTGAGGTCCATTCTCTTCTCTTTGAGACCGACGAGGACGAGGAAGCGGCGGGACGAATCGGGGTAGTTCGCGCGAAGGGCTGTCTCCGCGCTGAAGTGGTCCACATCCAACACGTGCAACTTGAGCCCGTGACGTCTGAGCATCGTCTCAATGAGTGCAGCATCCCGTTTTCTAATCGAGACGCAGAGGTGCTCGGAGGGGGATTCCGGGGGGTCCCGTTGCACGAGGTGGGAAGCGGTCACGAAATCCGACGGAGGGGCATCGGGGAAGTACTGGCTGAGCTCCCACGTCATCTGATCGGTCCGTTCGGACTCCTCAATGTTCGCCTCCATTGGAACGGTGTGCAGAAACAGGAAGGAGGTGTCGAGCGCCACAGAGGCATACCGGCTCTGCGTCCGGTTGACTTTGAGGAATGCCGAGAAGTACTCGTCGAACTCATGAACGCCGAAATCGTCCTCCTCCGTGGATCCAAGGGGGATGGTATTCTCCCATTCGTCTATTGCGAGCAACACGGGGGTGGCTCCGGCGTGGTCGATTTCCACGGCCTGGACGAGGTTGCCGAAGATGCTGAGGCCAATCATGCGATCGGGGTCTGCCATGGGCGTGAATATCTGAAAATCATCTACCTAAATCAAGGAACCTGTGCCGGGACCTCCGGCCTCTCGGCTACCGTGATGAACGGGCGGATCCGTTCAAGCGTTTTGGGTCCGATCCCGCGAACGGCGGTGAGTTGCTCGACGGCGCCAAAGGGTCCGTGTTCCTCGCGATAGCGGAGGATGCGCTCGGCGTACTTCTCACCGATTCCCGGGAGGCGGAGGAGATCCTCCTTCGATGCCCTGTTGATATCGAGGAGGCCGGGAAGGAGTGGATCGGTCTTCCGGCGGTCCCGCCGAGAATCATCGAGGGAGAGATCCTCTCTGGTGCTATCGAGCGTTCTGCTCCGCGCGAGGAACAGGCTGTCCTGTCTCGTGTAGTCGAACTCCGGTGCGTCCTCCCTCTGCGGTGGCGGAAAGGTCTTGCCGTACCAGCGAACGCCGAGGCCGACCGCGAGCGTAGTGCCAAGGACGAGGATGACCTTGAGCTCGTTCCGTGTGAAGCCGAATTTTTCCTGAAGAAAGGAGAGGAAGTTCATCTGACCACGCCAACGACCGGTGGGTGAGCAGCCTCCGGCGTTGCTTTGGCACGCGGTTGCTAGGTAAAGAGCTTCCGCACCCGGGCAAAGAAGCTCTTGTTCGAGTTGGCCGAGGTGTCACCCTCCTTTGGGTTGATGCTCTCGGACTCCGCCAGCTGTCTGATCAGCGTCTTGTCCTGTGACGCCAGTCGTGTCGGGACCCAGACATTGACGCGCACGAGCTGATCCCCCCTGCCAAAGCTGTTCAGGTGAGGAATCCCCTTGTCACGCATACGCAGGACGCGACCGGATTGTGTCCCGGGCTCGATGTGCAGTCGCGCCCGCCCGGTGAGGGTCGGCACTTCGATATCGGCGCCGAGGGCTGCCTCCGGAAAACTCACCAGGAGGTCGAGTATGACATCGGACCCGTCCCGGAGGAAGACTTTGTGCGGCTCTTCCTCGATGACGACGATAATGTCGCCGGGGGGACCTCCCCGGCGTCCACGGTTCCCCTCACCGCGAAGCGGGATGTAGTTCCCTTCACTGACACCGGCCGGGATGGTGACCTTGACGGTCGTCTCCCCCTGCACGCGTCCTTCACCCCGGCAGGTGGGGCAGGGTTCCCGGATGATCTTCCCCTCGCCCTGGCAGTTCTGACACGTTGTAATGTTGACGAACTGCCCGAACACCGACCGGGATACCTGGCGCACTTCGCCCGAGCCGCCGCAGACCGGACATGTGTCGGTGGTCTTTGACGACTTCGCTCCCGTCCCGGCGCAGGTGTCGCAGAGCTTCCACTTCTTCAACCGCAGTTTCTTCTCAACCCCGGTCGCGATCTCCTCGAGGGTCAGCTTGAGCCGAATCTTCAGGTCCGAGCCGGGTGAGGCGCCGCCCCGTCGTTGTCGCTGGCGTCCGCCGCCGCCGAACACGTCGTCGAAGATCGATCCTCCGAACCCCCCGCCGAAGATGTCGCTGAAGGTGCTGAAGATATCGTTGATGTCCGTGAACGGGTGGAAATCCGTCCCCTTCATCCCGGCGTGTCCGTACTGGTCGTAGCGCTGCCGCTTTGCGGGATCGCTCAGGACTTCGTAGGCCTCCGCCGCCAGCTTGAATTTCTCTTCGGCCTCCTTGTTGCCGGGGTTTCTGTCCGGGTGATGCTGAAGGGCGAGTTTCCGGTATGCTTTCTTGATGTCATCCTTGTTTGCGTTCCTGGGAACGCCGAGGACCTCATAGTAATCCCGCTTATCCATTCGCCTCCTCGGTTCCCTGGGCACCTTCAGGTTTATCGTTCCGGGGAGGCTGTCCGGCGCCCGAGGAGACGATCACCTTGGAATGGCGCAGCACCTTGCCGTTGAGCGTGTACCCGCGTTCGACCTCCTCCACCACAGTGTTCTCCGGGTGTTGTTCGTCCGGAACCTGCAGCAGTGCATCATGGTATTCCACATCAAACGGCTTCCCCACGGAGTCGAACGGCGCAAGTCCGCGGTTCTCCAGTATGGTCCCGAGCTTGCTCCGGATGAGCTCGATTCCCCTGTAGAAGGAGTCGTGTTCCGAGAGATTCTCCCCGTGTTTGAGGGACCGTTCCAGGTCATCGAGGACGGGGAGGAGCGACAGCAGCAGCGTCTCGTTGGCGTTGCGAACGAGATTGGAGAAATCCTGTTCTGTCCGGCGCTTGTAATTTTCAAACTCCGCCGCCTTTCGGAGAAGCTGATCCTTGTAGGTCTCGGCGAGTTTTCTCGCTTCGATGAGTTCGCTTTCGAGCTCACCCGGAGCGTCGGAGGCGGTTGCCTCCGGTGCCGACTCTGCTGCCTCTTCCTGCCCGGCGCCTGCCTCCGAGGCCTGAAGCTCGTCTGCCTGGTTCTCCCTGCTGTTCTTCTCTTCTGCCATCAGTGCCTGGTCTTGTTGGAAAACATTTCTGATATGGTGCGTGCAACAAAATCTACGAGAGGAATCACCCGATCATAGGGCATGCGTTTGGGTCCCAGCACGCCGATGGACCCCGCGACGTCTCCCATCGAGTAGGTGGCTGTGATGATGCTGTAGGGTTCGAGCTTCTGCTCTTCGTTCTCCTTCCCCACCGTCACCTTGATGTTCTCCTCCTTCCCCTTGTGCTTCTGAAGCACGTGGATGAAGATCTCCCTGTCGTTCACCAGTTCAATCACACTGCGGAAATCGCTGGGGTTCACGAATTCAGGCTGCTGGACGAGGGCATCCGTTCCGCTGATGTGGATCCTGTCGGCCGGCGCCGGCACAAAGAGTTTCTCGACGGAGTCGATGAACAGCCGGATGAGCCCCGTCTGTTCGTCCTGGGCTTCTCGTACTCTTTCCACGAAGCTGTCCCGGATGTCCTGGAGTGTGAGTCCGCTGAGCCGTTCGTTGAGGAAGCGGCTCAACCCCTCGAGCCGCTCGCGCGGTATCTCGCTGGAAACCTCCATCATGATTGTGCGGACGAGACCCGACTTGATCGAGATAATCACCATGAGCCTGTTGGCGGTGACCTGGATGAGCTCCAGCCTTTCGAAGACTCCCGTGCTCAGGCGTGGTGAGGTCACAATGGAGAGTTGCCTGGAGATCTTCCCAAGCAGACTGGAGGATTCGCTCAGCATCTCCTCAATTTCTGCATGCAAATCCAGGTTGTCCCGGATCTCCTGCTGTTCCTTCTCCGAGAGAGTTTCCTTTCGAATCAGCCAATCCAGGTAGAATCGGTATCCCAGATCTGTCGGGACCCTCCCGGCAGATGTATGGGGATGTCCGATGTAGCCCAGCTCTTCCAGGTCCGAGAGGACATTCCGTATGGAGGCCGAACTGAGGCCCAGAACGTCTTCGTGCCGCTTGGAGATATACCGGGAGCCGACCGGTGAGGCGGTCTCAATGAAGTCCTGGATCACGTAGCGAAGGACTGTCCGTTCTCTCTCGTTGAGTTTTTGATCCATCTGCCGAGCCGTTCAGTAGATCCTCTAAATCTGCGTTCAAACTACCAATTTTCCCCCTTTTTGTCAAGAAATGCAAGAATTGAGCTACTTCGGGCGGATCCAGGGGTCCCGGGTTCCTGATGACCGGCTACAAGCACCCGACACCCACGTCTGCTGCCAGCGGCTGCGTCTCGGAGTGGGAAGAGGGAATCTCTGGTGTGGTTGATTTCTCTGATGAGTTTTCGTAAGTTAAGAATTGTTCCGGCTTCTGCGGGCGGCCGGCGTCACTGACCCGCATCCCCGAATGGGGCTGTAGCTCAGCTGGGAGAGCGCCTCGTTCGCAACGAGGAGGTCGTCGGTTCGATCCCGATCAGCTCCACAGATCCAGGGAAATGCTTGAAGAACGAGGTCAAGTCCTGCGCAACTGTACGTAGCTCAACCCCGCCAGGTCCGGAAGGAAGCAACGGTCGGTTACCGAACGTGTGACGCAGGGTAGCTTGACCTCTTTTTGTTTCGAGTTGCAAAGTGCAGGCATATTTAGTAACTTAGGATGTTACATTTCACTGAATTTCTGAAGCAACTCGACGCTAGTCTATACCAGACGAACCCATCAACGAAACAGTAACGCCACCAGACGGACACGATAAGGGCCATGACAATGCACAGAGAGTGTCTCTCGTTCCTCCGCGAGAGCCTGCCTGCTTCGTTCCGACACTGTGGCAGCAACGCACAATCAGGAACTCACAACAGGTTGGAACGACAAGCAGCATATGAGGAAAGAGATCATCATCAATTCGGCCGCCACCGAAACAAGGGTTGCCATAACCGAAGACAGCCGTTTGGCGGAACTCTTTGTTGAGACACCCGACAAGGAGAAGATGGTAGGGGACATCTACCTTGGGAGAATTGCCAAGGTGATGCCCGGCATAAAAGCAGCGTTCATCGATCTGGGATTAGGTCAGGACGGATTTCTCCATTTCTCCGATATCGGAAGCCGTTTCGAGAACTACAGCGCGATGATCGGGGAAGACGAGGCCGAGGAGATGGATGAGGATGACCGAGAGAACGGCGCTGACTCCGGCCTGGTTGCCGTAGAGACCCCCGAGAGAAACCGAAACAGTTCTCCCCAGCCGCAAGGCCCGCCCGCCACATCACGATCACGCAGGAATGGTAGCCCCAACCGCCGGGGGGAGCCGCAAGGCGGCCCTTCCGCGCCCCCCCGACAGGTGCAGCTCGAGAAGGGACAGGACATCATTGTGCAGGTGACGAAGGAGCCCGTCGGAAAGAAGGGGGTCCGGGTCACCTCAGAGGTCTCCGTTGCTGGTCGCTTTCTGGTCCTGCTCCCGTTCGACGGCAAGGTGGGGATATCCAGGAAGATCACCAATTTCCGGGAAAAGCGAAGGCTCCGGAGGCTTGTGCAGGCCATGCTGCCGAAGGGATTCGGCGTCATCATCCGGACGGTGGCGGAGGGGAAGGACGAGAAATCCCTTCAGAACGACCTTCAGGACCTCATCGACACCTGGCAGGAGATCGAGCGGAGTGTGAAGGCGGAGAAGTCCCCGGCCCTGCTCTATAAGGACATGGCCACCACCTCCAGCGTCATCCGGGATCTCTTCTCGAACGAGGTCTCCCGCGTCGTTGTCGATTCCAAGAAGCTCTACCGGGAGATCCGGGCCTACATCAAGTACACCTCTCCCCAGGTTCTGGACAAGATTGAGCTGCACAAGGACAAATCCCCGATCTTTGACGTCTACGGGATCGAGAAGGAGATCGAAACGACTCTCAGCCGGAAGGTCTGGCTGAAGAGCGGCGGGTACATCATCATCGAGCCGACCGAGGCAATGGTGGTCATCGACGTCAACAGCGGCCGCTATGCTCCGAGGAAAGACCAGGAACAGAACTCCCTCAGAACGGATCTGGAGGCGGCCCGGGAGGTATGCCGGCAGCTTCGCCTCCGCGATATCGGCGGCATTATTGTCTGTGACTTCATTGATTTGGAGGAGGAGCGGAACAAGCGGAAGGTGTTCGAGGAGTTGCGAAAGGAGTTCCGGAAGGACCGGGCAAAGGTGACCGTTCTTCCCATGACCGAATTCGGTATCGTGCAGATCACCCGTCAGCGCGTCCGGCAGAACATCCTGCACAGCTTCACTGAGCAGTGCCCTGTCTGCGGGGGCTCCGGCCTGGTGCAATCCAAAACCACAACCCTGAATCAGCTGGAGCGCTGGATCCGGCGTTTCAAAGCGGAAACTCGTGAAAAGCGACTGATCATCCGGGTCCATCCGGAGCTGGCTTCGCTCCTGCACAGCGGAGCGGTGAGTCGCGCCCGCAGGATCATGCTCAAGTACTTTCTCTGGCTGAAGATCGAGAGTGACGCAGCAATTCCGCTCACGGCATTCCATTGCATCTCGCCAAAGCGGGGATACAGTGACGTCACCGAGAAGTTCAGTTGAGGTGCTTCGCACGTTCACCAGAACATGAGCCTGAAGCGAACCGCCCTATACGAAGTGCATTGCCGCCTCGGTGCCAGGATGGTGGGTTTCGCCGGGTATGAGATGCCGGCGCACTACACCGGGATTCTCGAGGAGCATCGTTGCGTACGGGAGCGTGTTGGCCTGTTCGATGTTTCGCACATGGGTGAGGTCGAAATCGCGGGCGAGGACGCCCTCGGATTCATTCAGCGCATAACGATCAATGATGCCTCGAAGCTCTTTGAGGGCCGTGCGCAGTATTCCGCGATGTGCTACGACGACGGCGGAATCGTGGATGACCTCATCGTGTACCACCGTGGAGATCACTATCTCCTGGTTGTCAACTCCGCCAATCTCGAGAAGGACCTCGAGTGGCTCGAGCGACACGCAACAGGTGATGTGCGCATCAGGAACACTTCTGATGAAGTCTGCCTGATTGCCCTCCAGGGCCCCCGCTCTCGCACCACACTCCAGAAGTTGACCGGGGCCGACCTCTCCGGCATTCCCTACTACCACTTTCTCCACGCCCCTGTTGCCGGAGTGGAGATGATGGTCTCCAGGACCGGCTACACCGGCGAGCTGGGTTTCGAGCTCTACTTCCCGTCGACCGTCTCGAAGGCGGAAGCCGTCTGGGACGCCCTGAGCGAGGCGGGAGAGGCATTCGGCATCGGGCCTGTGGGGCTGGGTGCCCGGGACACGTTGCGGCTGGAGATGGGATACTGTCTCTACGGAAATGACATTGACCAGACCACCAACCCGATTGAGGCGGGTCTGGGATGGATCGCGAAGACCGACAAAGGTGATTTCATCGGGCGGGACGCCCTCATTGCGGCCAAGAAGGGTGACCTGAAACGCCGACTGGTCGGGTTCATGCTCCGGGAGAAGGCTGTCCCGCGGCAGCACTACAGCCTCCACGCCGACGGACGTCGGGTCGGGACGGTCACCTCGGGAACGTTCTCGCCGACGCTGGAAAACGGGATCGGGATGGGGTACGTTGAGAGCGGATACGCAAAGCCTGGGACGGAGATTTCCGTCGGGGTGCGGGGGAGGGAATTCAGGGCAACGGTTGTCTCGCTCCCCTTCGTGAAGCGGTAAGGGAATGCTCGTGTACCAAATCTGATTGTCCAGATCATGCCAGTACGCAGACGCAGCACCAACAGGAGCGAAGGCAGCACTCCGCGGCGCGGAGGCAAAGCACCGGGGAGCGGTCAGAGGGCGGCGATCCTCTCCATCTTGATGGTGGCCTCAGGGATTCTGCTGCTGCTTGCGCTCGTTTCGTACGCCCCTGCCGATGAAGCGCGGGCGGACGTCCAGTTCTCCGATCTCTGGAAGGTCTTCGGGGGGGATCCACAGGCCCGTGCGAAGGCGGACACCACACACAACTGGCTGGGCCTGCTGGGTGCGATGCTCTCGACGTTCCTCATACGGTCGACTATAGGGTACAGCGCACTCGTCTTGCCGGTTCTCCTGATTGGTTGGGGATGGGTGGTGATGCGGGGAAGGAACATCTCTCGCGCCGTCACCATCACGAATGAGCTGCTGCTGGGGGCCCTGCTGTTTTCCGCCTCCCTCGGGGTGGCCCGGGTTATTTTCGGTGCCGATGCTCTTGCCATGGAGTGGAGCGGACTGGTGGGTGACTTCATCGCATCGATCCTGGCCCAGCTTCTGGGTCGCGCAGGGGGGGCAATTGTCCTCGTCGTGATCATCCTGGTGACGGTTCTGTTTGTCACCAAGCCAGATCTTCCTCAGCTTGGGGCCCGACTGAAATCGGGAGCCCTTCGCCTGCTCGACTGGATAGCTCGTCTCAGAGATCCTCTCCGTCGCCTCTGGAACACCGCCCGATCCGGGAGGCCACCCCACTCCGACGTGACCATAACCCACCCCGAGGTGGAGGAGCCCGCGCCGGTTCTCCGCGACGTGTCGCCGGTTCAGCCCCGGATGGCGGAGCAGCCGGCCGAGAGGGGAGTAGAGAACCTCCGGATGAAGCATACGGCAGCGGAGGTTTCTCCGGCGGTCCCTCCGGTCTCTCCGGCCACCGAAGAGCTGGACTATGTCTTCCCGTCCGTCGAGTTGCTGGCGGCTCCAGCCGCAGCGCGGGAGGAGATCGACGAGGATGAGCTGAAAGCCAACGCAGATCTGCTGCGAGAGACCCTTGCGGATTTCGACGTGGAGCTGAAGAGCGTGAGCGTGACGCCGGGTCCGGTCGTAACGCTCTATGAGCTCGTCCCGGCGACCGGAGTGAAGATCAGCCGTATTGTCAGCCTCGAGAACGACATCGCTCTGAAGCTTGCCGCAAAGGGGATCCGCATCATGGCCCCGATTCCGGGGAAGTCGGCGGTTGGCGTGGAGATTCCTAATTCCCATCGTTCCCTCGTCACCATCCGGAGCATTATCAACTCCCAGCCATTCCGGTCAGCCCAGGCCGGCCTCCCCCTGGCGCTGGGCAAGACGATCTCCGGCGAGGTGTTCACCGACGATCTGGCCCGGATGCCGCATCTGCTGATCGCCGGATCGACCGGGTCGGGAAAGAGCGTAGGCATCAATACCATTCTGGCCAGCCTCTTCTACAAGATGCACCCTGCCGATCTGAAGCTCGTCGTTATCGATCCGAAGAAGATCGAGATGGCCCAGTACGCCAGGCTCCGCAACCACTTTCTGGCCATCTCTCCCGACGTGAACGAGGATATTGTCACGACCCCTTCGAATGCGGTGCTGGCCCTGCGGGGTGTTGAATTCGAGATGGAGAAACGGTATGACAGACTGGCATCGGCCGGCGTCCGGAGCATCGTCGATTACAACGAACGGATAAAGAGCGGCAGGCTCAGGCTGACCGGCGATGCGACCCATGTCAAGATGCCGTACCTCATAGTGGTCATCGACGAGCTCGCCGACCTGATGATTACGGCCGCGCGGGAGGTCGAGGAGCCGATTGCGCGACTTGCCCAGCTGTCCCGTGCCGTGGGTATCCATCTGGTTGTGGCGACGCAGCGGCCGTCGGTCGACGTTATCACGGGGGTGATCAAGGCGAACTTCCCCGCGCGCATTGCGTTTCAAGTTGCTTCAAAGATAGATTCGCGGACGATCCTGGATATGAACGGCGCCGAGCAGCTCCTGGGGAACGGAGACATGCTTTACCTGGCGAGCGGAAGTCCGAAGCCGGTCCGGCTTCAGAACGCGTACATCTCTCCCGATGAGGTGGACGCGCTCGTCGACCACATCGGTCGGCAACCCGGATACTCGAGTCCGTTTCTCCTCCCCTCCATCGTCGAGAGGAAACGCTCCGCGACGGACACCGGGGGGGGAGGGCGTGATGAGCTTTTCGAGGAAGCTGCGCGACTCATCGTGCGGCACCAGCAGGGATCCGTCAGCCTCCTCCAGCGTAGGCTGAAGGTCGGGTATTCCCGTGCGGCTCGTCTCGTGGATGAACTGGAGGCTGCCGGAGTTGTGGGGCCGTTTGACGGGAGCAAGGCGAGGACCGTTCTCGTTGAATCGGATGAGGAACTGGATTTCATATTGAACGGCTAGGGAGGGAAGAGGACGTGAAGAGCGGACAGTGGGCGCCAGCTCTGTGTGCGGTGATCTTGGTGTGTGCCTCGATCGGCGCAGCCGAGACGGCGGAAGAAGTGATCGAGAACATGCGGGAGAAGTATGAGTCGATCGAGGACGCAGAAATACGGTTTCGTCAGCACGTGCGCTTCCCGATGGCGAACATCGAACAGGAGGTTGGTGGCCTCCTTACCATGAAGCGGGGGAACAGGTACCGCGTGGAGTTCGATGGCCGGACCATCGTGACCGACGGGACGACGGTGTGGTCCTACTCCCGACCGAACAACCAGGTGTTAATCGATGCCTTCGCCATGGATGAACGGTCGTTCTCTCCGGAGAACATCCTCGTCCGGGCTCCTTCGGAATTCGTACCAACCCTGCTGGGCCAGGAGCGGTACCGAGACGTCGAACTCACTGTCATCAAACTCGTCCCGCGTGATGATCAGGCGTTCCTGCAATCGATGAAGGTCTGGGTCGATCCCGACACCTGGCTCATGGAGAAGGTGGAGCTCGTGGACGCGAACGGGAAGGAAACGACCTACGTCGTGGAGGAGATCCGCATCAACACGGGCATGAGCGATGAACAGTTTCGGTTCCACATACCTGACGGCGTGGATGTCGTCGACCTGCGATAGGAGGCCAGTTGCCGTCTCTCTTCTCCTGGTACCGTTCTCTCTCCCCGCGTGCCCGGACGGCGCTGAAGTTCCTCTCCAGTGCTGCCCTTTCCCTCCTCTTGCTCTTTCTTGCCTTTCAAGGGACGGACTTCTCCGAACTCTCTGACGCGCTCCGCAACGCGGAGTACGGATGGATGGCCGGAAACCTGGCGGTGTTGATGCTGAGCCATCTTGTCCGGGCGTGGCGGTGGCGGTATCTCCTGGATCCCATCAAGCCCAACATCGGTCTACGCAATCTCTTCTCCAGCGTGATGGTGGGGTACCTCATGAACGGGGTGCTTCCCCGGGCGGGCGAAATCGCGCGTCCCTATGCGATCGGGAAGCTGGAGTCTGTTTCCAAGGGTGCGGCGTTCGGGACAATTGTCATGGAGCGGATCATCGACGTCTGTTCCTTCCTGTTGATCGTTCTGGCCCTTCCCCTCCTCTACGAGGGTCCTCTGCGTGAGTCGTTTCCCTGGCTGGAGCAGGCAGGCACGATGGCCATCACACTGACGGGGAGTCTCCTCGTCGTGCTGGTGGTTCTCATGCTCAGGCGTGACTGGACAGACCGGCTGCTCTCGGCGCTATCCCGGATCCTGCCGGTCCGCGCGGAGAAGAGCGTCATCCGGGTCGTCCACTCGTTCCTGGATGGGTTCCTGTTTCTGAAGAAGCCGGGGGCGTTTTTCCCGATAGCGGTTCTGAGCGTCCTCATCTGGGGTCTCTACGCGCTGATGATCTATCTCGCATTCTTTGCCTTTGGGCTGCAGGATGCGCTCGGATTCAAGGGTGCCGTGGTGGTGCTTGCCATATCAAGCATCGGGGTTGCCATTCCCACGCCGGGAGCAACGGGAACGTACCACGTCTTCGCTTCGCAGACGCTCATTCGTCTCTTCGCCATCGATCAGGCTGTCGCACTGAGCTTTGCCACCGTCACCCACGCGGTCGGACTCTCCGGGGCAACGCTCGTGGGGCTTTCCTTCTTCCTCAAAGACCACCTTTCCGTCTCAGAAGTTATCGGGAAGACCGAAGGGGAGAGCTCATGATCGTGCGGATGCTGGCCAGGTTCACCGTTGCGTCCCTGCTCGGTCTGTCGGCACCGTCTGCCGCGTTCCCCGGTGGCCCATCCTCGGATGGCCAGGCGGATGAGGCACCGAGGGCCTTGCGCCCGGGGTTCTCCGCCAGTATGGGGGTGAGCTACGTGAATCCTACGGACATCGTCAATCTCGTCAACAGCACCCCGGGGACAACTGACCGGGTCTCGGATTTCAAGGCTGCGGTGGAGTTCTACGGGGGCTTCTCGCTTCCGCTCTCAGAGGTGTGGGCGTTGAGGGTGGAGTATGCCTATCTGCTCGGCTCCTACAATGTCGCGAGCGGGTTTGGTCCTGGCGAGTATACGTTTGTCACCCATATGCCGAGCATCGTGGGACAGTACGTGCTCGTCAACGAAGGCGTGTACAACGTCAGAGTCGGATTTGGAGGGGGGTACCACTTCGGATCACTCACTCAGCGGATAGCCAATCTGGAGGATACCTACGCAGGAAGCGGACTTGGAGTCCTGCTGGACCTGGAGGCGAACACGGCATTTGGTGATCACCTCTACGGGTACCTGGGTGCCCTCTTCCGATGGGAGTTTGTGGGCGGACTCACCAACGAGAACGGTCAGTCGCCGCGGGTGACGACCGGGTCGTCTGCGACCACACTGAATTTCTTCGGCATCGGCGCACGTCTGGGATTCACCTACTATTTCTAACCACCGTGAGGAGGGAACTTCATGAACACCGGGAGATCGATCCTCTTTCTTGGTCTGCTGGCTATGCTGTATGGCGGAACAACTATGCATCTCGCGTGTCAACCACAAGAGGAAAGAGAAGAGATGACCCTCAACGCTGACCCGAACGAACACGCTGTCCTGGAGACGACATTTGGAAGAGTCGAACTGGAGCTGTTTCGTGCTGACGCGCCGAAGACGGTGGAGAATTTCGTGGGGCTGGCCGAGCAGGGGCTGTACGACAGCGTTCGCTTTCATCGGGTGGCGAAGGGTTTTGTGATCCAGACAGGCGATATCAATGGGCAGGGAGGGACCAGCATCTGGGGGAAGCCGTTTGCCGATGAGCTGGACCCGAAGGCGCCTTCCTACCAGCGCGGATACGTGAAAGGGACTGTCGCCATGGCCAACAGGGGACCAAACACCAATACGAGCCAGTTCTTCATTGCCCTCAGAGACCTCCCGTCGCTACCAAAGAACTACACGATATTCGGGCAGGTGAGCCGGGGGATGGAGGTCGTGGAGAAGATTGGTGCGGTTGAGGTTACTCCCCAGCTCGGGCCAACAGATGGCCGTCCAAAGGTGGATATCATGATGACGAGGGTGACGATCCTTCGCAGTGTGCCAAAGGCTTCCGGGGAGGAATAGAGGGGATGCCTGTGGCCAAGGGGTTGACGGAGTTCGGCCGGTTTCTGGATACGCTGGAGGGGGGGCCGGTGTCGCCGGTCTATTTCCTCTACGGCGGGGAGGATTTTCTGGCTGAGGAAGCCACGGGGGCGATCGTGCGTGCAGCGTTGCGCGGGCTGGAGCGCGAGTTCAACCTGGACCTCTTCAGGGTCGGCGATGCGGACATCCGGGAAATCCTGGCGATCGCCTCGTCGTTTCCGATGATGGCGGACCGGCGCGTGGTTGTGCTTCGGGATATCGAGAAACTCACCGCCAGAGACCTGGAACCCCTGGTGTCATACCTGGGAGCTCCCTCACCCAGTACAACACTCATTGTTGTCGGCGGCAAGCTCGACATGCGGAAGAAGCCCTACCTGGACCTGAAGCGCCGCTGGCCCAGTGTGGAGTGCAAGACGCCCTATGAGAATGAGCTCCCGGGCTGGGTGGAGGGGCGCGTTCGGAAGGCCGGGAGGAGGATCTCGGCCGATGCTTCGAGGTTACTCGTTGCATATGTCGGAGCATCACTCCGGGGGCTCCAGAGTGAGCTGGATAAGCTGTTTACATACATGGGTGACAAAGAATCGATTTCTGTCGACGATGTAGGGTCTGTGGTCGGTTTTTCGCGAGAATTCAGCGTCTTTGAGCTCCAGCGGGCCATTGGCTCGAGAGATCGCAGGCGGGCGGCCGAGATCCTTGAACGGATGCTCGAGATGGGCCAGTCGGTTCCCTTCATTCTCGTCATGCTCACCAGCTACTTCAACTCTCTCTGGAAAGCGGAGACGCTTCGCCGCCGCGGGCTCTCCCAGAGCGATATGGCGTCGGAGCTGCAGATGAGCCCGTACAGGGTGAGAGAGCTGGCAGCCGCACTCAAGCAGTTCTCACTCGAGGAGATCGAACAGGCGTTCTGCCTTCTGGCTGCCGCAGACCTGGAAGTGAAGACCACTTCGGCCGGTCCCAGGCAGGTCATGCACCCGCTTCTGGCACGACTATTGAGCAATACAAACCAGGGAGTGTTCTCTCTCTAGGCGGGGGGCTTCACCAGCCTCTGCGCTCTGGGGATGTGTTTGTCGGCTCATGGGTTTCGGGGGGAGTATGACTGAACAGGCTGGGTCTCTCACCGATGAAAGGCTCCTGGCAGAGCTCCGCCAGAAGAGCCCTGACGCTTTCGATACCGTCGTGACGCGTTACAAGGATCCGCTTACAGCGTGTGCCCGGTGGCTCCTCGGGGGATCTCCAGAGGAGGCAGAGACCATTGTCAGGGGCGTCTTCCTGCGGCTCTATTTCTCGGGTGGGAGCATCAGGCGGACACCGAGGCTCTCGACCTGGCTCTTCGGAGAGACAATCCGCTTGGCGCGTTCCAGGACTCGGCAGAGCCACCTCGCCGGCGCGCTGACCTCCTTGCTCAGGCGCAAGAGACCGTCAGGAAAGGTCGACCCCAGGCAGGTGTATCTCCAGCAGGAACTCTCCCGCAGCGGGGAATCGCAGGAGGTGGAGAGTCTTCGAAAGAAGCTGGGTCTCCTTCCCGCGCCGCTGAAAGAGGTTCTGGTTCTGCACGATCTTCTGGAACTCCCGTCCGATGAAATCGGGGGAATACTCCGCATCTCGGCGGCGGCCGTCGAATCCCGCGCCGAGGAAGCCCGAGCCGCTCTGGAGGCGAGCTCGCGCATGCGGAGGGGAGGCTGATGATGGCCCGACCCAGGAGAGGCGGGGATCATGGAGACCCGCGGGAGGAGTCGCGTGGAGTCCCGTATCGGATCAGAGCCCCATGGTATTTCGAGGCGACTCTGAAGCAGGAGATGAATCGGCTACAATCCCGGCGGGAGCGTCTCCGCAGGATCTTCAGAGGTGCGACCCGATTCGGCGCGTCGGCGCTCGGTCTCCTGATTCTGGCGATTGTGGCAGTGGCCGGGTTCCAGGAAGAGAAGCCCTCGGTCGTGATTCCTCCCCCCCCGGCTCAGGTCGAACAGACGCAGATCGACAAGACTTCCCGGAAGCTCGAAGCTCCCGGCCCAATCCGAGAGGAGAGGTCCGTTTCAGATCGGTCGACGACGAGGGGAGCCGCAGCAAAGCAGCGTCTCCGGAGTGAGGAACAGACGGTGCGCCCCGAGCCTCTCCCGGCAACACCGGTCTCTCTGCCGCTGAAACAGTCCGAACCACCGGCCCTCTCTCTGCCGCCGGCCGACCCCGTTGCCGCCGACAGCAGTGGTGAGACAGACACAACTGCAGCGCCCGCTCAGCCTCCGGTCAAGAGAGCCGCAGGCCGTCCAGACTCAACGGAATCTCCCGCCGATACCGGACGAGCGGGGATCGACAAGAGTGAGGTCATTGAACAGCATCATCCTTCCTCCGCTCCCGAGCGTTGAACAGGTTGTTGCCGGTTTTGCGTTCGCACTTCTCGTCGCACTTGGATCTGTTGCCCTCCGGATGCTCACGCTGAAGGGGGCATCCGCCCAGTTTCTCCTGGGATGGCTTCTGTTCACGCTGGGTGGCTGGCAGTGGACGGTTCCGATACTCGTCTTCTTCCTGACATCCGGCGCACTGACGCAGTATGCATCACGGAAGAGTCGGGGCGTGAAACAGAGCCTTGCGAGCCGAGATATCCGGGATGCCAGTCAAGTGCTGGCCAATGGTGGGGCGGCGGGGCTCTTCGTGGCGCTCTGGTACTGGAGCGGTTCGGAGCTCCTCTACATCGCCTATCTGGGTGGGGTGGCCTCAGTTACCGCTGACACCTGGGGGACGGAACTCGGCATAACATCCCCCTCTGCTCCCCGGTTGATCACCACCTGGAGTCCCGTAGAGCCCGGGCGCTCAGGTGCCATCTCCCCGAGAGGCGTGACGGCCGGAGCGATAGGCTCCGCCATCGTATCTGCAAGCTCCCTCCCTTGGCTGAGGGAGGAGGCAGCGGGGATCGCTCTGGCCTCTCTGATTACGGGGGGCATTCTGGGTTCGTTGGTCGATTCGTTGCTGGGAGCAACAGTACAGGTTCAGCATCTCTGCTCTCATTGTGGAAGGCAGACCGAACAGGCGCAACACTGTGGTCACCCGACAAGCCCTTTCCGCGGACGGAGCTGGCTTGGAAATGATCTGGTGAACCTTCTCTGCAGCCTCTCCGGCTCGGCGGCTGCAGTTGCCCTCTATTCTCTCTTCGCCGCGGAGTAGCCCCTGTTTCGGTAGCAGAATTGCCTTGACTTCCACCGGATCAACCGCTAAATTGAGGCGCTAGAGGCAGTATTTCAGAAAACACTTTAGCTTTTCAGGTCAACCCACTTCCTTGTGGAGCACGCTCCCTCGGTCTTCGGGGCCCCGGCACGCGATTGGCCCTGGTGACCGGCCCTCACCGCTCTGGTTTACCTTAGATCGTGTGTGTTCCGGGACTTGCGTGTTTCCCATGAGTGTGCGAAGTTAGTGTGGTGGGGATTCCAAAAGGAAGGTGATTGTCCACAACAACATCAGGAGGATGCCGAGATGCCACGTCTCAATCTCAAAGACGATTCTCTGGAAGGCGATTCCGGGCCGATCGGTCCGGGCCACGACATGGCCAGTCCTCCCACGTTGAGGGAGGTGGGTGGTGGCGGAGGATCATCACCTTTGATTCTCATCCTGATCATCATCGTGGTTTTGGCCGGTGGAGTCTTTGCGCTCAACCACTTCGGGATAATCCACCTCTGGGGCAAGAAGACGCCTGAAGTGGCTGAACAGTTGCCCGAGCCAGATCTGCCGCCACCGGATTGGGCCGGAACCACCGATGAGGGCGAAGCAGCGACTGGAGAAGCGCTCCAGGATGATCTGATGGCTCCATCAGCTCAGACCCCCGAGGCGGGGCTTCCGGATGTGACACCGCCGGGAGGCCAGACTCGAAAGACACCTTCGGTCGCAGCTCCGAAGGCTTCACTCTCCTCTTCCGCACTTCCCCCTTCCGGTTCGGGGGACTACACCGTGCAGGTCTCTTCCTGGATGTCGCGCTCGAAGGCGGACGACGAGGCAGCCAGGCTTTCCACGGCGGGCTACGATGCATTTGTTGAAGATGCCAATGTTTTTGGTTCGACCTGGTACCGGGTACGCGTTGGGAGGTACGGATCTCTCCGGGATGCCCAGCAGGCTGCCTCACAGCTGCAGGCAATGATGGAAGGGATGCTCTGGGTTGGTAGGGTAGGACGGCCGTAGCGATCATCCGGTCCGCTGCCTCGCGCAGAATGTTCTTTCACAGTGTCGGTCGGCGAGGTTCGGTCAGGGAGCGTCTGTTCCCTGGTTGTCGGGTGTGGGATTCCAGTTGCGGAGGAAGACAAAGTAGAAGACTGACTCTGCCAGCGTGAGGAGGAGGAGAGAGAGCGCATCCCGATCGAGCCATGGCCCGAACCCCTCCTGGTCGATCAGGAGTTTGGCCACAAAGCTGGTTATGCTCCATCCAACAAAGAAGATCAACCCCATAAAGAAGACAGCGAGCAACCCCTCTCCAAGACCCTCTTCCTGCCAACGTCGTGTAAAGGCCCCGGCCGCTGCCAGAATGTGCAGAGCGAAGATGGTGAGCGCAATCATTTCCTCTCGTTCTCTCCGGAGTGTATGGCAGCACGCAGCGTGCGGAGGAGAATCTTCAGATCGAATGTGAGCGACCAGTTCTCGATGTAGTAGAGATCGAACCGTATCCGCTCACCTATCGAGGTGTCTCCCCTGAGGCCGTTTACCTGGGCCCACCCCGTCACACCGGCTTTCACCCTGTGCCTGTCGAGATACTTGGGCACATACGACTGGAATTCCTGAACGAAATGTGACCGCTCGGGTCTCGGTCCCACCATACTCATGTCCCCCTTCAGTACGTTGACCAGCTGGGGAAACTCGTCCAGGCTGGTCATCCGGAGGATCTTGCCGACGCGCGTTCTCCTCGGGTCGTCCGTGATGCCCAGACCTGCCTCCCGGTCGAACTGTTCGGCTCCGGCGCGCATCGAGCGGAACTTGTACATCGTGAATTCCTTGCCGTCCAGCCCCACGCGTTTTTGCCGGAACAGTACCGGGCCACGTGAGTCGATCTTGATGAGCGCTGCGACCAGGGCCAGGAGGGGAGAGAGGAGGACGAGCAGGCCGCCCGCCACGACGATGTCCATTGCGCGTTTCGATATTCTCCCCCAGGTCGTGAAGGGGATGCTCTTGATCTTGAGAAACGGGATCCCCTCGAGCTCTCTTACCTTGACATCGCTCGTCAGGACCTCCAGAACGTCCGGAACCATCATAAATTCGATGTTCACCCCCTCGCATCTGCCGATGACATCGAACAGGGCCGGGTGATCCCTCGCCTGGACCGCGATGAACGCGAGCTGGATCTGCTGCTGCGCGATGACGGAGGGGGCATCGGCGAGTCTGCCCAGGTACGGCATCTGGGAGAGAGGGAGCTCGCCTTGTGCAGGGCTGTCGGCGACGTAGCCGATAACCTCGAACCCGAAGGAGGGATGGTTGTCCAGCTTGCTGCAGATCTGGGACGCCAGGCTGTCGTTGCCGATGATCAGAGCTTCCTGCCGATGTTTTCCCCGCCGGTACAGGGACCGCTCATACGCGCTGATGACGGCCCTCCCGAGGAACACGAAGACGATGGAGTGTGCCCAGAGGATGCCGAACACCACGCGGGAGTAGGAGAAGTCCCGGTAGAAAAAGGCGCCGCTCATGACCACGAGCATCCCGAGGCTGACCACCTTCACGATGTTGATGAATTCGTCTGCGAGGGTGGCGTTGCGCCGGGTGCTGTACATCGTCCTGGAGTGGAAGAGCAGCAGCCAGACTGCGATAACGACGATCGAGCCGATGAGATAACCCTGAACGGGTGGGGCCGCCTCCCGGACGAATCCCAGGGTATCGAAGACCGTGCTCTTGAAGCGAAGCCAGTACGAGAGCAGAAAAGCAGATTCGATTGCGACGGCGTCTGAAAGGACGGTCAGTAGAGGAACAACGAAATCGCCCCGCCGGAGGTTACTCATGGTGACCGTACATCTCGCGTTCGATCAGACTGCAGATGATGTGGCCGATCGTGATGTGGCCTTCCTGGATTCTCTGGGTGTTGTCGGAAGGGACCACCACCGGAACGTCCACGAGGTCCTTTGCCTCGCCGCCGTCCCCCCCGAGCAGTCCAATGGTTGACATGCCGATGGATCGTGCCATGCGGATTGCGTTGTTGACGCTCTCGGACCTGCCGCTGGTGGTGATGGCGACCAGAACATCGCCCCGAGACCCGAGGGCTTCCACCGAACGGGCGAAGACCCGGTCGTACCCGATATCATTGGCGCCCGCGGTCAGAAGAGACGAATCGGTTGTGAGTGCGACTGCAGGAATGGCCGGCCGCTTGATGGCCGGATCCATGCGAATCACGAGCTCGGCCGCCAGGTGCTGCGCGTCGGCCGCACTTCCGCCGTTCCCACAGAGGAGGATCTTCTTCCCCTGGTTCAGCGCACCGATGATCGTGTCGACAGAGCCTGCGATTGCGTCAGCGCATTCCGACAGGATCCTTCTCTTCGTGGCGGCACTGTCTTCGAGTTCATCCTGGATGTACTGCTGGCGTGCCTGCGTTGCCTCTGCTCGGTGTGACATGGATTGAGTGTCTCGCTCCTTTCCAGATGAGTTCATGTCTGCTTCTGTCTCAGAAAGGAGCGGACGATGGAGGGGGCGTCGGCGATCGCCCTGTCAAGCCTCTCGACGTCCTTCCCGCCTGCGGTTGCCAGATGCGGCCGGCCTCCTCCTCCGCCTCCGACCTCTCTGGCCAGCGCGCCGACGATTTTGCCCGCCTGGAGACTCCTCTCCTTGATGAGGTCATCCGTGACGACGCAGACGAGTGCCACCTTCCCCTCGATGACACTGGCGATGATCCCGACTCCGGTCCCGAGCTTTGAACGAACGGTGTCCCCGAGGCTCTTGAGCTCGTCCATCGAACCAGCCGCAATCTTCATCGTCA
>Ga0209536_100004770_pt1 | contig 21348 bp, 16 predicted proteins | sample DeeMarSeWOR28_12_FD_187461 | JGI IMG/M metagenome (GOLD analysis project Ga0209536, IMG submission 187461) | Marine sediment microbial communities from White Oak River estuary, North Carolina - WOR-2-8_12 (SPAdes) (version 2) | ecosystem: Environmental > Aquatic > Marine > Intertidal zone >... | reverse complement strand
GGTTGGGACCAAGCTTAAGATTGCGTTTATGCTGGATAAACACGATACCGTCGGCATAGATCTGGTGGCAATGTGCGTCAACGATATCATAGTTCAAGGTGCTAAGCCACTTTTCTTTCTCGATTATCTTTCAATGGGAAAGCTCGACAATCAACGTGCGACGGATATCATCAAGGGAATTGCCCAGGGCTGCAAACAGGCTCAATGCGCCCTGTTGGGGGGTGAAACCGCTGAGATGCCCGGATTCTACCAGACCAATGAATATGATTTGGCCGGATTCACCGTAGGGGTTGTCGATAACAGCAAGATAATCGACGGAACCGAAATACGGGTCGGGCATAAACTTGTCGGTATCGCATCCAGTGGCCTCCACAGCAACGGCTATTCGCTGGTCCGCAAAGTTTGTTTCGAAGTGCTCAACCTCAAAGTCGATCAGCATGTAGCGGAACTCGGTAAAACCATTGGTGAGGAATTGCTGACACCGACCAAGATTTATGCTGCTACCATCAGCGGTCTTTTAAAAAATTTACCGATTCATGGGATTGCGCATATTACCGGCGGCGGTATATCGGATAATATTGTGAGAATCGTTCCTCAGGCCTGCAGCATCTTAATTCGTGATGAAAGCTGGGATATTCCGCCCATTTTTTCTTTTCTGCAGCAGGCCGGTAACATATCCGCAAAGGAGATGTCCCGCGCATTCAACATGGGCATTGGAATGATTCTGGTTGTTCCCGACTACGCCGTATTGGATGTCATGCAGCGCATTGACGCAACGGGCGAGCATGCCTATCTTATCGGTGAAATTCTGGATTGTAGAGAAGCCGGCAAGCGCCTCGTCTGGGAGTGACAATGGTAAAAAACAAAAGCGAACAAAGCCCGAATTTTTCAATTCGGACGAACTTGATAAAAAAAATAAGCCGTTTTTTTGATTGGATTGCTGAAGGGCAGACGGCCGGCGCATTGTGCAAGGGTTGAGTCGGCAGCAAGACCGATGCTCGGCGAGTATCCATAAAGAAAAAGTAAACGATTGTATATTTTAGGTATTGAAACATCTTGTGATGAAACCGCTGCGGCCGTTGTTCAGGATGGATCGGTTGTTTTATCTTCTAAGGTTTCTTCTCAAATCGAAGTCCATCATCGTTACGGTGGCGTCGTTCCTGAGTTGGCTTCCAGAAAGCACATTGAAGCCATTGTCCCGGTAGTAGAAGCGGCTACCAGCGATTCCGGGATAAAAACCAGTCAAATAGATGCCATCGCCGCAACCCGCGGGCCGGGGCTGGTCGGGGCATTATTGGTGGGGTTTTCATTTGCCAAATCTTACGCTTATGCCCTGGGCATCCCACTGGTCGGGGTGAATCATCTGGAAGGTCATATCAACTCGGTGTTTCTGGAACCGGAGGCACCGCCATTTCCCTTTGTTGCGCTACTGGTATCCGGCGGGCACACCGGTATTTATTATGTAGCTTCCCACACGACGATTGAACTGATGGGGCAGACTCGCGATGATGCAGCCGGGGAAGCCTTTGACAAGGTCGCAAAACTGCTCGGCCTGGGATATCCAGGCGGTGGGGTTATTGATAGGCTTTCAAAAGAAGGCAACCCCCATAAAATCACCTTTACCCGACCGTATCTGAACAAATCCGACTTTGATTTTAGTTTTAGCGGGATCAAAACTGCGGTTAGCCTTTATGTCGACAAGCATCAATCCGATTACAAAAGCCGAATTGCAGATATTGCGGCCGGATTTCAGGCGGCGGTGGTTGAGGTACTGGCTTATAAGTTAATCAACGCCGCACTGAGAAAGGGTTGTGATCATATCGCAGTTGTCGGCGGAGTGGCCGCCAACAGTGGTTTGCGGCACAAGGTCCGGAGTGACGCCGAAGACCGGGGCCTGAAAGTCCACGTTCCTTCCGTCGAGCTGTGCGGTGATAATGCGGCGATGATTGCGGCGGTAGGCTATCACTATATAAAAGCAGGAATCGATGCGAAGTTGACGGACGATGTCTTTAGCCGCGTCAAAAAAACGAATCAAGGGATTTAGGGATTCCTAAATCCCTAAATACTTCTTTTTTAGCATCATAATTCTCTTCACCGAGTCGATGCCCATGGCTTCGATTTGAGGAGAGCCTCGCAGGTGCTTTAAAATCTCTTTGTAGGCGATTTCAATATTGGGGCCTTGATGGCAGATCAAGGTCATGTCAATGTCGGCCTGAAGGATCTGGCGGATGGCTGTTTTAATATCATAATGTTTATTAATGGCTCCCATGTCCAGGTCATCGGTCATCGAAATTCCCGAAAACTGCATACGCTCCCGCAACAGTTTCAGGGCAATGCGTTGTGATAAACTGGCCGGCCATCGAGGATCAATTTTCTTATATATCACGTGCGATAGCATGATACCGGCGACTTCCTGCTTGATACTATCTGAAAAGGGTATGAGGTCACAAGATTCCAATTCGGCCAGGTCGCACTCGCAAGACGGAAGATCAATGTGGGAATCAGCGACGGTTCGGCCGATGCCGGGAAAGTGTTTGGCCACTGCCATGATGTTGTTTTGCTGTAAATGCGAAATTATCGTCAGACCCAGTTTAGAAACCCAAAAGGGATCCTGGCCAAATGATCTGCCGGCCATAATGCTGGTGATTTTTTCAGAAGCGACATCCATGACTGGGGCCAGATTCATGTTAATACCAGCTTGAGCTAATTCGGTCGCTGTCGTCTGGGCAAAATAAACTGCATCGGCAACATCGGTCATGGCAGAATTTCCCGGAAACTGCGTAAACGGTTCTTTCAGCCTTGCAACCTGACCGCCCTCCTGATCAATGGCAATCATTAGCGGCGGTTGCCCTTTTACCCGCGCATACGCCTGCACCGCATCGCACAGGTTTTTGACCTGATCGGGCGATTCGACATTTTGAGAAAAAAGGATGATCCCGCCAACCTTTAGGTCCCGGATGAGAAATTTTAAATGCGTATTAAACTGCTTTCCCTCAAAACCAACCATCAGGCGTTGACCGGCGAGTTGTTCCGTTGAAAATGTCTCTGGATTCATAAGAAGAGTCTTTGGTTCAAATTTTAGGTTTCAGGTGTCAGGAAAAATCAGGACTGAGGGCTGAGTGCTGAGGACTGAGCAAAAAAACTGCCTGATTCCTGTGACTGAAGGCCATATTTTTTAATCCGCATTCCGCATTCCGAAATCTTTTTAACTCCATTACTCCAGTGACGGATAATCGTCAACCGTTGCTTTGATTATAGCATAATTGTGCGGATCGGGTAGGATAGATCTAATTCGACAGCATCGCCGGCAATGAGAAGTTGGCGTCCGGGTTTTCTTTAGAAAGTTTGATGATGTTATCAATAAGTTGATCGGCTATAGGTTTGCTCAGTGGTTTTGAAAACAGATAGCCCTGGCCAAACTGGCAATCCATTTCCCGAAGTATAGCCAACTGCTCTTCGGTTTCCACCCCCTCGGCCACCACGATCATTTCCAGACGGTGGGCCAGTGAAATAATCGCTTCGACAATATTGCGGTTACCATCCGGCTCAGATGATATTCTTGAGACAAAACTGCGATCAACCTTTAGGGTATCAATGGGCAGGCGTTGCAGATAACTCAAGGAAGAATAGCCGGTCCCAAAGTCGTCGATTACCAGCTTTAAACCCAGATCTTTTAAACGATGAACCAGGCGAATGGTTTCATCGGCATCTTCCATGAGGGCTGTCTCGGTGATTTCCAATTTGAGTTGCTCGGGCGGCATACCGGTTTTGTTAAGAATCTCTTTGATATCCTCCAGCAGGGTGGGGGACAAAAAATGCTTGCTGGATAAATTAATGTTCATGGTGAGTTTGAGTTCATTCTGCAGTTGATCCTGCCAGTGACATAGATCGTGACAGGCCCGTTGGGCAATTAGCTGGGTCATGGGTACGATAAGTCCGGTTTCCTCGGCAATCGAAATAAATGAGCCCGGATAAATAAGGCCCAGCTCGGGGTGGTTCCAGCGTATCAGCGCCTCAAACCCGACCAGAGATGAAGTCCGCAAATCCACTATGGGCTGATAATGATTTTCAAATTCATCCCGCTGGATCGCTTTACGTAAATCCGTTTCTCTTTCCAACAGGTGTAATGCCTTTTTGTGCAGGGTTTTATCGAAAATTTTATATTGTGCTTTGCCGTTTTCCTTGGCGTGATACATGGCGGCGTCGGCATCCCGGATGATATCCTCGGCCTCATCATAGTCTCTGGTATTTAATACCACACCGAAACTGGCCGGTGCAAAGACCTCCTTGCCTTCAACCATAAACGGGCGTTTCAGTTCCTGCTGAAGTCGATCAGCCACTCCGCTGGCGTATTCACTATTTTCGATATCTTCAAGCAAAATGACAAATTCATCTCCCCCAAACCGCCCAAGTGTATCGATATCTCTGAGGGATTCCTGGATACGGTTGGCAAAGGCGCTTATGAGGCGGTCTCCGACGCTATGGCCGAGGCTGTCATTTACCAGCTTGAAACGGTCGATATCCAGATAAAGAACTGCAAAGCGGTATTCTTCACGGCGTTTGGCGCGTTTTACGGCCATGTTTAAATGCTCCATAAACAGGGCGCGATTCGGCAGACCGGTGAGGGTGTCATGGAAAGCCTGGTGGTAAATCTGACGCTCCGCCTCTTTAAGTTCAGTAATATCGGCCAGGGAAACCACACTTTTATCGGAACCCGGGATTGCGGCCAAAGAACACAGCATATCTTTTTGATCGTCGTCTTTATCGATGAATTTGCATTCGAAATTGGGAGGGATCTGATCGAATTGCAGATGTTTCTTGATGATCTCTCCATTGCGTATTTTGCGTTGGGTTTTCTCATCGATAAAATTCAGCCAGGATTTGATATTTTCAATTTCATTTTTTTCGAAACCGGAGATATGGGCGAACTCCGAATTTGCCAGTGAAATGGTCATATCTTTTTCGATGATTACCGTTGCGGCACCGGTATTTTCAAAAATCGTGCGATATTTCATTTCGGATTCACGAAGCTCGGCAGTGCGCTCGCGAACTTTGATCTCCAGGGTTTCATTGGCTTCCCGCAGGGCTTCCTTGGATCGATTGATATTATTGATCAGCAATTGGGTAAACAGACTGATGATCAGGATTATGCCAACCGTAATAAATATGGTCAGATTGGGACTGGCCAGGATGGCCTTTTCAAAATAATAATAGAAGAAGGAAACACCCGAACCGATAATGACCAGGCCGATACTGTCCAGATTGATACGCTGCTTTTTTTTGTTCATTGCCTGCCTTTTAGGGATGCCTATCTCCGTTATAGTTTGATTCTTATGGGGCTGGGCCGTTCTGAAAATTATTGATCGCAAATGATTATAAGAACTTAGACCCAGTCCCCAATCAAAAGAAATGCCAAATATATATCGGCTATTTGGGGTGAAAACTTAAGCGGCAGGACGGTATTCCAGACTGGTTTTTGGAAAATCGGAATTCTGGTGCTGTTTGGTCGCCAGATATGCACAGCGGGAGCATTTGATGGGGTGAATGGACCCGGGGTGGAATATATAACGCGATATGCCGTTTTTTTTATGGCGCATCGACATTGCCGAAACCCTCATCTAAAAGCCGCTTTCCTATCCCTTGCGGGATTGATAACAGCGGCGCTCGAAGTAGGTCGCTGTGGTTTCATCAAAAACGGCTTCATTTTCATGGATGTACTTTGGCTCGCCTTCCCAGGCGCCGCATGCCAGTACGACCGGTTCACCTAATGCAAACTTGCGGTTGCAGGCCGGGCACCCTTCATCATTGAAGCGATTCAGCTTTTCAAGATCGATGATGGTTTTAAACCGATTCTTATTAGAACGTGCCATGGATCCTCCTCGTGCTTTGCCCCTTAAATATTGAGGCCTTCTTTAAACCTAAATTGAAAGTTAAAAATGGTAATAGCGGTCAATTTAGGTTTGGGTTATGATCGTCATTATTAAACTAAATTCCGATAGCCGCCCTGTCAAGACGATCCAAGATAAGTATTCAGGTGTCAGGTCTGAAAACATAGGACTGAGGACTGAGTGCTGAGGACTGAGATCTACCGAAATAGAGAAAGGCGAAAAGGCCGGGCCGGCTCATGCCGGAAAACGACAGCTCAAAATCTCTGGAGGACGATTCGGGCCGGAGAACGACAGGTCTTGTTGAAATGGGAGGACGCCAGGCAGGCTTTTTGCTCAGTCCTCAGTCCTCAGCACTCAGTCCTTACCAGCGGGACACAACACTATCGGCGAAGCTGGTATTTTTGCACCGCCTGATTGTGATCTTTTAGGTTGGTGGAGAACTGATGGGTTCGGTTTTTTTTGGATACAAAATAAATGAATTTCGTATCGGCCGGATAGAGGGCGGCCTCGAGGGATTTTGTCCCCGGATTGGCGATGGGGCCAGCGGGCAATCCTTTTATTTTGTAGGTATTATAGGGCGTTGGAGTTTCAAGGTGGGTGCGTTTTAAATTGCCGTCAAAGTTCTTTAACCCGTAGATTACGGTTGGATCGGATTCCAGGCGCATCTTCTTTTTTAAGCGATTGTGGAATACCGAAGAAATCACGGGCCGCTCAAAAGGTGCACCGGTTTCCTTTTCAATGATCGATGCCAGGGTGACGATCTGATGAATCGAGAACCCAAGTTGTTCTGCCCGCTCTTTCCACGATGAACTAAAAACATTCCAGAAGCGTTTGACCATGGTTGATATGATCGTTTCGCTGCTCACCTTTTTGGGGAAATAGTAAGTTTCCGGAAACAGGTAGCCTTCGAAAGTTTTAGCGTTTATGCTGTTTTTGCGAGCCAGATCGGCATCGGTTGCTGCCTCAATAAAACTGGAATCCTGTACAAATCCAGCCCGGGCCACGAGGTCGGCAATCTGGTAGATATTAAGGCCTTCCGGGACGGTAAGTTTATATAACTCGACCTCTCCTTTCACCAGTTTTTCCATTATCTGTATTGGCGCCATGGTGGCCGACAGTGCATACTCTCCGGCTTTAAGGCGTTTGTCATATCCCTTCAGGCGGGCAACCAGGTTGAATTTAAAAGGGCTTTTTATTATTCTGTTTTGAAAAAGCGCTTCTGTAGTGGTTTTCAGTGACTGACCGGCGGGTATGGTAATCACCACTTTTTCCGGCGATTGGCCGGCCGGTTGTTGGGCATAGTGCCGCAGATTAAGAATGAAAACCGCCAGGCCACAGAGGCTTAGGAATATAAGGACCGCTGAAATGAGGAGGATTTTTTTCATTCTTGTCCGATTTTCACGTCTGTTTGTGCCCGAATATCTGTTCCGACGAGCTTGATGTTTTTGGATTTCAGCCCAAATATCCGACTTGATGCCCACTATCAGCATAATAAAAATGACCGCCGGTTGTCAAAGAAGGATTCCATCTGCTGGCTGAATCTTATGCGACGATGATGAGCGATGACTTTCATACCCAATTGTGGTATAAAAACAGTCGGGAGAGCGTTTCATTTTCAATATTAAACAACGGGTATCTGGCCAAATAAGGCAATTTGCTGCTGGCAGCAGACATTGTCACAATTCTATCCGGATTTAAGGAGAAATCGTGAAATATTGGAGACAGCCTTTGGACAGGGACCGTATTCAGGTACCCTGCGGCATCATCCATATTATCGAGGAACGCTGTAAAGGTTGCGGATTTTGTGTTGAATTCTGCCCGCGGGGTGTTTTTGTTATGTCAAAGCGGACGAACCCTAAAGGGTATCATCCGCCTGAGATTACGGATATTGCCCAATGCACCGATTGCGGATTGTGTGCCTTGCTTTGCCCGGATTTTGCCATCTATGTCGAGAGTAGCCAGATGTCTGCCAAAGACCGTGACGTGAACGACAAATAGGACCCATCTCAACAATAGGATTTTGGTTCAAGATTGCGTTTTCGCCTAAAGGCTTCCGTCTTGGTTAAAACTTCGACGGGACAGGTCGCTGGGAAACGCGCGGCGGGGCCGAGTTTTAAAACCGAGGCATACGGTTGTATGTCGAGGATTTAAAACGAGTCACCAACAAAGATATGGGGCCAAAAGGCATTTTTGAGATGGGTTCTGGAATTGAGTTAAAAATATGAGTGATCAGGGCCTGTTGACCGGAGAACATTTCCTGCTGGGAGACTATGCTGCTGCTGAAGGTGCCATTCTGGCTGGCTGCCGTTTTTTTGCCGGTTATCCAATCACGCCTGCAACCGAGATAGCCGAGCGAATGTCGACCCGGCTGCCACAGGTCGATGGCATTTATATTCAGATGGAAGATGAACTGGCTTCTATGAATGCCATCTTAGGGGCTTCATGGGCCGGTGTTAAATCGATGACAGCCACCAGCGGCCCCGGCTTTTCGCTGATGATGGAAAACCTGGGTCTCGGCATCATGATGGAAACCCCTTGTGTGCTGGTTGATGTCCAGCGCGGAGGCCCTTCCACCGGGCTGCCGACATTGGTCGGACAGCAGGATATGATGCAGGCCCGCTGGGGCTCTCACGGCGATTATGAGATTATCGCGCTTTGCCCGTCCTCTCCGCAAGAACTCTTCGATTTGACCATCCGGGCTTTCAATTTATCTGAAAAGTTCCGAACACCCGTGCTGGTGATGACAGACGCTGAGGTCGGTCATATGACGGAACGGGTGGTCATCCCTCAGCCTGAAGAAATTGAAATCATTAATCGTCCTGAGGTCCGAAAAGGAGATATAGAGCCGGACCAATTCCGCATTTACCACGATACGGATTCGGAAGGCGCACACGGCGGCGTATCGCCCATGGCAATTGCCGGAGAAGGTTATCGCTTCCATGTAACCGGCTTGACACACGATGAGCTTGGCTATCCAGCCATGACGGCCAAATCCAGCGAATGGAACATTAAGCGCCTGATTAATAAAATAAGCGCACATCGCGATGAGATCATTCAGCTGGAAGAACAGTACTTGGATGACGCTGAAGTAGTGGTGGTGTCATATGGTATTTCAGCGCGGACCTCCCAATGGCCAATTGAGCAAGCACGTAAAGAAGGCATCCGGGTGGGCTGCCTCAGGCTTATCACCATATGGCCTTTTCCGCAAAAGCGGATTTTCGAGTTGGCGAAAAGGATCCGGGCTTTCGTTGTGCCGGAAATCAACAGGGGACAAATTTGTCTTGAGGTCGAGCGCTGTGCCGCCGGTCAGGCACAGGTACTGGGTGTCAACCGGCTGGGGGGCGATATTCTGGAACCGCAACAGGTGCTGGGAACAATATACAAGGCAGCCGGTCGCTCGGACGCGCTCCAAACAGATCTTCATAACGGAAAAACGGAGAGATAGGCGCAATGGCCGAAAATGACATGCAGTTGCAACACTGCGGGCATGAGTCCGATTCTCAAAGCGATTGGGTAACCGGTCTGCATCCAATGGACGTACTTTTGCGGGGAGAACGATTGCCTCACATTTGGTGCCAGGGATGCGGACTGGGTACGGCATTGACCACATTCATCGGAGCGCTGCAATGGTTGGAAAAGAATGAGAAATGGGACCTGGACAAGGTGTCTGTGGTTTCCGGTATCGGCTGTACCGGGCGTATTGCCGGGTATCTTCGTCTGGATTCCTTTCATACGACTCACGGTCGCGCCATTCCGTTTGCCACGGGTCTTAAACTTGCCAACGGCGAGTTAAAAGTCGTTGTTATTTCCGGGGATGGAGATATTGCCGGGATCGGCGGCAATCATTTTATCCATGCGGCCAGACGCAATCTGGACATTACCGTTATTTGCGTTAATAACTTTAATTACGGCATGACGGGCGGCCAGGCGGGGCCGACAACGCCCCACGGTGCCAGGGCAGTTACGACCCAATATGGTAATTTTGAGCATCCCTTTAACCTGCCGTATCTGGCTGCAGCCGGCGGGGCATCTTTTGTGGCCCGCTGGACGGTGTTGCATGCCCGGCGGCTGGAGTGGACCTTGCGCGAGGCCATGACGCACCCCGGGTTCAGTTTTGTTGAAATCATCGCGCCCTGTTCAACATCCTATGCGCGTTGGAATCTGGAGGGCCGGGGACTGGATCCGCAGAAACTTGGCCGGCGCGGACTGGAAGTTATGAAGCATTACCAGCAGGTGGGCAAAATTGCCCACCAGACCCACCCCAAAGACGCAGCTGTTGAAGTAAATGAAAAGGGCGAGATCACTGCCATTATCGAAGGTATTTTTTTAAACGAGCCCAAGCCTGAATTCCGGGCGGCAATTGAGCGCAAGGCTCAGGTCGCCAAGGAGCGCTGGAAGGCAGCTAAAAAGACGATGGACCGGCGACTGAAACTACCCAGCCGAACCGATTTTGTTGACCGAACCGACGTGCAGCTCGGTGGCTTCGGCGGCCAGGGCATTATGAGCGCCGGCCGCATCATCGGCCAGGCGGCCACCATATATGACAAGATAGAAGCCTGCTTTACGCAGAGCTATGGTCCGGAAGCAAGGGGCGGCGCTGCGGGATCACAGGTTGTCGTCGCAGCTGAGCCGATCCATCACCCCCACCTTATCGCCCCCTCCAGCGCAATTATCATGTCTCAGGAAGCCTACGCTAAATATGTGCCCACGCTTGCTGCTGATGGAACCCTGCTGATTGACGATGGGCTCGTGACGCTGCCCGCAGACCATCGTCAGGATTTGAAAACCTATGGAATTGCGGCGACTCAGATTGCTGAGGAATGCGGTAATACCCGGGCGGCCAATTCGGCCATGCTTGGCTTTTGGGCGGCGATCGTCGGAGCTGTCAGTCGGGAGGCCATGCGACAGTCATTGACGGATTCAGTGCCATCCAAAACTCTGGAAGCTAATTTAAAAGTGTTTGATATTGGTTTTGAAAAGGGTCTTGAGCTTAAAAAAAATGCATGAGACAAAATTATCAGCGATTGGCATTGGGGGTAAATTTCTTTGAGCAAGGGTGCTCTCATTTTAGGTGGCAGCCCGGCGGGGCTTCAAGCCGCTTTGGATCTTGGTGATTCCGGCATCCATGTTCACTTAATTGAGCCATCGCCCTTTTTAGGAAATGGCGGCAGCACGCGTGTGCCCCACCACCTGTTAAATGCTCGAATGCTGGAAGTGGCCAAACATCCGCACATTAACGTATGGACCAACACGTTTCTGCAAAGCGCCAAGTTGCAGACGGGATCTTTACAGGTAAAATTGCAGCAGCATCCGCGCTATGTCGATTTAGCCAAGTGTACCGGATGCGGCGATTGCGTGGAAGTCTGTCCCGTGACGCTGCCGGAAAGCCAACGCAAGGCCATATACCTGATGGACGGCCACCAACCGGGGTGCGCAGCCATCGATAAACAGGGGAAGGCGCCCTGCGCCGCAGCCTGCCCAGGCGGCGTTCATGCTCAGGGCTACATTGCCCTCATTGCTCAAGGGCGATTTGAGGAAGCACTGGATCTCATTCGAGAGGCCATTCCATTTCCGGGCATCATTGGGCGCATCTGTACCCATCCCTGTGAGCTGAACTGCCGTCGATCTGAAATCGATACCCCCGTATCTATCCGTTTGCTCAAGCGTTTTGCGGCCGATTGGGAGCCTGACGAATCCGCTAAATCCGAAACCTCGCCACCGTACCAAAAATCAATCGCCGAAGACGTCTGCAAAGTGGCGGTCGTTGGCTCCGGTCCCGCGGGCATGACCGTCGCCGATCGTCTGGCGCGCAGGGGGCATCGGGTGACGGTCTTTGAAAAACTGCCGGTTATTGCCGGGATGTTATCTGTGGGCATACCAGACTATCGGTTACCGCGATATGTCATTGACCGGGAGTATCGCCGCATTGAGTCCCTGGGTGTCGAAATCCAACTCAATACCGCCATCGGACCTGAGGGTGATCATACGCTGGATGACTTATTTAAACTGGGGTATGACGCCGTATGTCTGGCCATCGGGGCGCACAAAAGCCTTTCTCTGAGCATACCCGGCGAAACATTGCAGGGCGTCATCCAGGGGATAGAGCTTTTAAAAACCATCAATTTAAGCCAGAGACTTGATGCGGCTAAGCACAGGACTGTTCTCAAACGCGTGTTTCCCTCCGGAACAAAGACCCGGGCTGTTGTGTTGGGTGGCGGGAACACGGCCATAGATGTTGCCCGAACGCTTAAGCGTGTCGGCGTTGAGGATGTCTGTATCGCCTATCGTCGCACCCGTGACGAGATGCCGGCTTTAGAAGAGGAGATCGATGATGCCGCACAAGAAGCGATAGCGATTGAATATTTAACAGCGCCTATCCGTATCATCGGGAATTCTGAAAATAATGTCATCGGTCTGGAATGTCTGCGCATGAAGCTGGGAGAGCCGGATGAAAGCGGCCGTCGCCGGCCGGTCCCCATAGGCGGCAGCGAATTTGTGATGCCGGCAGAATTGGTGGTGCTGGCCATCGGGCAAATACCCGATATCAGAGGTCTGGATGCGGATAATCGCATCGCCATGACCCGCGATCAACGGATTCAGGTAAACCGTGGCACTTTTGCAACCGATCATGCGGGCGTTTTTGCAACCGGTGATGCCGTAACCCGCGATAAAATGTCGGCGATTGAGGCCATCGGAATGGGGAAAAAAGCGGCGGCTGAGATTGATGCATACCTCAGCGACAAAACGAGCGTTGAAGACGCAGCTGCCGTTAATGAATTCGCAATCGCACAACGGCAAATGAGTGACGCGGAGCTATTACCCAAACCACGAATCCCCGTGCCAAAGCTGTCAATCGAAAAGCGCCTGAGCAGTTTTGCAGAGGTCGAGCTGGGATATTCTCAAGAACAGGCGATGGCCGAGGCGCAGCGCTGCCTGATGTGCGGCCCCTGCAGTGAATGTTTGGCCTGTGTGAAAGCTTGCGGGCCGGAGGCAATCGTACAAAACTCTCAGGCCACCATAATGGATCTGGAGGTCGGAGCGATTATCTGCGCTGATGATCAGATCCCAGCGCTAAATGATTTATCTGAAAATGGCAAACGTGTTTACCGTATTTCTGCCGAAGATGAGCTGATGGGATCGGCTGCTGCTGCCCAGGTGATGTGCCGCCTGGCACCGGTGCAATTTGTCAAGCCTTCCGGTATCGTTGTGACACCGCCTGCAGATGGTGTCCGCACGGGTGTCTTTATCTGTCAGTGTGATCATTATATTTCTGAGGTGGTGGATACCGACACACTTCGTGAACGGGCGGCGGCCTGGCCCTCTGTCGCACACGCCGAGGTGCTGCGATTTTCCTGTACGGCCGAGGCGCAAGCAACAATTCAAAAAAAGGTGCAGGTGCATGACTTAAATCGAATTACCCTGGGTGCCTGTGCTTGCTGTTCACTGGATCAAATTTGTTACAGCTGCACCTATCAGCGCGTTCGATGCAAGGCCCATCTTGGCCTGTTTGAGTTCCGCGAGAATCATACCCAACCCGAAGGCCTTTTAAAGGCCGGTTTTTTACCACCGTCGGCGGTTGAGTTTGTCAATATACGGGAGCAATGCGCCTGGGCTCACCGGGAAAACCCTGACGCGGCTACAGCAAAAGCAGTTGCGCTAATATCAGCAGCCGTGGCCAAGAATCAGACACCTTCCGGCAACCTGCTGGAATACCAACCTCCTGAGCGTTCGGCACTGATATTCGGCAGCGGCGGCGCTGCCCGGACTTGCCGGGAACTTCTTTCCACCCAGGGTATTGCGGTGCACGATTTAGCCGGGGCGCCGCCACGCATCCGCAGGGTCAATGGCTGTTATTGCGTGACCCTAAACGACAAGGAATGGACTGCTGCCGGGATCGTAATGGCGCCGTGCGATTCTGCCGAGGCTGACCGATTGCGTCATGCTTTCGGAGACGCACCTTTGCAACCGCGCTCGCGTTTGCACCGTCAGGGGTTGGAAACCACCCGGCCGGGCGTTTATTACTGCGACCCGGCCCTTGATAGTTCAATGGCGGGTGCGGCGGCAACGGCGAAGGTGGCCGCCTGGTTGGTTCAATGTTCAAAACCGCCTCAATGCCATAGCGCGGTCGTGGCGCCTCACCGCTGCCGGGCCTGCCATACCTGCGTTGAAATCTGCGAATTCGGTGCACCCCAGTTGATGGGCACCGAGCCCAACCGATTTTCCTGGATCGATCCGCACATCTGTCAGGGCTGCGGTGCTTGTGCGGCCCAATGCCCTTCGGGGGCAATTACGGCGGGAGATGCAACCGATGCCCAACTGGAAAACATGGTAAATGCGATTTGGCATACGCCAGTTGCCATGCGAATCGATCAAAAACAAATCGCGTTGGTCTTTACCTGTAACTGGAATCCTTACAGCGGGATGGAAGCGGCGGCGATCGAAGGGCTATCCTATTCCGCACAAGTTTATCCGATTAGAGTGATGTGCCTGGGGCGGCTTCAACCGGGGATCATTCTGAAAGCATTTGAACGCGGAGTGCGCGGCGTTCTAATGTTGGGTTGCCCGCAAGATGAATGTCGCTATGAATTCGGGGGACGCCGCGCGGAAGAGACTTTTGCGGTTGCGCAGAATCTGGTTCGGATCATGGGCTATTCGGATCAATATCTTAAAATGGATCGACTGACGGCTGGTGACGGCAAGGACTGGGTGAGTAAAATACAAAGCTTTTTAGCCGGTTTGAACGGGGATCAGGCATAATGAAGAGCAAGCTGCAGGAAATCATTAATCAGAACCGTGCCTGGTATTGCCTGGAATGCGGCAAATGCAGTGCGGTCTGCCCGATCACTTTATGGGAGAAGCGTGCTTATTGCAGCCCGCGCCTGCTGATTGAGAAAGCCCTTAATAGCGCTTCAGCTGATGTTTATGAGGACCCCCTGTTTTGGTCATGTTTGACGTGCAAAAGGTGCAGCCAGCTGTGCCCGTCGGATGTGCTGTTTTCAGAGTTCATACGGGATGCTCGGGCTATGGCAATGAACGACGGCCAGTCGGGAGAATGCACCCATGGTGAGGTCATCCAGACCTGGGGCCAGATGATGACGAATCCTGACCTTAATCAAAACAGACTCGAATGGCTTGACCATGATTTGAGAATCTCGCAGGACTCGGAGGTTTTGTATTTTGTCGGCTGCCTGCCATACTATCATGTCCAATTTAAAGATTTGGGTATTGAAGGTCTGGAGATTGCCAGGGCAGCCGTGAGGATTCTGAACCATATGGGCATCGAGCCGCAGGTGTTATGCGATGAGCGCTGCTGCGGCCACGACCAGATCTGGCAAGGCGATATGGTGGCATTTGACGCTCTGGCGCGCCTTAATTTTGAGCAGTTTAAAGGCACCAAAGCCAAGCAAATTATAACCACCTGTCCCGAATGCGCCCGGACCCTTGGACTGGACTACCCCAAACGGGTTGGCGCGCATGGGATGGAAGTGTTACACCTCAGCGAGTACATCAGCCGGCATCCGGCTGCTTCAACCTTAGGCTGGAATTCGGAAAAAAAGAAATCCAGGGCGACCTACCAGGATGCCTGCCGGTTGAGCCGGCACCTGGGGATTTACGACGAGCCCCGGGCATTATTGCAGGCTTGCGGGTTGGAGCTTGTTGAGATGGCGCAAACCCATCGGAGCAGTCTGTGCTGTGGTACCAGCTGCTGGACCGCCTGCGGCCAGGTCAGTAAGAACATCCAGGTAGAACGGTTAAAGGAAGCCAGGGCCACCGGTGCCGAGCTGCTGATTACAACCTGCATTAAATGTCAGATTCATTTTAAATGCGCCCAGCAGGATCCTGCCCTGGAGAAGGATATCGGTATTCCGATTCGCGATCTGACGACGGTACTGGCGGATCGATTGCCGTAATCATCAAAGCGCGTTGTTTACCCGTGCCTGTGTGTTAAACAAAAATCCGCCTTAAGGCGATGGGACGAGCACTGTGGCAAACCCATCAACACCGACAGGAATTCTGGATCCGGATTTTCTGCAAAGCGTTGTCCGGCAAGCAAGTTACCAGTGCCGCGCTGACGGCAGCTGCTTTTATCTGTGGAATGCGGAACAGGAACGAATATCGCTGGTGGCCACCCATAACCTGCAGCACGTCCCCTGGGATGATGGATTGCCGGGACGTGTGATGAACTCCCGGGAGGCCATGACGGAAATCTGTTCCGATGGCTCGGTGTCCTTGGCGGCGCCATTGATCTGGCAGGATTCCGTTCGAGGCATACTTGTCGTGTTTGATGCAAATGCAAAAAGGGTCTTTCGGGAGCGGGACGCCGCACTGCTTCAATCCCTGGCCGACATGACGGCGTCGATGGCTCAGCAAAACGAGCGGCTCGCACGGATGACCAACCAGTTTCGAGCCCTGCACGCTATCGACGTGGCGCTCACTTCCAGCCTGGAATTAGAGCGCGTATTGGACATGATTCTTGAAAACGCCGCAGAACTGGTTGACGCCGAACACGGTTCTTTGCGGCAATTGGATACCGAGTCGGGAAAGCTGGTTCTCAAGGCCCATTATGGAGACGGCTGGACACCCGAAAAACTTGCTTACACCCCCCGCATCGGGCAGGGAATCGCCCGGTGGGTGGCAGAGAACCGGCGCCCCTACCTGAGTTCCGATGTCCGCGATGATCCGCTGAATGTTGTTCTTTTTGAAGACATGCGCTCAAGCATTTCGGTTCCTTTGCAATATGGACTGGAGGATCCCGCTAAACCGGATTCGCTTTTAGGCGTTTTGCTTTTGGAAAGCTCACGGGTGGCCGCCTTTGACCAGCAGGATGTTGAACTTCTGGAAGCGCTGGCGCAAGAAGCCGTCATCGCCATCCAAAACGCCAGCCAGCATCGAAAGCTTCTGTCCGAGCAGGAAAAGAGACTGGCCGCCGAAAAGTGGGCGATCATGGGGCAAGCCGCCACTGCTTTGGCACATCGGATTAACAATCTGATGGGGATCGTGCCGGTCAGTGCCAGGGAAACCATGCGCTCCCTGAACAAATTGGAGATGGCCGATTCAGAGCGATCCTGGATTCAAGGCAATTTAGAACGCGTCGAGCGTAACGCACGATTTGTTCTTAAGCTCAGCGAAGCACTGTTTAAACCGTTCAAAGACTCCGGTCCCGCAGCGCGGCTGAATGTCAACCATCTGCTCGATGAAGCCCTGGAAGCTGCCGATCTGCCGGATCAAATCGAAGTCAGGCGAAGCTTCGAAAAAAAAATGCCGCTGGTAGATTGCAACCTGCTTTTAGTGGATGTATTCCTCGAGTTAATAACCAATGCGCGTAAGGCCATGGAAGATCGGGATCAGCCGCAACTACACGTGCGTACACACTCAGACCAAGATGATAACGGCCTTTGGGTGGTTGTTGAGATCAAGGATACGGGCAGAGGTATTACCCCCGAGCAGATGATGCATTTGTGGAATATGTTTCAACAAAGTGAAGAGGGGCTCGGATTTGGATTGTGGTGGTTGCGCACATTCATCGAGCGTCAGGGGGGATCGATTATATGCAATAGCGAACCAAATAAAGGCTCGGTCTTTGTGGTGCGTCTACCCGCCGCTATCGGCAGGCAATCATCGATATGACCAACGCGGTGATATGGCAGCGGAGATAACGAGAACCCATCTCAAAAATGTCTTTTGCCCAAAGTCCTATTTATGAAATGGGTTCTAAACAAAAATAAAACCCGGGAGAAAAAAATGCGAGGTAAAGTCTTAATTGTAGATGACTATTCCGATTGGCGCAACATGCTAAGCGGGTTAATCGAACGGGAGGGACATCTGGTCGAAACGGTGAGTACCAGAGCGGCCGCCCTGGCCTGCATCGATGAAAACAAAGATCTGGACCTGGTCATATTGGATATCCGCCTGGTAGAGACCGAAGAAAACAATGAGGATGGAATGCGTTTGCTGGCTGAAATCCGTAAACGACTTTCCTTTACACGGGTGATCATGGTTACCGGATATGGAACCATGGAAACTCAACGCAAGGCCTTTAAAGAATTTCAGGCCTTTGATTTTTTCAATAAAGCCCAATTTGATTCAGATGATTTCCGACGATCATTTCAAGACGCAGTCGAACAAACAATCCGTGATCGCAAAACCTGGAAAGACAAAGAATTTATTCGCGATCAAAAATATGAAATGTGGCAGCGAGACAAAACCGATCCGGCTCGATGATCACATTTAATTCATGAGATGTGTCCATCGATGATGACAATTTTCGTTGGGCGCGCATCCGTATGACAGGCGATGCCTGATTTTATCCAAGGAGGTTAACGTTGGCAAAAGAAGATTTACGTATCGGCGTTTTCGTGTGCGATTGCGGTTCAAATATTGCCGGTTTTCTGGACACCGAGGAGGTGCGCAAGTTTGCCGAGGACCTGCCGGCTGTTGTTTTATCGGTTCGTAATAAGTACACCTGTGCCGATCCGGGACAGCAGGAGATTCAACGAGCGATTTTCGAGCATCGGCTCAACCGGATCGTCGTTGCATCTTGCTCACCATCGTCATATGAGCCGATATTCCGGCAATGTATTCAGGACGCAGGGCTTAACCAATACCTGTTGGAGATGGCCAACATCCGTGAACACTGTTCCTGGGTGACCTCGGACCCCGACGAAGCCACCGTAAAAGCCAAAGACATTGTTAAAGTGGCCGTAGCGCGAGCCAGATGGCTTTACCCGCAGGATGAAGAGCAAATTCCGGTCAGGGATGCGGCCCTGGTCGTCGGCGGCGGGGTGGCCGGCATGCAGGCAGCACTGGATCTGGCCGATGCGGGACATCAGGTCTATCTGGTCGAAAAAACGCCATCGATTGGCGGTATTATGGCGCAGCTTGACAAAGTCTATCCTGACATCGAGTGCAGTATTTGAATTTTGGGCCCCAAGATGATGGATGTCGGTCGACATCCCAAAATTGAACTGCTGACCCATTCACAAGTAGAAGATGTAACCGGATATGTGGGTAACTTCAAAGCCCGCATTCGCAAAAAAGCCCGCTTCGTTGACGAGCAGGCCTGCGTCTCCTGCGGTGACTGCGCGACCGTTTGCCCGGTCGTTATAGCCGACGAATTCCAGATGGGTTTGAGCAGTCGCCGGGCGATATATATCCCTTTTCCGCAGGCTGTCCCTTCCGCCTATCTAATCTCGGCCCAAGACTGTCTTGGTGCCAATCCGATCGCCTGCGGCAAGTGTCTCGAAGTTTGCGATAAGAAATGTATTGATTTTGACCAAGAGGATGAGCTTCTCGAAGTTGAGGTTGGCGCGATCATTGTGGCCACCGGCATGGACGTGTATGACCCCACCTCGCTGGATGAATACGGCTACACGCGTTTTGTCAACGTCGTCACCAGCATCGAATTTGAACGGCTGATTTCCACCGGCGGGCCTCTGATGGGACACCTGGGTCGACCCAGTGACCAGGCCAGACCCCGTCGGATCGGATTTATTCAATGTGTTGGATCGCGGACCCAGGATCCCAAACGGGGCAATCCCTATTGCTCCAATATTTGTTGTATGAACACCATCAAAGGCGCACAATACCTTATGGATAACTATCCCGATACGGAAGTCACCGTTTTTTATATTGACCTGCGAGCATACGGCAAGGGGTTTGAGGAACTCTTGATGCGTACGCGGGGCAATGGGGTGCGCTATGTCCGGGGCTTGCCGGGTGATGTTCAAGAAGATCCCGAAACCCGTAACCTGATGGTCACCGTTGAAAATACCATCGAAAGGCGCCTCGCGAAACACGAATTTGATATGCTGGTTCTGGCTGTGGGTGCAACGCCGGCGATTGAAACAGAAACCATTCGGCAAATGGTGAGTATCTCTAAATCACCGAACGGCTTCTTAAAGGAAGCGCATGCAAAACTGCGTCCGGTAGAGACGCCCACCAAAGGGGTATTCATTGCCGGCGCTGCCGAAAGTCCCAAGGACGTTCGGGAGAGTGTTACCCAAGCCAGCGCTGCGAGCAGCCGCGCTTCGATTCTATTGAGTAAAGATCAATTTGCGGTAGAAGCGATTACGGCCGGTGTGTATGAAGCGGCCTGTACAAAATGCGGACAATGTGCTCATGTTTGCCCGTTTGGTGCAATCACCTGGCAAAAGAAGCAACCCCCTCAGATCATCAGTGCGGCTTGCGCCGGTTGCGGGACTTGCGCTGCCGAGTGCAAATTCGGGGCAATTGAAATGCGGCACTTTTCAGACCAGGCAATATATTCTCAGATCGACGCTATGCTGGAAGAAGACCCTCAGAAAAAAATCGTCACTTTTGCCTGCAACTGGTGCTCATACGCCGGGGCAGATACGGCCGGAGTGAGCCGTTTGGAATATCCACCCAATGCGCGTATTATCCGCACGATGTGCTCGGGGCGGGTGAATCCCGAATTTGTGTGGTATGCATTTCAAAAGGGTGCGCCGGTCGTCCTGGTGTCCGGTTGCCATTACGTTGACTGCCATTACATTGACGCGAACCGCAGCACGGTGCGACGGATGGACGGTCTGTGGGATGGCCTGGAAAAATCCGGTGTCCGCGCTGACCGGCTATTGTTGGAGTGGTGTTCCGCTGCCGAGGGCACCCGCTGGCAAAGCATTATGCAAGCTGTTGAGAAAAAACGTGAAATGGTGACCCTGGAAGAATTGGAACTGACGCGAGAACTTCTGGCAAAAGCTCGCGTACCGCGTCCGCGTAACCCGAAGCCTGCCAACGAAGAAAAAAAGACCGAATTTGCGTGCATGCGCTGCGGGCATCATTGGGACAGTATTTTCAGTGTAAACCGTGAACGGATCTGCCCTGAATGCCGATCCAACAGCGTGCACTGGTTGCGTCAAAGTAATTAGAAGCCGCAAGAAAACGATTTAGGGCCTTGTTTTTCTTGACAATCATACCTAAAATCAATATTGAGCCCTTTTACCTATTCCCCTGAAACAAACTCAACCCCGGGAATGACTGTGTTTCGCAGTTTTTAATCGAAGCGTAGCGAGAAGAATTTTCTCGTATTCGAATCAAAAGGTAATTTATCCAAAGCCGAGGGATTTTAGATGGCCAAACCAAAACTAAAAAAGCATCATATAAACCGGGATTGGTGCAAGGGATGTGGCATATGCGTTGCGCTTTGCCCCAAAAAGGTTCTGGAATTAGACGATCAGGACAAGGTCATGGCGGTGCGCCCGCAAGACTGTATCTGTTGCAGGCTTTGTGAGTTGCGCTGCCCGGATTTTGCAATAGAGATCGAAACGATCGAAAACAATGAATAGGCGTATGATATGAACGAGAACATAAAATTTGTCCAAGGCAACGAGGCCTGCGCTGAAGCGGCCTTGTATGCCGGGCTTAATTTTTACGCCGGTTACCCGATAACACCGTCTTCTGAAATTACCGAAACCTTAGCCTATCGGCTGCCGCAAATCGGTGG